>Ga0208321_1000017_pt1 | contig 304087 bp, 329 predicted proteins | sample June2015DPH_4_15_FD_184692 | JGI IMG/M metagenome (GOLD analysis project Ga0208321, IMG submission 184692) | Peatland microbial communities from SPRUCE experiment site at the Marcell Experimental Forest, Minnesota, USA - June2015DPH_4_150... | ecosystem: Environmental > Terrestrial > Soil >...
ATACTGGTTCGACAAGGGTCTAGTACATTTCAGGATGCAAAAAACGTGAACTTCAAACCAGATTTCCAAATCAGCCAAATAACTGAAGTTACAGAAATCGTCTAACGTCAGCTATAACTTTTCCGCCGAACTGAAAACTGGCTCAAAAAGACTGATAGAAATCTGTTCTATAGTTTGACATCGATTCAATGTTTGAGAAATCAACTAATCCCTAAATCTGCTAGTGATAGTTCTTTCTCTAGTGCCGACAAAAAGGACATCGTTTCTTTGTTCCTTTTCTCGGCTAGTTCTCGTGCTGACTTGGTGTTTAACATGTCATAGATAGGAGTATATGTTTCGAAAGCAAGTTTTACCGCAGAATCAAAGGATTGCTTCCCGCACCAATGGAAACCCCTCGCAATCCCTACAGCACCTAACAAGTCAATTTTGTCTGCGTCCCAGACTATTTTCTCTTCAAGCGAGTTTAACTTGTTTTTCAAGTCAAGAGGATGAAGCAATACTATTCTAGCTATTTTTTGGGTCTTTTTTGGCGGGTAATGCACATTGTTCAGAATCTCAGAAGCAAGTTTCGCTCCAGTTTCGTTATGTGGTTGACCTACACACCGTCCCACGTCATGCAATATAGCCCCTACTTGAACCAATTCTATGTTCGCTTTCTCCTTCTTTGCTAGGAGAATCGCAATCTTGACTACACGGTCAACGTGTTCATACGAATGAGCCGTTCCTTCGAGTGGCGACATCTTTTCCTTCACGACTCTTTCCAACTCTTCAATTAATGATTGCAAAATCTCACGCAACTATTCGTTATTGCACGATTTCGTCAACTGCTACTGATTCTCTAGTTAAGCTATAACTTTTCCGCAATGTCAAAAAGAGATAAAAATAGAGAGCAACTTGGTTGTCTGCATGAAAATAATTGACGAAATAAAAAAACTTGTTGAAGAAGAATGTAAAAAAGATTCAAATATCTTCGGTGATGAAATTTGGTCCTACCACATACTCTCTGTGGTAGAATTTGCCAAGATTCTCGCAAAAAGAATGAATGCTGACCATGAGATTGTTGAGATCGCTGCGTTATTGCACGATTATGCAGGCATTAAATATGGAGACAGATATGAAGCCCATCACATTCTCGGTGCAGAGGAAGCAGAAAAAATTCTTAAAGGGTTTAACTACCCGCAAGAAAAAATTGAAAAAATCAAACACTGCATTTATGCTCATAGAGGAAGCAAATCGATCACAAGAGAAACTGTGGAAGCCGAATGTGTCGCAAGTGCCGATGCAATGGCACACTTTGATAGGATACCTTCCCTTCTTTATTTTGCATTTTTTAGGGTTGGAATGAATGTTGATGAAGGGACGAAATATGTAAGAAGAAAATTAGAAAGAAGCTGGAGTAAATTAATTCCTGAAGCAAAGGAAATAGTTAAGGACAAATATGAAGCGAGTATGCTAATTCTTGGATAAGCACACAAATAAACCAATGTAGCAGGGTTCAACTAGCATCTGAAGCCGCAAAACCAAAACTGACCCAGAAGGACTGTGGAAAACTGCCACTTGTCATGTGATGCTTTTTTCAAGTTCCGATATTAAATCGAGAATCCCTTGAAAATCCTTCCCGTCCATCTCGCTTTTCTTGGCGATATGATACAGAGAGTGCGTCATTTCGTTTGCTGTTTCCTTAAATCCATCTGCCAATTCACAAATCCTTTCAGCGATTTTGTTTTCCGAATTGAAGTCATTTGCTGAGTCTCTCAGATTGGATAGCAATATAGCGAAATCATGAAATCTTTTCTTCACACGGATGTCAAAATACTTCTCTCTGTCGTGTTGAGAGTGCGTCGGATATTTCCTTTTGAGGATATGGTGGATAATCAGATTTTCTAAAACCTTTCTGCACAGAATGAAAGTGGCGGTGTAGCATCCATGAGTGTATGTTTTGTTTATTTCGTCCAAATGTGCCTTGAGCCATTTGTCGTCTGTGTCGTATCTGGCAATTACTATAATCTCTTTTCCTCGTCTTGGTCTGGAAGACGGAATTTTGACTTTCTCAATCTTTATAGTCTTTAGGGAATCTCTGTCTTTGTCGTTCAGATATCTCTGAGCACTCTCACCATGTTTCTGGGCGAACACTTCCGCCGCCGCATTAAGGGTCAAAGAGGGATTTTCTCTTCTTATTTTGGATATTGAGGGTCTTATGCTATCTTCAGCAACCTTTCGCTGGAGTTTTTCTTTCAACTTCTTAAGAATTCTGGGGTCAAGTCCGTCTTTTCTCATCTCTATGCACGTTTCTCACGGAGTTTTGCAAAAGGAAGAATCCTTTCTATGGTCTTTTCGCTCACTCATCTAAATCTTCTCGTAAACAGTCCTGTTCTTGATTTTCACGGAGCGTATAATTCCCTTCCTTCTTAGCTGGGTCAATAGGAAGTTCACATTATTGCTGGTTTTTCCAGTTTTTGTCGCCATTTCTTCAATCGTGTTCTTTCGGTCACAGAGTTTCAGCACTTTCTTTTCTTCTTTTCCTAGATGTGGCTTAGGCATGAGGGTTCTTTGGAAATTCACTAGAGTATCTAGCTTATCATCAATGCTCTTCACTAAATCTATCAATTCTCTGAATTGTTTACTGTTTTTCTTGCTGGACATTTTCTCCACTCACTTCAGATTGTTGTGGCAATTTCACCTTTTCACGTGTTATTCTCTTCCACTCTTCTGGAACATAATCAATTACTCTTTTCGGATGACCGCCTTTCCCGCTTTCTTCTTCGAGAAGACCAAAATTCATGCATTCGTCAATGAAATAAGAAACGGTTCTTTTCGGAATTTTGGTTTTTGTTGCGATTTGCTCTCTGGTGAGCTTTCCTTCGCAGAAAACCCATATTATTTTTCTATCGTCTGTTGATGCTATTTTCTTGGCTAGTTCGATTACCACGGAACCAGCAACAAGTTTAGAATACTTAGAGATTTGGGACAAGCTCTCTTCTGTTTTCGGCGGCTTCGCTTTTGCCTTCTTCTTTCTAGCCATATGCGAAAATTACATCATCAATTCTACTTAAAACCTTCGCATTTTCTCTCTTCTGGTAATGACCATCCTCTAAAATCCTAACATCCACAGGATAGCTAAACCATGCAAGGACGGGGAGTCGTGCCGTTTTTGGCTGGACCACCCTTCTACAAGCGCTCGGGGGGATTTCAGTTGATAACCCTATGGTATATCAATGTATAAGCCTGAATTCTCTTGGCTTAGCACGAACAGAGCTGAGCTGGACTGCATATAAGGAACGCTACGCGCGTATGTTTCTGGGGGAGAACAAGATTATATTATAGTTTTGCAGAGATGGATGGAACAGTAGAAAAGCGAGTGGTTGTCAATTTGAAGGCTTCAGGTTGTCCTCTGTGCGAACTGAATCTTGAAAAGGAGAAGAAGTATTATGAAGATAAGTCTTTCATCGTTCTAAAGACGAAGACTGGGAAAGGACACAAGGAAAGGATAATGATAGTGTGCAAGCGGCATGAGCACACGATACCGCAGAACATGTTTGAACACGCTTTGGATACACTTACAAAAATCGGCAGACAAGTCTTCGCCTACACTCCAAAATTCGTCATCATGGACACAACATTCGCCACCATAAACGACCATTGGCATCTCGTAGCCACAGACCTCGACCCCAAAAGCCAAGACTTCGACCAGATCCTATCCACCAAATGGATCAAAGTCATCGACAACACGGTAGTAGACGACCGAGAATTCTGAACCTGAGCATGCCTGCTTCCAATCTATCATAAAAGCACATGCTACGAACGGAACGCTTTACGGCTGGTAAAAACTACTCAACCTTGCCAAATGCCTTAGGCTTGTTTAGCAACAATAGTGCCGAATTAATCACCACAGATATGCATCCGGCTTCTGAAAGAACCGCAGCCAAAAGCGGCCCTAAGAAACCGAACGCCGCCAAACTTAAACCAACAAAGTTCCAGACCAACGAAAAAGCTATGTTCATCTTCATTCTCCTAAACGCACTTCGACTCAGACTGATCGAATACGCGACCTTTGTCAAGTCGTCTCCAAGCAGAGCCACATCGGCCGTTTCAACGGCTACGTCGCTGCCGGCTGCTCCCATCGCAAATCCAACGTCAGCATTGGCCAACGCAGGGGCATCATTCACACCGTCACCCACCATGGCAACAACATGCCCATTTTTCATTTCTCTAATAACCTCGACTTTCTGTTCAGGCAAAAGCTCGGCACGATACTCGTCCACACCAATTTGCTCAGCAATAGACTTGGCGGTCCGTGAATTGTCGCCAGTTATCAAAGCCGTCTTGATGCCCAAGCTCTTAAGTCGCTGTATGGCCTCCGAAGAATTCTTCCTGACCGTGTCTGCCACAACAAAGATGCCAACAACCTGTTTGTCTAATATCACCGGAATAGCTGTTTTCCCCTCGTCTTCGACGCTGTTCATCAGTCTACTTGCTTCTTCTGAGATCGCGGTGTCCATCATCTTTCTTCCAATCAAGATATGGCGACCTTGGTAATGGGCCTCCACGCCAAGGCCGGGAACAGTCTTAAAGTCTGTTGGATCAGGGATTTTCAAGCCCATTTCAGTGGCTTTCGCAATAACAGCCTTGGATAGAGGATGCTCAGAGAATTTTTCGGCTATCGCAGCATACTTGACCATATCCTTTTCAGAATAATTATCCAACGTTTTTATCTCAACAACTCTGGGTTCGCCCGTGGTCAACGTTCCAGTCTTATCGAATGCCACGAGATTAACGTCCTTCAACTTTTCGATGTGTGTGCCGCCTTTGATTATTATGCCGTTCATGCTGGCATTACCAGTCGCTCCAACGACCGCAACGGGAACAGCTATTGCCAGAGCGCAAGGGCACGTTACCAAGAGAACAGTGACAGTTCTGGCGACGGCGGCTTCAAACCCGATTGCAAAGTAAGTGACAGCAAACACGACGGATGCTAAAACTGATATAATGGGCAAGAAGTACGTGGTAAATCGGTCCGCAACATTCTGTATCGGCGCCTTCTTTTCTTGAGCTTCTTCGACTAATTGAATGATGTGAGCAAGCGTAGTATCCTCAGCGATTTTTTCAACTTTGATTTCTAAGGCGCCGTGATCGTTGAGGGTGCCAGCGAACGCGTAGTCCCCTTTTGTCTTTTCAACAGGAATTGACTCGCCAGTTATTGTAGCTTGGTTGACCGTGCTATATCCCGCAACTACAGTTCCATCAACAGGTATTTTCTCGCCAGGTTTGACCAGAACAGTTTCGCCTAACTTCACATCCTCCACACGTACTTCAACTTCACCTCCATTCCGACGCACACGTGCGACATTGGGGCTCATCTTGATGAGCTTCTCGATCGCACCCCTTGTCCTATAGATGATGTAGTCTTCAAGCGTCATACCCGCCAAGATTATGAACACCACAATTGCCGACGCAGTGAAGTAACCCACTGTCGCTGCCGTGAAGTAACTCGTTGTGTAACTCACTCCTGCTGCAGGCAGGATAAAACCAGCTGCTACAGAAACAGCGATGGCAACAGTTGCAAACAATTGCGCGGTCACGTGCTTTTGCAGCAAAGATCGAACGCCCTTAAAGTAAATGCGATAGCCACAGACAACCGCAATCAAAACCATAACAATTCCGATTTCATGCGCATATGCTATTTGGGTCCCGGAAACAAGTACGCTTGTTAAAGTGAATATCCCAACTAAGGCAAGCAGAATTGCTCCTTTGCCATGTTCTCTCATGGAATCCCTCATGATATGATCTCAATCTGATAACCGAGCCTTTCTATTCGCTCGGTGATCTTCGAACCACTGATCTTCTGGTCATCATATTCTATGCTGACTTTACCCGTTACCTCATCTACTTTGACTTTCGACACGCCGTTCAGCCGCGCGAGCGCATCCCTGAGATTCTCTGCTTCAAGATCAGATGCGCATGTAGAACATGCGCTGCAGTCTTTCTTTGAAGTTTTCAGAGTCATTTTCTCAATGGTCATGCTAGATACTCCTTTTTCCTTCAGTTTTGGAGGCGATTTTCATGTGAGCGGTTTCAAACTTGTCTTCAATGCTGTTGGCTTGTTTTAGGGCCTTTTCCACAAACTCTGAATCGTGATCACTCAACGGTAGCGTCTCGATGGTTATGGCTTCCTTGATATAGCATCAAACATATTCAAATATTTAAATTTGTTGTTGTGACTTCCCATTTCTTCACGAAAAACCACTATTCATTGAATGCCCAGTTTGTGCATACCTTCGGTAAGTTCGAGGTTAACTGTGGTGTAGAAAACCCATTTGCCTTCTTTCCTATTCTTCACTAATCCGGCATTTTCCAAAATTCCCAGATGATGAGACGCAGTTGGTTGAGTCAATTCCAAAGCAACCATGACCTCGCAAACGCACATTTCACGAGCGGCTAAAAGCCCAAGAATTCTGAGCCTGGTTTCGTCGGCAAGAGCCTTGAAGATTCTGCTCCTTTTTTTGGCGGTCTCAGCACTCATGGCAGTGTCAGCCATCTTTTTTAGTTTGTCGGCGTATTCTGATACGTTTTCGCAAGCGCAAATGCCAGATTCTGCTAGTCGTTGTAATCTTTTGTCAACGTTCAACCGAGCCATATCCAAAACTCCATATGTTAACAATGAATTTAAATATGTTATTACGTGTTTTTCTAAATGTGGAACCAAAATGAAGAAGGTGCTGTTCGTCTGTGTTGAAAATGCTGGAAGAAGTCAAATGGCCGAGGCTTTTGCAAACTATTATGGGAAGGGTAAGATAGTTGCTTCAAGTGCAGGCAACAAACCAGCGAATAACGTGAACCCTACTGTTGTTGAGGCCATGAAAGAGAAAGGCATCGACATCTCAATTAACAAGCCAAAGCTGATAACTTTTCAAATGGGACAAGACGCAGACTTGGTCATTACCATGGGCTGCAACGCTGAAGGAATATGCCCCGGACCTTTCTTTAAACCCACAGTAGACTGGAAACTCGAAGACCCGAAAGACAAGCCAATCGAGAAAGTTAGAGAAATCAGAGACGAAATAGAGCGAAGAGTCCAAAAACTAGTAGACGAACGAACCAGTTAGCCATGAATCTAAAAATGACAGCAGAAGAAAACTCAGCGTGCTATTGGACAGGTTCTCTGAATTTGCTTTTGGGCTTATTCCACATCCTCGTCGGCTGAAAAGCACCAACAAACAGTTAATACAATCGTTGAAACAATTGTTCAGCGGCGTGATTGCTGCCGAGAGAATGGGGCGAAGAGGTTATGGACGTTTGTTTGAGGCCTTACTTCAGCATGGATAATATTGACTGGCTGCTCAGTGGAGAACCATGGGTTGTCTACCGAACCTTAACCGACCTTCTAGACGCATCGGAATCAGATAACAGGGTTATGACTGCACGAAGGGCCACTCTTGAACATCGCTTGATCAGAAGAATCTTAACTCAACGGAACACCAGCGGCTACTGGGGATCGCCAAAAGACATTCATACTTGGTGGCCGAAGAAAGATACCACTTTTTGGGTACTGGGGATGCTCGGAGACTTTGGGTTAAAGACTGAGGACGGGAAGTTGCGGGACGCTGCCAACTATATCTTCAGTATCCAGCAGGAGACTGGAGCGTTTCTCGGATTTGACCCCAAACTCCCATACGACTGCCACACCGGAATTCTCACAGAATCACTGGCCAAGATCGGGCTGCTGCCAGATAAGCGAGTGCAGAAGGCTTACAACTGGCTCCTGAAAAGGCAGAGACTCGATGGTGGCTGGTGGTGCAAGAACATGGGACAGATTGACGGGCCGCGAGAGAACGAGCCGAGCTGTGCCATGGCAACGATGTTTGTGCTCGGGGCCTTGGCTCAAAACGCGAAGCTTCATGAAGACGAAAGGGTCAAGAAAGGGGTTGATTTTCTTTTCGGATGCTGGCTTAACAGAGGAAGAATAAAGTATGCGGGCCATGACAGCCAGATCGGAACGGACTGGGATAAACTGAAATATCCGTTCACTGACTACAAGATTCTCAAGTTCCTCGACGTTCTATCCCGATTCGAATATGCCAGAGAAAGACTGCGAGGATCAAAAATGATCAAATTGCTCTTCTCAAAGGCCGATAGCAGAGGAAGATTTGCACCAGAATCCATCCACAAAGTATGGTCAGATTTTGATTTCGGCCAGAAGGACACGCCCTCCAGATGGATTACGCTCCTAGCCTTGAGAGTACTGAAGCGAGTCCATGAAAGTGGCGGCACATCGTAGGATCCAAGATCGAAAGGGAGAAAAGTGGACAAGTCAGGAATTCCAAAGACCGATTACTCGGAGATTGCAGAGTACTATGATCGGGTGAGACCAAGCCTAGTTGACTATTGGCTGTCCAAAATCATCGAATACGGAAAAATCGAAACGAATTGCAGCGTGTTGGATGTTGGATGCGGCACCGGAAGGTATCCATTAAGCATGCTGGCGGCCACAGGCTGCAGGGCTTACGGTTTAGAACCCTCAATCAAGATGCTTGAGCACGCCAAAGCAAAGGACAAACCTAGAGGCATCTCATGGGTCTGCGGCGACGGTCAGCGTTTACCATTCAAAGACAACTCTTTCGATTGCGTTTACATGACACTGGTCATTCATCACGTAGAAAAGAAAGAGTTGGCCCTGCGGGAAACTCGGCGTGTTCTGAGAAAAAACGGTAACTGCGTCATAGTAACAAACTCGCATTCTCGAATCAGGAAGCATATTCTCCGCCATTTTCCGGGAGTAGTCGAATTAGACCTGAAACGATTTCCGTCCATTCCTTCGCTCAAGAAAGTCATGGCAACGGTTGGCTTCAGAGAAATTCACCATCACATCCTTCGGCAGAACAGGGGATACATTTCCACAGCAGAGTACTTGGAAAGAGTTAGAAACAAGTACATATCCACACTGACACTGCTTAGCCAGGATCAGTTTCAAAAGGGCTTCAGAATCTTTAGTGACAGACTGAGGACGAATTATGGGGGCCGAATAGAACAGCTTGACAGGTTTACCCTTGTCGTCGGGTGGAAATGAGGCTCTACTTCACGGAACCCGCTTGGAATGAGTCTGAACCACGTGTTTATTCCCTGATTTTCAACAGCACCTTCAGGCAAGTATTCTTAACAGCGCCGTCTTCATCGCTTTTTTCGGTGAACCCCGCGCGCACCAAGTTATTTCAGATACTTGCGACTATTGACAATGAAGGGGAAATAAGTTGGCGTCTGAAGACGGGAAACAGTGGAATGACGCTGCCGACAGCTGGGTTGAGTTCGTCCGCAGTGGCAAGAACTATTACTCGGAATATCTGAACGGCCCAGCGTTGAAGCGGATGATTGGAGACGTTGAAGGGAAGACGGTGCTTGACATAGGGTGCGGTGAAGGTTACTTGTCAAGATTCTTCGCCAAAGCTGGCGCGAAAGTCACAGGAATTGACATCAGCCAAGGCCTAGTTGAAGCAGCGGTCAAGGAGGAAGAAAAGCATCCTTTCGGCATCAAGTATTTTGTTGCCGACGCTGCAGACCTGAACATGCTCAAGTCTGAAAGCTTCGATGTCGCCTACTGCTTCATGGCGCTGATGGACATACGGGACTACGAAGGAGCGATATCTGAAGCATCGCGCGTCTTGAACAAATCGGGAAGATTCATCGTCTTGATTGAACATCCTTGCTTCACATTTGCTCGGTTTCTGGACGGGAAAGTGGTCAGTGATTGGGAGACACGCGTTCGAGAAGATGGCTCTAGAGAGTACTTGTTCTACTGGGTTGCCGATTACCTGCGAAGGCACAGTTATGCCGTCGAATGGAAGCATGATAGACTGTCGTCGAGTTTTGTCACAACGGGTTTCCATCGTACTCTTTCCGATTACGTCAACGCTCTGACCAAGGTTGGGTTAGTCGTCACGCGACTCGACGAGCCCCAACCCCTGGAGGAAGGAGTTAGAGTCCATCCCCCAATGAAGAAGCATTACAGAGTCCCCCAGTCCGTTGTGATCGAAACCTCCAAGGTGAGAATAGGCCTGGGGAGAGGCTATGCGCACGCACACGCACCTCAGCAAAAGCACGATGTGAAGCCATCAGAGAATATTCTTCACGCCTCTTCAACGGAACTCAGGAACAAATACTCCCGCTAGCCACGGCGAGCAATTCTTCACACTAAAAATGGAGGGCCAAGGGCCGCTCCGAAGCCTGCTTGGCGAGGCTACGGTATTTCTCGTATATTTCTTTCGCCCTCGGACGCAGTTCCTCTGGAAGGTTCGGATCGTCATCCAAGACGCTTTCTTTGTGCTGTCTCAGCCTGATCTTCGCCCATAATGTGTCGCCTCTGTGGAGGGCATATTTGAGCTCGGTCTCCATCGCGTTAAAATGTGCCGTGTAGAAGGGGATCCTCGGCGTTTCCATGATCACGTTTCTGTCTATTTTTCTCCCGATTTTCTTGAGCTCCATGATTTCTGCCAGTTCATGTATCATTATGTACTCGTTGCCGAGAACGTCACGCAGGGTCGTAGGATCCTTAGAGAAGATTGGGCCAGTCATATAATCATGAAACTCCTTGGCTGAAACATCAACTGGCCCATAGCCAAACTCCTCCAATGCTTTCTTAGCCTTCCTGATTTGGGCATCGATCTCACTTGACGTGTATTCACGCTCCAAGACCCATTCTCGCAACTCTGACATTTAAGCGTCGACTATGCGGTCATTTATCTGCGGAGCCCTAATCCTTCGGCTGCCGGCAAGTTGAGTATATAAGAATAACGCTGACTATCTAAGGGCTAATGTCTCATGTCGCTCGATGAAAGCTCCACCAAAATGCTAGCAGTTACAGTCATGATCTTCTTTTTCACCATTTCCCTGTCTGGAACGTTTCTTCCTATCTATTTCAACGAAGCCTTGCGAATGGGCATCCCAGGCATAGTGGTCATCCTATTCTTTACCTTCATCACGATCGGACTCATCCCACTGCTAACGGTCAAAATCACAAAACACTTCGAAAGAATAATCAGCGTGGGCATTATTCTGACCCTGCTCTTTTACACGGCTCTGATATACGTGAAGAACCCAATCATCCTAGGATTGGCCTACGGCGTTAGCCTAGCGACCTTTTGGCCGAGCTTCAACCTGCTGCAGTTCAGGCTGAGCGAGACCAAAGAACGCGCGGTTCTGATCAGTCTGCTGTCCGTTGCTATACCTGGAATAGCAGGAATAGTCAGCCCCGCCATCGGAGGATTCATAATTGAACAGTACGGTTTCATCTACCTCTTCACGATCTCAATAATCCTTTTTCTCGCATCATTCGCCGTGTCCCTGCGAATACGCTTCAAGCCGGAGAAGCAGAAGTTTCTCGTACCGAAGAACAGCGCATTCAAGATATTCATGCTCACCTTCGCTTTGCTCGGGCTGTCCGAATCATACTGGCTCGCTTACCCCTTCTTCGTGCTCAGCATCTCTTCAACGATCGTCTCGATGGGCCTCGTGATTGCGGCCAGCTCTCTCATAATAGCGCTGCTGAACATCGGCATAAACAGGCTATCAGACATCAAAGGATCACGCGTCGGATTCGCCATAATAAGCTCAGTACTGTACGCTGCGTGGTACTTTGCCCTCGGATTCGCATCAAGTGCCCTTCAGTTAGTCTTTCTTTCCGTCCTATCAGGACTGGCAGCAGCCTTTGCACTTTCCTGGTTCGCTTACTACGGCGATAGTTTCCCACGAGAGTATCACGCCAGCATCCTAGTCATGATGGAAGTCGGCTTCATGGCAGGCAGGATCACAAACCTGATCCCCACGTACATTTTCATGCCCAGTCATGATTACGCCTCCTACTTCGGAGTCCTCGGCGTAGTATCACTTCTGCCAATGCCGCTTTATCTCATGTGCGCTAAGAATCTGCGTAAGACCCCGAATAATCAATTGGGACATGAAACGACACCTTCAGGTCGCTAATATTGCACCAGCCCGTGCGGAGTCAAGAAAGAAAAATCAGATCAAGAACTGCAACGCTTATCATCTGGTTTAGTTTACAGTAGCCTAAGCTGGTGCAAACATGAACGCTGAAGAGGCAGCACAGAACGCGCTCAAATACGTTCTAGGCGCAGAAAAAGGCGAAAGCCTGGTTATCTTTTGTGACGACGAGAAGATGGACGTTGGCAAAGCATTTGTGAGCGGGGCCACAAACCTTGCCCTAAAAACGCGATTGACCACGCTCAGGACTGAGCCAAGAGCCTTCCGAAAAGAGATCCCCAAGCAGGTCTTGGACATTTTGAGACAACAGCCGGCCATTTACGTCAACCTCATGCGTGGAAATCTAGAAGAAGCTCCATTTCGAATAGGACTCATCAAGCTTGAAACGGAGGGACACAGAGCTCGGCTGGGACACGCTCCAGGAATCACTCTGGACATGCTCACTGAAGGAGCTCTTGCTTTAACCGAAGACGAACATAAACAAATGCAAATCTTCGCGAGAAACCTCATTCAAAAGCTAAGCAAGGTTGCAAGAATCGAAATAATGAACGCTGCCGGGACGAGCTTTTCATTGAGCGTGGAAGGAAGATCCTTTTTCACTGACGCCGCCATCGACAGAAAAACGATGAAATGGCTGAACATTCCTACGGGCGAGATCACCGTTGCTCCCGTCGAAAATTCCGCACAGGGTCAACTGGTCTGCGACATGGCAGCAGGAGGAATCGGTCCACTAGAGACCCCTGTTAGTCTCACCGTTGAAAATGGGAAAGTGCAAGATGCCGTATCAAAAGATCCAAAAGTTCTGAGCAAGATCAGAGATTCGTTGAACACCGATGACCATTCGAGCACAATCGGCGAGTTCGCCATAGGCATAAACCCAAAAGCAAGGCTCAGCGAAGAATTTCTTGAGCTGGAGAAGATATTCGGCACTATTCACGTGGCCTTCGGCAACAACTCAGACTTCCCAGGAGGACAGAACCCATCGCGAAACCATCTCGATCTGCTCATAGCAAAACCATCAGTGAAAGCATTCAACAAAGACGGATCAAGCATCAACATCCTCTCAGAAGGAGCCTTTCAACCTTAAACGCTTAAATGACGACGTGCCAGACCTGAATGGAGGAAGCACAGAAACCATGACTGAAAAAGTCGAAGAAAAATTGCCCATATCCGACTTCTACAAGACAATCGACTACGTTACGCTCTTCAAGAGCTCAAAATGGTGGGAAGCCATAGTCATCTTCGAGTCTGCCGGAAGGCGCCAAATCGGCCTATACCTGTGGCAGAAGAGAGATGACACCTGGAAAAGAAAACACAAATTCAACATAAGAAACCTAGACGAATGGAACAAACTCAAGAATGCCATCGAGCAGTTAGCCCCCAAACTCGGTCCGCAACAACCATAACCCGTTAACCCAGAAATCCCACCGAACGATTCGTAGCGCGCGCGCTATGGTGAACGAATGCTTCCAATAGATTTCGCCTCGCGAATAAGCGTGAGCGTTCCACTCGACGAAGTATCGCTGCGAATCGTTTCAAAGGAGCTTGAACTCCGCTATATCGAAGCCATTCCCGGTGAGGACTTGGATGTGAGGTCCGTCAGAAGCGTGCTCGACTCGTATGGCATCATCGCCGCCCAGATGCACGGCCCTTCGGACCGGAGTTCTGATATCGGAAACTTGAATCGTATCGTAAGGACGAAAGCGATCGAGAAGCACAAGAGATACCTGAAGTACTGTGTAGCTTTGGGAGTCAAGTATTACGTGCTACACCCTGGTGGCATACTCTATGGCAAGTGGGACGACCGACAAAAGGTCCCAACTTTTCAGTTTGACAGGAATTTCGTCGAGAAACTGATAGAGCTCAATGTCTCTTCGATAAGGGAACTCGCGGGCGAAGCTGGGGAGCACGGCGTCAAAATCGCTGTTGAGAACGGACCACTGAATGACCCGACCTTCTTGACAATTACCGACCACCTTAGGATTATATCTGAGGTCAGGCGAGACAACGTCGGCGTATGCATTGATGTTGGTCACGCGAACGTGGGCATGAAGCTCAAACCTGCCGACGTCCTAAGGCAGGTTGGTTCCTTAACATGGGCGCTGCACCTACACGATAACGATGGGACTGGTGACCAGCATCTCCCTCCAGGCAGGGGCAATATCGATTGGGCGGACGTTGTCAAGGCACTGGAAGAGATTAGGTACGAGGGCTCTCTGAATATCGAGTTCATCTCTTCCATGTCCAAGGAATTCGAGGGCAAGGATTACGCTCAAAGTGTCAAATCTGGAATCGCTCTTCTGAGGAAAATCATCTCTGAATCCTGACTTCCTCGCGCGCGCTACGTTCTGACAGAATCTGAGTTAGGGAATGCTTAAATCTGTGCGCACTGAGTCGTCTCGAAAGACTTGGAGGGGGCTGGTTGCTGAAGGTTAGGCGCTTCGTTCTGGGGATGGACGAGGCGGACTGGCTTAAGGTGAGGAATGCGGTTTACGGCGTGCGTTTGGACGTTGCGCCGATGTCGGTAGAGGAGATGAGGATTAGTGAGAAGTCGCCTGATTTTGATTCTGAAGGAAGATTCATCGCTGAGCTGGATGACCAGCCTGTGGGAATTGTTCATGCTTATGTCGACAAGCTCAGGGAGGAGAAGAAGGGTTTCGTGAGGGTTTTCGGAGTTGTTCCCGAGTTTCGAGGTCAAGGGATAGAAGAAAAACTCGCTGAAACAGCTCTGGAAGAGCTGAAGAATCGTGGGATGAAGGTTGCTCAAAGCTCAGCCGATAGTGACCAAGAGGACATCGTTCGCCTATGGGAGAGCTTGGGGTTCAAGTTGGTCCGCAGGTTCAGCTTGATGACTAGAGACCTTGTTGGGCTTCAATCTGACATCGAGGAGAACATGGAAGTCGTGCTGAAACCCCTCGGAAGAGATGCAGATGAAGATTTGGAAACGCTCAATCGGCTTGAAAACGAGTGCTTCAAAGAACACTTCAACTGGCGACCTAACCCTCTTGAGCGGACAGTTTATTTCGTGCGAGAAGACCCATTTTTCAAAATACAAGAATGGTTCTTCGCCATCTTGAACGGGAAGCACGTTGGCTACATCGGCACAGGCATAGATGAATCATACAACGCGGAAAAAAACGCCAAATGTGGCTGGGTCTTGGACATCGGCGTGCTGAAGCCTCACAGAAGAACGGGGATTGGAACCAAGCTGGTGTTGCATGGCATGAACCTGTTGAAGGCTAAGGGCATGACCGTTGTGATGTTGGGAGTGGATGACTGGAACGTGACGAAAGCCATGCGGTTGTACGAGAAGGTTGGCTTCAAAGTCGCTAGGACAGACGTAGCTTACGAAAAAAGCATAGAATGATTTGCCCTTCTCAATCGACTATCCCAACTACGGGTTTCGGTAAACGCGCGCGCCAAAGTTTTGGGTTTGGAGTAAAGTTTTATCCCAAACCCAAGTCAGGTCTACGTTCAATAGCGCGCGCTCATCAAGAATCTCAGTTTTTTGGGGGTAAGTTTTGTCCAACCAACCAGCTGCGGAAAAGTTATACATGAACCGAAAGGACTAGTAGAAATCGGTAGTTGGTGAAGATTTTGCTCGGTGAAGTCGCTAAGGAATTTGTCCAATTGAAATTGGCTAAAGCTGATGGTGTGTCAGGTGTTTTGCTTGTGGGATCTTCATCTCTTGGCTATGCAGACAGTTCTTCTGATATAGACCTTGAGGTTTTTGTAACCAAAAAATTATACAACAAAATGAGAAGAACCTGTGAAACATATGAATCGTATCGAAGAACGGATGTGTCTTGGGAGTGGATGACGCTTCAGGAGCTAGAAGACACATTGAGAGATTGGAGAGATGATGTTGACCTTTGGATTTATTCAAAATCCACAATACTCCTCGACTCAGGGGGTAAGCTCAAGAATGTGCTTGCCAGATACAAGCAATATCCAAAGAAGATTTGGCTGGAGAAACTTTTCCTCTATTGGTATTATGCAACTGGGCAAGCTCCTTACGACTCTGGAAAAGCTATGCAGAGAAAGGATTTAGTGATTGCTCAACTGCACCTGACTCAAGCCATGGAATATTATACAGCTTTGATTTTCATACTGAACAGGAATTTTGTTCCATACAGAAAATGGCGTCTACGAGAACTGGAGAAGCTGAAGTATAGGCCAACAGATTACAGGCATATGCTCCGCAAAATCCTGACAACCACAAAATGGACAAAACAAGAGTTTGAAGCCAAGCAAGACATCATTAATAATCTTGTGTCTGAACTAGAGAAGAAGCTGTTAGAGTGTGGTGTCACGAAGGAGAAACTTGAGAATCCATGGAAGTTCAAAGTAACCAGCGCTCCGAGAATATAATTTGCATTTTCTTGGTTTGGGGGGTAAAGTTTTATCCAACCAACGATGAAGCTGCAGAAAAGTTATAGCTGAATCTTAGAGATTCTTGAGCGCGTTAAAGCATATAAATATTGTTAGCTCAATTGTCGCTGGATGCGAGGTGCAAGCGCTCGCCAGGAGTGAATTACACATGGATCTGTATGGCTTAATGATGAAGCGAAGATCTGTCAGGTATTTTGAAAACAAAGTGGTTCCAGACAGCATTGTTGATGAGTTGGTTGATGTTGCCAACAATGCCCCATCAGGAGGGAATATTCAACCTGTCTCCATCGTCATTATACGGGAAGCTGATGGAAAGAAAGAATTGGCTGCAATGGTTGGAAATCAACCTTGGGTGAAAAACGCCCCTATTTCAATGGTCTTTTGCATTGACTTGTATAGAGTTAAGAAATGGGCATCAATGTTCAATACTGAATTCAAAGGTGAAAATGTGTTTGCATTGTTTCTCGTTGCCTATGCTGACCTTATGGCTGCGGCGCAAAACGTCGTAATCTTGGCTGAAAGCCATGGACTCGGCTCGGTATATGTAGGTTCGATTCTGCAATCCATTGATACAGCGCGAGAATACTTCGAGATGCCAGAATATGTCCTTCCTATGATGGTTTTGTCAATCGGATATCCCAAGTCAGTTCCAAAGAGCATACCTAAGTTAAAACGGGGCGTTATAACGCATTGGGAAAAATACAGGTTAATGAGTGATGAGGAAGTAAGGAGGGCTTATGAGGAAAAATACGGAGATTACAATAATGACATACAATATCTTGAGAAAGCATTTGTTGAGGCTGTTGAAGCAGACAAACAACAGGAGGAAAAATGGACAGAATGGACCAAAGAAGAAATAAAGAAGCTTGAGATCCAGAACAATGCTCAATTCCTGTTTAGATTAAGGTACCCCACCGAGAGGATGATAGAAGGAAACAAAGAGCTACTCCTTGCATTAAGGAAGGCAGGATTTGTGTTCTTCTAAGTAATCCGCGTCACTGGCGCGCATGGGGTTTGGTTGGTTGGATAAAACTTTACCCCCAACCATCGGCAGCCTGCATCAATTCGACATGGACATTATCTTTCGTGCGAAATCCGAAGCCTTTTCCAAATCCTCTTGACTCGGATGCTTTCGGGCTTCCCGAATATACGTTTCCCATTCATCATCCGGCTTGATTATTGCACTGCGTATGAATGCTTGAATCGGGAGGCTAGGTGCACCTTGACAGTGGTAGTATCCTCTGAAGTCGATTCGCTTTTCTTCGCTTACGCTCTCGAAGGAATCTATACATTTGGACGCCCACTCGTCGAAAAGAGCCTGACCATGTTCGTTTTGTTCAGGAGTCCAGGTTGAGTGTGTGAAGAAGCCTGCTAATTTGAACTTTGGTGATTTCGGAAGCGCCTTCAAGATTTCCTTGACTGGAGTTGCCAAGTCCGACGAGTGACAAGCGGAACCCAGAAAAACTAGGTCATAATCATTCAACGTATCTGCGCTGATGTCCTTTATTTTCTTCAGGCGTGCTTCATGTTCTTTCGAAGCTTCTTCATAAATCGTCTTGGCGATTTTCTCCGTGTTTCCAGTTTCACTGTAGTAAGCGACGAGCACTTTCAATGCGATGCCTTCTCCTGATGCTTGGAAGGCAAGCACGCCTATTTGTTTTTGCTCGCATTGTACAAATCACGTGCATCAGTTGGTTGGGGTAAAGTTTTATCCCAAACCCCGAAATAGAAAATGAAAACCATTTTACGTCAATTTCGGGACAAGCCAACGCGCAAAAATGGTTTCTGTTCCTTGCCCCTCGGATTCCGAGGACAAACCCTCGGGTTCAGCCGCACAAAGAAGAATACATGAGGACTCTCCTACTAGTCTCTGTCCGCTTCTCCGCCTATGCTTAACCGCGCGTGCCAACTCAAACGCGCAAAAAAATGGAAGACATCTTCGACAATTCTGGGGCTTGCGTGCGCTCCTGCGCAATTTGCGTCAGTATGTGTACTTGTCGCCACCGGCTAGGATGCGCTCTAAAATGGTGTTGACGTTGACGATTCCCTGGCTTGTTTTTGCCGAGACTGGAACCAGCGGAAACCTCAAGCCGAGCTTGTAGATTGCATGCATTATGTTTATGCTCAGCAGACGTTTCGTTCCTTCAAGCTTCTGTTCAATCGAGTTTTCCAATGCTTTCTGATCAGTAGACCAGGTCATTATCTCGTTTACTTGTTTTTTCGGAAGCAAATCACATTTTGAAATCACATGCAGCTGAGGCAGCAAGAAACGGTTATAGACCGCCGCTGAAAGAAACAGGTTCGAAACGTAGTTAAGCGGGTTAACCGAGAAGACTGAGTCGAACAGGTAAACTATGGCTTTGGGCTCTTTCGTAAGCTCGCTGGCAATATACGGTCCGCTTGCCCTGAAAGCAAACAGTTCCATCTGTCCAGATGTGTCGACCAGAATGATGTCTGACCGCAGCTCTTCGATTTCCCGCGAAATCTTATCGGTCTCATCAGCGATCAAGTCGGCCGCCACGATCAGCGCGCCGTTTGGCCCCAAGTGATGCTCTTCCATAAGATTGTCAACGTTGACGTAATTGCGAACATCCACGTCTGGCGAGTAAGGAAGAGTCAGCGCTCCAGGGTCAAGGTTCACTATTGAAACGTCCTGTTTTGACATTTGAAGCCATTCACCGAAGGTCGCGGTAAAGAGTGACTTTCCTGCCCCGGCGGTTCCGACTATGAAAACTATGAACATGTAAAGATCAATCCTCAAACTGAATCAAGCAACTGCGTTCTGGTATGAAACCTAGGTCCTTCAGTAAAAGTCTTTTCTCTCGGTAACGCGTGCCCTCTTTGGGCATGTTTGCATGTGCTGTCTTGGCAGAGTCATTCTCAGGTCTGTGATTCCTTCCTCTTTTGGATCTTGATTGTCCCACCGTTTTTCTCTATGAGTTCTGAAAGTTGAACGATGGCATTTTCCAAGCGGTTCCTAGCAGTTCTGGATTCCTTAGACGTCGTGGAGAAGTGCAGCTCTATGTGCGGTTTGCCCTCCTCCCCTTTGGGATGAGATTTTATGTAGACCCATGGGTTATCATGCATCACTCGATCGATCAATGGGGCCAGAGTTGACTCCATCATAGAGTCTGCAAAGATGCTTATTTCAAAGAACGTTACATCTCCAGCTTTTTTCTTAAGCATAGGCACGATAGATTCTTCGAAGATTGCTCTCATCTCGGAAGGGACGCCGGGCAACGCAACCAAAGTTGTCCCTTTGACGATTATCATCACGCCTGGCGCAGTGCCAACCGGGTTAGTTATCGGTTCAGACTTTTCCGGAAGCTTCGCCATCTTGATTCTGGCAGGCGTCAAGTCTACCTTCTCAATTTTCGCCTCTTTTACAAAGGCCTCGTATTTTCTTTTGACCATCTCCACCGCTTTTTCGTTGACTTCCAGTTTGCTTCCTAGGGCTTTGGAGATTCCTCCCAGCGTTTTATCGTCAAAAGTTGGACCCAGCCCGCCCGTTGTCACTATGAAGCTTGGCTTCCGACCGAGAGCTTCCACCGTGGCCTTTGCAATCTCTTTAACATCATCCTCGACGACTGTTATTCTTCTCACTTCCATTCCCAGCGAGGTGGCACGCTTAGCCATCCAGGTGGCGTTTGTGTTCAAGGTCTTACCGATCAGAAGCTCGTTGCCAACACAGATGATCTCCATTTGTTTACCCATTCCGAGTTCTCCTGTCTGATGCCCAAAAATGCTGGATGATTCTTTTATGCTATTTGCTGGCTCTTCGTCCTCAAAAGCTGTGGTACCCTCTACTTCTTCTTACTAAGCCACCATTTCAAGTATTCTTTCTTTCGCTTTTCCTGTTCAGTCTCGCCCGAGTCAAACTCAGGCCTGTTTTTCTCTCTGAGTTCTTCGAGTTCCTGGTGGGTCACGGACAGTCCACAGCTTTTGCAGACGTAATGTTTCGTCGATATCATATACTGCATTTCGCCACCGCATTCTGGACAATATGCCATGCTGATGCTCCAATTTCTTCCGTAACAGAGGGAATCATCCGAGAGAAATACGTTTCGTTCTGTATGCACTAAAGTTTTCCTTTGACTCGAAAGGCGCGAAGGGCAGATAAGTATGCTGCTGCGCCGATTATTGCGAAAGGCAGACTTGCAGCCAGGATATCGAGCAGGTAAATGGGCTGTAAAGGTTTTCCCGCGAAGGTATAATCTCGAATCGCTCCGACCGCAAGAGTAAGGGGATTCGCAGATATGATAGTCGCAACAAAAGGTGGAAAGAAGCTTTTGATTTTCGTCATGGGATAAAACAGCGTGCTAAAAGTCAGTAGCAGGAGCTGCACTACTTGTTGGTAGGCGAAGAAATATTCTCCGTGTGTTGATGCAAGAGCTGCGAGAGTGGCTGCTATTCCGGACAGTCCCATTGCTAGGACGAAAAGAAAGGGCAACAAGATAAGTGTGTTGCTTATGGCTTGAATGGGAATGGCGATCAGTCCCAAAGCTTGAACTGGAATCATTACGAACAATAAGGCGCTTGAGTAAACAACCGCAGCTAGTCCTCCAGCGAGCATGTAGGCTGCAACGATGCCTTCGAGGCTGATGGGTAAGGATAGATAGTACTGAACTACTCCCTCGCGAATGGCTAGCCATATGCGTCTTCCAGTGTCCAAGGCAGCTGCGAAGAGTCCCATTATTACTACGCTTGGGACAAAGAATTGAAAGTAGTTTGTGATAATACTAGTATTTATCATGCCGTGGCTGTAGACTAACGCTACGACGAGCATGTCTGAAATATTCAGGCTCAGAAGGATCGCCATGAGCCATTTTGTTCTGAAGAAGTATGAAAAGTCATTGCGAGCTAGTCGCAAGATGCTTTTGAGTTCTGTCAGGCGCTTTTCACCCCTTCGACGAGACGTTGGAGAAGAAATGAGCTTAGGCCTAGTGTGCCTACAGCAACGGCTATCAACACGGTTACTGCTACTGTAGGGTTTAGCAACAACGCTGGGTTAAATCCAAGAAATAGACGAACGATGTCGGCCCCATAGGCTAGTGGGTTGAGTTTTGCTAATGAGGCGTAGCCCGGTGAGGTCTGCGTCAGGAATGCAAGTGGATACATGATTGTGCTGAAGCGTACTATTAACGCACTTAGACCCGTTACGAAGGCCGTATACATGTCGCTTGATTTGAACGCGATGAAAGACAATCCTAGCATGAGTCCTGCTACCCCGAAGCCTAGGCAGAAAAGCATTGCAATCGCAGCTAATATCGAAAGGGCTGTTAGATTTCCTATCAACAACAGCGCGATGGTAAAGGGAACCGTGAGCATTAGCGCCAGCTCGAATGCTCCTTGCAGGGCTATGGAAAGAAAGAGTTTTGAACGTGAAATTGGAAGGCTGAGAAGGTATGGAAGTCTGCCTTCATGCGCGTGTTCCACAAACTGTCTTCCGGCATGTGAGCCTATGTCAAAGGTCATGATGATGATGAAACCTACCGCGTAGAATTGTTGGTAATCAGCAGGGGAGACTATGCCAGGAGTCATGATTTGATTGATTATGGCTGCATATATGAGAAGCTGTACGATTGAAGTGAACCATTGCATTCCTACCCATACGGGTGGCTTGAGCTCGTTTTTCAAGTCGAACCATACTAGGCGGAGGACATCAAGCATTCTCATTCGTCTCCAGCTTCTTGCCCGTGAAGCTCAGGAAAACGTCGTCTAAGGAAGGCTCTGTCACTCTGACTGATGAGACACGGATCTTTCTTTCATAGCATAAGCTCGTCATTTTCGGAACCCAAGCTTCTGCAATTGAAACATAAGCTTTGTATTTGTTGCCGTCCATGGGTGTCAGCTTTGCGGTACCTGGGATCTTGACCAGATCCTTTTCGATCTCTGCGCTGTTTTCACCAGGTTCCAACTCGAGTTCGACGATGTCGCCTCCCGCGATCTTGTCTTTCAGATTCTGGACCGTGTCGCAGATTATACTTTTCCCCTGATCCAGAATGGTCACTCTGTCGGCAAGGTATTCCGCCTCGCGAACTTCATTCGTGGCGACCAAGAGCGTCGAGCCGCCTTCTCTCAGCTGAAGTATCTTCTCCCAGATCGTTCGTTTCCCCCGTAAGTCAACTTGGCTACTTGGCTCGTCGAATATGGCAAACTTGGGCTTCTGCACCAGAATTTTGGCCACTTCCAATCTCTTGGTTTGGCCCCCTGAAAGCGTCATGAACAACTTGTTACGGGCATCCCAAAGCTCGAGCTCCTTCAGAACTTGCTCAATTATGACTTTGCGGTCGCTCTTCTTTATTCCACACATTGCAGCGTGAAATTCAAGGATCTCCGCCGGCTTGTGTCTCCAAAAGCCTCTTGCATCCTGAAATGAAATGCCCAGGATCTGACGAACCTTAGTCGGAGACTTGACCACGTCAACGCCCATGACTTTCGCCGTGCCAGACGTCGGTTTCAAGACCGTGGCCAGAGTCATCAACAACGTCGTTTTCCCTGAACCGTTCGGTCCCAGCAGGACCATGATCTCCTCTGGGTCTACGGTGAAGTCAAGACCTTTAAGCGCGAACGTCTTGCCATACTGCTTGACCAAGTTCTGAGTTTCAACAGCGTACATGAACCAGATTTCCTTTCTATGATGCGGCTTCACAAGAATACATCGAGAGATATAAAAATACTGCACAAACGATACTCACAACTTGTTAGTCAAACCTGTTACCACAAAATGCTTAACAGAACTCAAGTTAAAAAAACGCGCGCACTTCAAGGCGAAAACTCAGATTACTTGAAATCGAAGGTGCCCTCAGGTTATAAAGTTTGCCAGCTTCGCTTCCTTCGCAATTCGCGTGGCCGTCTCCATCTCGTCCCTTGACAACCTTCTTTGAAGCTCCGGCATTTCACATGCTCTCCATTCGGGTCTATACTGAAACATGACGTTAACTCTTGTCCGCACGCCGAGGTTTTCTGCAATCCAGTTAATGATCGGCTTTGTGCAGCAGTCCAGATGGTTTGGCAAAACCAAGATGCGAACAATCATTTCGCCATGCTTCTTTGCTTCCTGATGATTGCGCGTGCAGACTTCCCAATAGTCTGGCGCATCAGAGACTCGTGCGGCACATCTTTCCGGTCCATACTTGAAGTCCAACAGGTAGATGTCGGCAAATCCGACCAGAAGCTGAGCTGCCTCCGGGCTGTAATAACTGTTTGAGTTCCAGACAATCGGAGTGTTAACGTTCACATGTTTGAACGTCTCCAACCATTGCTCAAGCCACGGAGTCGGTTCCCCGCCGACTAGGTTGACGTTCCTGCACCCATTGACGCGCAAGGTTTCAATTTCCTTGGCCAGACATTCGGGATCATACACCTCACCGTTCTCAAGCCATTGGGAAATAGTCCAGTTTTGGCAATGTTTGCACCGCATCGTGCAGCCCATCGTGAAAATGGTTCCCGAAGGCACGAGTTCAGGTTCCTCTCCCATGTGCGCAAAAATGCTCGAGACGACGATCTTCGATCCGCATTTGCAGTAGCCGAATTCACCTATGGTTCTGTCGACTCCGCATCGCCTGGTGCAGAAATGACAGCGACGAAGAATTCTCCCCGCAATCTCAACCTTCAAGTCTAACAAAGACTGCTTCGGCAACGGCGTCTCACGCAGGCTTTGGCGCCCGAGGTCAATCTTCTCCTCAAGCTTCTCATGCTCGCCTATGAGCTCAGCATGCTGCCGCCAAAGAAGCTCGGTCGAATCCTCATCATCGAACTCAGCCGCGATCCTCTTGCTAATCTGAAACTTTGCCGGCTTTTCATCCTGCATGACGGCAAAATACCTTGTCAGACTCGCACGAACCCTCTCTTCATCAAGCACGGCCGAAGCATCAGGCCTCAAACGCTGCCACATGCAAGACCCAAATGAACTAGCGCACACGGCGATTTATACAGTAAGCTCGGAAACCCGACTGAACACAATTCAAACCCGAATAAAACCACCAACCCAATCAACACCTGCCACGACCGCGAAACCTCCCGCCGTAACCCCAGCTACAAGGCGACCCGACCCAAGATAAGAAAGCTCAACGTGCACGGTTTGACACGTCGGTTCAACCAAACCGAGGCCAAACAGTTGCACACCCAAGCACCACACGTGCATGAAAGACCAGCACACCCAAGATAGAAAAAACCGACCTAGGAGGGGGGAGGTCAAATGTTCGCGTGTTTTCAACCCAACAGTTGGGTACAACCAGCTTCGGCCATCAGCCCACAGGAGGCTTCATGCTGGAAACCCGAAAAAACCGACCTGGGAGGGGGGAGGTGCGTTTTAAGCGTGTTTTCAACCCAAAAACTCAGGTCAGCTCTCCCAAAGCCTCGACGCTTGAATAAGGACAGACGTCAGAACCCGAAAAAACCGATAGATGGAAACATGAATCGGAACAGCCTCTGACCAGCATGGAGACTCTAGCCGACCCAGTCGCACCTTTCGTGAAGGAAGGATTAATAAGAGAAAACGTTGATCAATAACCGACTATCGAGAAGTGACATGCATGAGCCAGCCCAAAAAAGAAGGCGCCAGTTCGACCACGATCAACGTGAGACTCCGCAACATGCTCCTGGTGATCCTCGCAGCCTTCTGCACCTTCGGCGGACCATTCCTGGTCTATTTGTTAGCTCGCCTGCTCAACGCGGACATCATCGTTTCAGTGGCCTGCGGGTTTGCACTCTTCTTTTTCGGCTTGGGACTCATAGTATTCATGATCTGGAAGAAAATCATCACGTAGCGCTGAGCAAAGCGTGTTTTATGCCTCCGATACCCTAGAGCACATCATCCGTTCAGACAATCTAATTCTTCATCGGCAACCAAGAATAGAAGATGACTTCGTAAAAAATCGTTCGGTGCGGCACGACACAGTAGGAAAGCATATAATGTATGCTGAAAGGTATACTAAGTATGCAAGAGGCCAAAAAGAAGAAGCTTGAAGAAATGATCGGCAAAGGCGACGAGTCAGCCAAGCGAACCACGATAATCCTAGACAAGGAAGAACGCGAATTCATCGACCAGTTGATTCGAGAGGGAAAGGAACCAGGCATCAAACCGCTCATTTCGAAAATGCTCGACGTCTACAGGAGCATGATGGTCTACGACTGGCGTTTCCCCGGAGAATACTACTGCGGGATAAGCCGCATAGCCTTCGTCAACGTCGAACTAATCAACATCCTAATTCAACACGTTGCAGCGGACAGTCACAGGGAAATAGGCAGAAACATGGGCGAAGCCTCAAAAGTCTCCATAGAGACCACCATAGGCATCAAAGCCGAAGACCGTGAAAAGTGGCCCGACGTCTTCAAACGACTAAGAGTACAAGGGCTCGGCGACTTCTATCTCAGGGACAAATACATACTGATCAAGACCCCATTCATCAACGAAGCCCAAATCTGGGCCGGCTTCCTAGAGAGCCTCCTCAGCATCGAATTGGACATCAAGACTTCCTCTCAGCCACTCGTGTTCGAAATCAAAGAGAAAAGCTCCGTTCCGAAGTGAGCGAATGAATCTTATACTCCCGAAGACTTAGGATTGTGCAGTTGAGGTAGACACTGAGATGCCGATGCATGAAGCCATGCTGTACGAAAAGAAAGAAGAAAAGAAGGTCAAATGCAACCTCTGCGCAAGAAGATGCCTCATAAACAACGGAGGAACAGGCTTCTGCCTAGTACGCAAGAACGACGGTGGAACGCTCTTCACGCTCGTGTTTGGCAAGGCAATTTCTGCATGCATCGACCCAATAACGAAGAAACCGCTTTCGCATTTCAACCCCGGCGCAATGGTAGTATCCATCGCCACGGTCGGCTGCAACTTCCGCTGCCAATTCTGCGACAACTGGATGATTAGCCAAGAAAAAGAATTATCCGGTCACAATTTTCCGCCTGAAGACGTAGTCAAGGCCGCCGGAGCCAACGGTTGCCAAGGAATAAGCTACACATACACTGAGCCGACCATATTCTTCGAATACGCGTTTGAAACGGCCAAGCTTGCGCGGCAGGTCGGATTCTTCAACACCTTCGTCACAAACGGGTACATGACGCCCGAAGCAGTGAAAACCATAGCGCCCTACTTGGACGCCGCAACGGTTGACTTCAAAGGCGGCGCAGACCCAGAATTCTACAAAACTTTCAGCGCCGTCCCCTCGGTCGAGCCAATCTTCCAAGCCTTGAAGGAGATGAGACACAACGACATCCACATCGAGATCACGAACCTCGTCGTGCCAAAGAGCGGAGACTCACTCGAGAAAATAAAACAGCTCGCCGCCTGGATAAAAGATGCAATCGGCAAGGACACGCCTTTCCACCTGCTACGCTTTCATCCAGATTACCAGTTAACAACGATACCGGCAACTTCCATCGAAAGCCTCGAGAAGGCATACGTCGCCGCAAAAGAAGCGGGGCTAAACTACGTCTACATCGGTAACGTCCCCGGCCACCCGTCTGAAAACACGTACTGCCCAAACTGCAACGAAATGGTCATCAAACGCTACAGCTTCGAAATAACAAGATGGAACCTGACAAAGGACATGCGCTGTCCAGTATGCGGCCACGACATCCCAATCGTGGGCAAACTACACCCGGGCGGAGCCTCCTATCCATACGCAATATTCTAGACGTCTTCCGAAACAATCTGGAATAGGTAGACCTGCGACTTCGCAGTGTGCAATTCACCCTTTACATAGACCAGGTTGCTGCGCGTGAAGAAACAGAAACCGAGATGCCCGCTACAGTTGCAGAGCTTCATCGCAAGGTTAAATAGTTTATTTAAGGCTACTGTTACGAAACCGTTTATTGTTGTCCGATGAACCTGCAAGTGAAGAATAATGCTCGACATGAAACTGATCCGTGAAAGCCCAGAAATGGTCAGGCAGAACCTCCAGAAGAGGGGAGACCCTGAAAACCTGCGAATGCTCAAAGAGCTCATCCAACATGACGCCCTGTGGCGGGAAAACCTGACTAGGCTGAATGAGCTTCGACATGAAAGAAGACAGATGACAGCGAACATCGCAGGCTTGAAGAAAAAGGGGAAAGAGGCAAACAATGAGATCCAGAAGGGAAAGGCAATAGACGCTGAAATCACGGCGTTGGAAAAACAAGTAGGCGAAGATGAGCAGAAAATGCAGGAGTTTCTCATGCGACTTCCAAACCTGCTACACGAATCCGTTCCAGCGGGGAAAGACGAGAACGACAATGTTCAAACCAAATCTTGGGGAAAACCACTCAAGTTTGCTTTCACACCGAAAGGACACGTGGAAATAGGCTTAGGCCTAGACATAATGGATATTGAAAGGGCCGGGAAGATTTCGGGAGCCAGGTTCTTCTACTTGAAAGGAAACGGCGTGCTTCTTGATCTAGCACTCAGGACCTTCGCCCTAAAGGAAATGGCCAAGAAAGGCTACGTTCTGATCGAACCGCCCTTTTTGATGAGGCGGGAACCCTACGAGGGCGTCGTGGCCCTAGCCGACTTCGAAGAGGTTCTGTACAAGATCGAGAACGAGGACCTATACTTGATAGCGACATCTGAGCACCCTATGGCTGCAATGTTCATGAACGAAACATTCAACGCTAAAGACCTGCCGCTCAAGTTGGCCGGCATAAGCACAAACTTCAGGAAAGAAGCCGGAGCCCACGGTAAAGACACTAGGGGAATTTTCAGGACGCACCAGTTCAACAAGGTAGAACAGTTCGTTTTCTGCAAACCTGAAGACTCCTGGGAAATGCATGAGCAACTTCTACGCAACGCAGAGGAGCTCGTTCAAAAACTGGGCTTGCCATACCGCGTCGTCAACGTTTGTACAGGCGACATAGGTACGGTTGCGGCAAAGAAATACGACATAGAAGCGTGGATGCCCGCTCAGAATGGCTACCGCGAAATAATCTCGTGCAGCAACTGCACTGACTATCAGGCTAGGCGCCTAAAGATAAAGTATCGGGAGAAGGAGGGCGAATCACCTAAGGGATTCGTGCACACGTTGAACTCGACGGCCATAGCCACAGGCAGATCGATCGTGGCAATACTTGAGAATTATCAGCAAGAAGACGGGTCAGTCATAGTGCCGGAGGCCCTGAGAGAATACATGGACGACATGGACAAAATAAAGGCGAAACAGTAAGACCCATTCGCTTTTGCGACAGAATTCTATTCCTGAACGACATCCTTGAATGAAGCAATCTGCAAATCATGCATTAGGGAGATAGTGAGATGAAAGGAGCAATAGTGTTCATCGCAGTCTTCATTCTTGCATTGCTAGCAAGCCTAGCCTATCAAAGCATGCCGCCTGGACTTCAAATCTACGATGCACTCAATGTCCCATCCACGGACTATAAAGTGTTAGGAATATCGGGAACGACGCTCATGATCACGATTTTCAACGGTGTGATCTATGGTATAATAATTTGGCTCGTTTATTCGCTGGCGGTCAAGGCAACCAAACGGAAACCCAAGCAGCAACGACAATCTCGATAACCAATATTGGCCCCGCGTGGCCCTAATCTTTTTTATAGGATGTTCACGTATCCTTTGGGCCTAGGATAAAACTTTTAATACTCTGATGCGAATCTCAACAAGCTACGTTCGGAGGATAATCTTGTCTTCAAAAGCGAAAAAAGTGAGGGACAAATGGCGAAGCAAGACATGGTACAATGTAACGGCGCCACCGTACTTCGGAAACACCGACCTAGGCTCGGTGCCGGTTGCTGAAGCTGAGAAACTTGTCGGCAGAACAATCGACTCGACGCTCTACGACGTTACGGGTGACTATTCGCATCAGTACCTGAAGATATACTTTCAAATAAACGAAGTTGACGGGAAGAATGCGCATACGATCTTCAAGGGGCATGAATACTCACGAGACTATTTACGTAGTCTGGTCAGGAGGAGAACGACAAAAGTGGACGGCCTTTTCAGCATAACCACGAAGGACGGATACAAGATGCGAGTAGCCATCTCAGCGTTCACACTTTCCAGGGTAAAAACATCGCAGGAGAAGTACATTCGCAACATAATGGCGAAAATTATCAAAGAAAAAGCCGCAGCGTTGACCATAGACCAATTCGCGCAGGAAATGGTTCTGGGCAAGATAGCCTCAGACATCTACAACGAAGCCAAAAAAATAGCGCCGCTGCGGCACGTTGGCATAAGAAAGTCAAAGCTCTTGCAACAGATAGTTCAGCCGGAGAGGGCCGTTGCTAAAGAGCCAGCCGAGCAAGATTAGACTTTAACCAAGTTTTTTCCGTAGTCGTATCCCTTTTGAAAAGCCGCCAAGTTGAGTTCCTCGGTTCCCTTTGGAATATTTTCTTTGATCGATTCCTTGAGGGCATTATCGTCTAGAGCCTTCGTTATGGCCGCGAAGGCGCCAAGCATGACGATATTCGCGACTATTCTACGTCCGAGTTCTTCAGCAATCTTCGTCGCTGGAACACGGAACACCTTGACACTCTTCATCTCCTTCTCCCGTGGAATCATGTCAGGGTCCAGAATCACTATTCCGCCGCTCTTTACGTCGTCCACATAATCAGTGTAAGCGTGCTGAGACATCACGACGAGAATGTCGGGCTCGACCACCTTCGGAAAGTCGATCCCCTCTTCAGAAATCACGACTTCAGACTTGCATGCGCCGCCTCTTGACTCAGGGCCATAAGACTGAGTTTGAACGGCATCTTTTCCACCATGGATGCATGCTGCAGCAGCCGTGATTATTCCAGACTTTATTATGCCCTGGCCGCCAAACCCTGCGAACCTTATCTCAAGCCTCACCACCTAGCTCACCCCATCCAACGTCTTTTCGTTGATCTTTGAGATCTTTTCATGAAGCATCTTCTCGTAGCTCAGCTTTTCGATGTTCACAAACTCGCCTACTGCGATGTGATCAAACGTGATCTCAGCTTTAGCCGGATCTGAAAAGTTCTCGACGGACGAGGCCTTCTTGAACCAGTCCATCATTTCGAGCCCCGAGCGCATTTTGTTGTATCGACCGAAGATCTCTGGGCATGGAGTGACGACTTCGATGAAGCAGAACCCTTCTTTCTGCAATGCTTTCTTGATAGATTGAGTCAGCCTGCGCACGTGCAACGTTGTCCAACGGGCGACGTAGACTGCTCCCGCTGCCGCTGCCAAGTGAACGAGGTTGAACGGGTGCTCAATGTTCCCGTAGGGGCTCGTCGTCGTGAACGTTTCGAGCGGGGTGGTCGGACCTTGTTGACCGCCAGTCATGCCGTAGTTGAAATTGTTCGCGCAGATCACCTTTATTCCCATGTTTCTACGCGCAGCATGGATGAAGTGGTTTCCCCCTATCGCGAACAGATCGCCGTCTCCGCTTACGACCACGACTTGCAGTTCCGGGTTTGCCAGCTTGACTCCTGAAGCAAAAGGCAAGGCGCGTCCGTGCGTCGTGTGAAAAGAGTCAGTGTTCGTGTAGCCAGCCGTTCGGCCGATGCAGCCTATGCCAGACACGACGACGAGCTTGTCAAGGTCTGTCTGCAATTCATCCAATGCGTGCACGAAACAGTTGAGTACGATGCCGTTGCCGCAGCCGGGACACCAGATGTGCGGGATCATGGCTGACCTCAGATACTTCGAGTATGGATGCTCCATAATCGTCTGAACCATCAGACGCTCCTCCTTATCGCTTCGAGAATCTCCGCTGGAGTGTGAGGATCTTCACCGAGCTTTGAAAGAGGAAACACGGGCGTCTCCTTCGCTGCTCTCTCAACCTCTCTCACTAGTTGGCCACAGTTCATTTCAGGCATGACGAATGCCTTCACATAAGCGGCGACTTCAGCCACTTGTTTCTCCGGAAAAGGCCACAAAGTGATCAGCCGAAGAAGGCCGGCTTTTATGCCAGAGGCTCTGGCTTTCCGCACCGCGCTTAGAGCCCCGCGGGCAACTATGCCGTATGCCACGACGACGACGTCGGCGTCTTCCAGCATGATTCGTTCAAACTTTATGATTTTGTCGGCGTTCTGGCTTATTTTTTGAACCAGTCGGTTCACAAGTTCGGATTGCACCTTTGAGCTTGATGTCTGCGGATACCCTTGCTCATTATGTGTCAGCCCAGTGGCATGAAAATGATATCCTTCTCCGAAGCAGGCCATAGGCGGGACCAGATCATCGTCAGGCTTAAAAGGCATGTACTCATCTCGTGGAACATTGGGCTTCTTACGATTTAGCGTCCTTATTCCATCAGGCGGCGGTATTACGACTTTCTCCCACATGTGGGCCACGATCTCGTCTCCCATCAACAACGTGGGCACCCTGTAAGTCTCAGACAGGTTGAACGCTTGAACGGTCAAGTCAAACATCTCCTGAACCGAAGATGGAGACAGAGCGATTATGCCATAGTCCCCGTGAGAGCCCCACTTGGCCTGCATGACGTCTTGCTGCCCAGGGAGAGTAGGCTGTCCCGTGCTCGGACCACCGCGCATGATGTCGACGACGACACAGGGCGCCTCAGTCATGACGGCCAGCCCGATGTTTTCTTGCATGAGGCTGAAGCCGGGCCCTGAAGTCGCTGTCATAGCCTTACAACCAGCATAGGAGGCGCCGATCACGGCGGCCATGGAAGCAATCTCATCTTCCATCTGAACGTAGATTCCGCCGAATTCAGGCATCCTCTCCGCTAAGTGCTCAGCGATTTCAGTGGCGGGTGTGATCGGGTAGCCGGCAAAGAACCTGCAGCCGGCTGCGATGGCTCCCTCTGCGCATGCGACGTCACCATTCAAAAAGTGTGCGCCGGTGAGTAACGATCTTTTTCCCATCATGTTTTGCGTTCTCCATTCGGCTGTTTTTCAACGACGTAAATTGCGAAATCTGGACAGACCGCGGTGCAGAAGCGGCAGAGGATGCATTTGCTCTCATCCACGATTTTTGGAGGATGCACTCCTCTCGCGTTTATCTCGTCTGATTCTTCGAAGACTTTCTTGGGACAGAATTCTATGCAGTAGCCGCATCCTTTGCATTGATCTTTGATCAGGCGAATCTCAGCTGCTGGATGCTTTAGGTCCTTGCTGTCAAGCGGTGCGTGTTTGATCCTTTCAGGCAAGCTCAATTGTCCTCCAGAGCTTTCTCAAAGATCTTCTTGGCTTTTTCTATTTCTTCAGGCTTAACTGCGTCAACTATGGTCTTCATCTCGCGGACTTTCGATGCGAATCTTTCTCCTTCTGCTGCTGAAGCCCAAAGCAGTTGCAGCCTCTCTTTATTTAGCCCGTTCTGCTCCATCTTCTTCCACAGGCGTTCCACGCGTTTCTGCGTTTGATAGTTGGCATTTATGTAATGGCAGTCTCCAAGGTGGCAGCCAGTAACCATCACGGCTGCGGCGCCTCTCGCAAAAGCCCTTTCCACGAATTTTGGAGCTACGCGCCCAGAGCACATCGTTCGGATAATGCGGACATTAGGTGGATATTGCATTCTGCTGACTCCCGCGAAATCGGCACCAGCGTATGAGCACCAGTTACAGCAGAAGGCGACGATCTTCTTATCCGCATCATGCTCTGTCAAAGCGTCTACCTGTGCGATGATTTGTTTGTCAGTAAAGTGACTCTGAGTCAGAGCGCCAAAGGGACACTCGGCTGCGCATGTTCCGCATCCGCCGCATGCTGCCTCAATGATGTCGACCCGCTTCAGCTCCTTGTTCAGGCTTATGGCATTATAAGGACAGACTTTTACGCAGAGTCCGCATGCCTGACACTTCTCAGGAAAAGTGATAGGCGTGATGGCCTCGACAGTCACTTTCCCCTTGGCCATCAGAATACCCGCTCGAGCCGCTGCGGCGCTTGCCTGGGTAACGCTGTCTTTGATGTCTTTAGGCGACTCTGCACAGCCGGCGAAGAACACTCCGGCTGTCGCGGCGTCCACCGGTCTCAGTTTCGGATGTGCCTCCAGGAAGAATCCGTCTTGGTTCCTCGAAAGTGTAAGTAGTCGCTGCACTACTTCGCTGTCTTTTCGGGATTCAAGGCCCACGGACAAGATTGCCATATCGACGTTGATCTTGTAGAGCTCTTTTTGAAGAGTGTTCTCGCCCATGAGCCACAGATTATGGGTTCTCCTGTCTTCTTTTATCTCGGACGGGAGCCCTCGGATGAATTTGACCCCCGCCTTTCTTGCTCGATTGTAGAGGTCTTCGAAGCCCTTTCCGTAGGCTCGTATGTCCACGTAGAAGACGTAGATTTCAGTGTCTGGCCAATGCTCTTTGATCAGTAGGCTATCTTTGATCGTGTTCATGCAGCAGACGTTGCTGCAATAGAGTCTCCCGTTTCTCTCGCTTCGAGAACCCACACACTGCACAAAGCCCACGCTCTTTGGCGTCTGTATGTCGCTAGGTCTCAAGAGGTGACCACCCGAGGGGCCGCCTGCATTGATCAGCCTTTCAAACTCGAGCGATGTGATCACATTGGGAAACTTGCTGTAGCCATAATTCGGAAGCGTGGAAGGATCGAAAACGTCGGCGCCGGTCGCGACTATTACGGTGCCAACTTCAAGATCCACCGTTTCAGGCTTCATTTCAAACACTATGGCGTTTCTCTCGCATGCCTTAATGCATTTGTCACAGACTACGACGCCTTCTTTGTTGAGGCACAGGTTCATGTCGATCAGGTAAGTGGCGGGAACGGCCTGCGCGAACGGCGAGTAGATGCCGTGTCTCGACGCGAGGCCAACGTCGAACTCGTTTGGAGCCACTATCGGGCAGACTTTTGTACATTCTCCGCAAGCTGAGCAGTCTTTGGTGACGTACCGTGGCTTCTTCAGTACTTTGACGTGAAAGTTGCCGATGTATCCTTTGACCTCCTTTACTTCGCTGTTGGTCAAAAGTTGGATGTTCGGATGGTGCCCCACGTCTGACATTTTGGGCGCAAGGATGCAGATGGAACAGTCCATCGTTGGAAAAGTTTTGTCGATGCGCGCCATCATTCCTCCTATGCTGGGTTCCTTCTCGACCAGGAACACCTTGTAGCCCGTGTCTGCAAGGTCAAGGGCGGCTTGGATGCCTGCGACGCCGCCGCCGATGATCAGGGCCTTGCGTTCAATCGGCACTTCGATTTCTTCTGCCGGTTCGAGCAGTTCGACTTTGGCGACGGCCATTTTCACGAGGTCTTTGGCCTTTTCCGTGGCTGACTCTTTATCGTACAGGTGAACCCAACTGCAATGTTCCCGAATGTTTGCCATCTCAAAGAGGTACTTGTTCAGCCCAGCATCTTCACATGTTTTTCTGAAGGTGGGTTCATGCAGGCGCGGTGAGCATGATGCGACAACGACGCGGTTGAGCTTGTGCTCTTTGATGTCTTTCTTTATTCCCTCCTGTCCCTGATCAGAGCACGTGTAGCGATTATCTTGAGACAAGACTACGTGGGGAAGCGTCGAGGCGAATTTTGCGACTTCTTCGCAGTTTACGGAGCCAGCGATGTTCAGGCCACAGTGGCAAACGTAGACTCCGATCCTCGGCTCTTCCAGCTGCTTAGGTTCTGATTCTTTCTTCTCAGCCATCGTGTCACCTGCTCGGCATGTTCAGGTATTTTTCAATCGATGCCGCGGCACGTTTTCCCGCGCAGATTGCTTCGATGATCGTTGCGGGTCCCGTGACAGCATCTCCGCCTGCGAATACGCCTTTCACGGTTGTTTCCATCGTGATCGGATCGGTCCAGACGGTTCCATCATCGCTTAGCTCCACTTCTTTGGGCAAAAACTCAACTTCAGGAGCCTCGCCTATCGCGAGGATTACCATGTCTGCTTCATGCTTGAACTCTGAACCCTCTATTGGAACGGCTTTTCTTCTTCCCGTGTCATCCGGTTCCCCGAGTTCCATCCGTACACATTCGATACCGCAGACTTTTCCGTCTTGGCCCATGATTTTTTTGGGTGAAACCAGAAACTCGATTTTGACACCCTCGGTCTCCGCCTCTTTGACCTCCCAAGGAATGGCGGGCATTTCCTCTCTCGATCTGCGATAAAGAATCGTGACCTTTCTTGCTCCCATTTCTAGAGCCTTTCTTGCCGCAAGGGCCGTCCTGGCAGCATCGACAGCCACGTTTCCGCCTCCTATGACGACGATGTTCTTGCCGATTTCGACATTTTCCCCTGAATTGGTGTGCCAAAGAAAGTCTAAGGCGTGAATCACTCCGTTCAAGTCTGCACCTTCAACGCGCAGTTTTTGGGTCTTGTGAGCCCCTACGCTGACGAAAATTGCCTTGTAGCCCTCTCTCCACAGAGCGGTGAAGTTCAGATCCTGTCCGACGGTTTGACCTGTCTTTATTTCTACGCCGAGATCCTTGATGGATTGAATTTCCTTGTCCAGAAAGCGTCTCGGCAAGCGAGAATTCGGGATGCACTTTCTTAACATGCCCCCAGGTTCTGGAAGCGACTCGTAGATCGTCACGCCGTATCCCTTTCGACTCAGCTCATATGCAACTGTGAGTCCAGCCGGTCCGGAACCGATTACCGCGACTGTTTCTTCGCGGACTTCTTTCGCCCTTTTTGCTTTTTCGCTCTTCAGATGCTCGTCGTAAAGCTGCTCCATCTTCTCAAGGGCACTCTCCTGTTCGAGACCGGCTCGTTCTGGATGAAAACAGGCAAGCGTCGTCGTGAGCGGAAGAGGGATATTCTCAGCTATTTTTCTGAAGGCCTTCTCCGAGGAAGAGGTGAATCCGTGTTCCAAGGCGATTTTCCGCATGGACAGGAACACTTCGGGAAGTTTTATGGCTTGATTACAACGCTTGTAGCAGCGGTAACACCAAGCGCAGAGCCAAAGCTCATCTGAAGATAGTGCACGGTCTGGGTCTAAGAAGATGCTTTGCAGAAGGCTTCTCGGGTTGTAGTTTCCCTCCAATATTTCGGCCATTGGGCAGCTGCCGGTGCAGATACCGCACTCATAGCAGTACTTGAGTTTTTCAACGTCCAACAGCTGTTCAAGAGCTTCCTTGGAAACCATGGTCGTTGAGTTTGACAACGCTCTGAGCCTTCTTTCATACTGGGAGAGACCCGAATATAAGAGTTTACAAATGTAAAGGTTTTTCCTCAAGGTCCAAAGTTGAAAATGAGAAGGGCTTCTTTTTATAAGATCAAAAACACAAATAGAGCCGGAAGTCAGGTGACGCTGATATGAGAAAAGTCCGAATCGTGCTTTACGGAGTGGGCGCCGTAGGCATCCTCATCGCCAAGTTTCTGCTCGAGAAGGAAGGAGTAGAAATCGTTGGAGCAATCGACACGGCTAGAGACAAGACCGGCAAGGATCTCGGCGAAGTCTTGGGCTTGCAAAGAAAGCTCGGCATCATAGTCGCCAACGATGCGGACACACTGCTTAAGCAGACGAAACCAGACATAGTCGTTCATGCAACTTCATCGTTTCTAAAGGATACTTGCCTGCAGATAGCTACCATAGTGAAGAACGGCGCGAACGTCGTGTCAACGTGCGAGGAATTGTCTTATCCATACTCTGCTGAGCCGAAACTTGCCGAGGAACTCGACTTGCTTGCAAAGAAGCATGACGCTACGGTGTTGGGCACGGGCATAAACCCAGGTTTTCTCATGGACACGCTTGTGATTACGCTTACGGCTCCTTGCCAGAGGATAGAGAAGATCGAAGCAACGAGGGTTATGAACGCGGCGACCAGACGCGTACCGTTCCAGAAGAAGATTGGAGCGGGCCTCACGCTTGAAGAGTTCAAAGAGAAAATTGACCACAGACGTATCACTGGCCACGTGGGACTCGAACAGTCAATCAGAATGATCGCCGATGCCCTAGCGTGGAAACTCGACAAGGTAATAGTCGAACCCGTCGAGCCCGTGATAGCGAAGAAGGCAACTGAAAGCAAAGACGTCAAGGTCAAAGCTGGAAATGCCGCAGGACTGAAGCAGAAGGCAAAAGGCATGATGAATGGAAAAGAAGTCATAGTCCTGGATTTTCAAGCGTACATAGGCGCAGAAAAAGAGTATGATGCAGTAACGATCATAGGAGTTCCCAACGTAAACCAGAAGATCGAGCCATGCGTCCACGGCGACATAGGCACGATAGCAATGGTTGTCAACTCGATTCCGAAGGTGATTAATGCCAGGGCCGGTTTACTCACGATGAAGGACCTGCCAGTGCCCTCAGCCGCGATAGGAGACATGAGGCAGTACGTGACGTTCTAGCCTCTTTGCCGGCAAGGAGAACATGTTGAAGTTGAAAATAGACATAAACTGTGATCTGGGCGAAAGCTTTGGCGCATTAAAAATCGGAAACGATGCTAAAGTAATGCCCCACATCACTTCAGCAAACATCGCATGTGGATTTCACTCGGGCGACCCGATGACGATAGCGCAGACGGTCAAGCTTGCGAAGAAGCATAAGGTTGCGGTCGGCGCGCATCCAGGGTTTCCAGATCTAGTCGGCTTCGGAAGAAGGGAAATGCAGCTTGCTCCGGAAGAAGCTGAGAACTACACGCTGTATCAGGTCGGCGCAGTCTATGGGTTTGCGAAAGCTGAGGGCCTGAAGCTTCAGCACGTGAAGCCCCATGGTGCAATGTACAACATGGCGGCTGAAGATGAGACGCTTTCCAGCGCGATAGTTAAGGCCATCCAGAAACTGGACGATGAACTGATCGTTTTTGCACCGCCCCGCTCAGCGTTGGCCAAGATTGCCACAAGAGCGAATCTGCGAGTAGCCCTAGAATTCTTCGCAGACAGAGCGTACAACCCAGATGGGAGCCTCGTGTCAAGAAGGCAAAAAGGCGCAATTGTCCACGACGCCCGCAAGGTTGTGCAAAGAGCAGTCACGCTAGTCAAGGAAGGAACCGTCCAGACTGTTGACGACACAACGCTCAACATGGGCAAAGTTCACACGATATGCGTGCACGGCGACACTTCAAACGCGGTGAAACTGGCTGAGAGCCTGAAGAAAGGGTTGACCAGGGCGCGAGTCAGTGTTGAACCCGTGGGCAGGTTCCTTTAACGCTGTTTTGGCCTCAACTATGAAAACTGGTGTGTATGTTTCTCCGCGATACTTGCCGTTCGGAGATGCTGCGTTATTAGTCGAGTTTGGTGATACAATAAGCCCGGAGGCAAACTGCAGGGTCATCGACTTAAACGATACGATCTTAAGAGCCAATATCAACGGCGTCGAAGAACTCGTGCCCACCTATCGATCGCTGCTGGTTCGCTATGATCCTTTGAAGACGAGCTACGAGCAGGTTGTTTTCCGCGTTAGGGACCTCGAGAAAACGTTGGAAGCTTCTGTGAACAGGAAGAAAGGCAGAAAGATCGTTGTTCCAGTAGTCTATGGCGGAGAGTATGGTCCTGACCTCGGCCACATCGCGCGAGTCCACGGATTGACTGAAGAGCAGGTCATCAGACTGCATTCTGGAAGGGAATACAGGGTTTACATGATCGGATTTGTTGCCGGTTTCCCGTATCTTGGAATGGTCGCAGACGAGATCGCTACGCCGCGTCTGGAGACGCCAAGGCTGAAAGTTCCAGCAGGTTCGGTGGGCATAGCGGAGAAGCAGACAGGCATATATCCGCGTGAGGCTCCAGGCGGATGGCAAATAGTGGGCAGGACCCACCTCAGGCTCTTTGATCTCCGGTTGGAACCTCCAGCGTTCTTGACCTCTGGTGACACGGTCAAGTTTAGACCGATGTCTGAAGACGAGTACAAAGCCGAATCTGAAAGGTGAGACGGTGGTAAGGCTTTTTCTTGTTCTCAAGCCCGGATTGTTCACTACTGTCCAAGATTTGGGCAGGTTTGGCTATCTCAAATACGGCGTACCGGCGTCGGGAGCGATGGACCAGTTTTCGCTCGTTGCGGCTAACCTTCTAGTCGGGAACCAGTCTAGCGGCGCATGTCTCGAAACGACGCTCATCGGCCCCGAACTGCAAGTGTTGAGTGAAACGCAGATCGCTGTAACCGGTGCAGCGTGCTCGTTGAGAATCAATGGGAAGACTGTTCCGATGTGGCGGACCTTGAGGGCGAAGAAGGGGGATGTGGTGTCTTTCGGAAATGTACAGAATGGGTGTAGGACCTATCTTTCAGCGAGAGGGGGCATCAACGTGCCGCTATTGCTAGGAAGCAGATCCACATACGCGCGTGGTGGCTTCGGAGGATTAGACGGTAGGCCCCTCAGAAATGGCGATACGATTGAGAGTTTAGGTGCTTCGCCACTCACCGTCGAGTATTCTATGCCCGAAGAATTGGTGCCTCAGTTTGCTGATAGAGTTGAGGCGCGTGTGGTTCTGGGTCCTCAGGCAGACATGTTCACGGACGCTGGCGTTGAGACGTTTCTATCCGGCTTGTTCAAAGTCACGTCTGAGGCTGATCGCATGGGATACAGGCTTGATGGCCCCACGATCGAGCATAAGGGAAGGGCAGATATTGTCTCTGATGCTTTGCTGCCGGGAGCGGTTCAGGTTCCGAAGAACGGCAGGCCTATCCTAGTGATGCGAGAGGCTCAGACGACTGGTGGGTATCCGAAGATAGCTGTTGTGATCAGCCCCGATCTTTCCCTGCTTGGTCAGGCTAAGCCAGGCTCTTCAATCAAGTTCTCCAAGGTTTCGCTGAGTGAGGCTCAGGAAGAATCGAGGGAATTCCTTAAGCTTCTTAAGCGTTTAAGTAGTATGCTGGTGGAAAATCAGTAGTCAGTTGAAAGTCGATATCGGGAGTGGTTGCTAGGTGGCTGATGTGGGGGTTCATGAAAAGGGCTCTTTCTCGCTTGCTGATGGTTTGAAGATCCTCAAGAAGAAAAAGGCTTTCAGTCAGGCTGGGGCGATCGCCGTTTTTATCGGAGTCGTCCGTGGAAAAGCAGCAAAGGGCGGAAAAGTTCAGAAGCTAATGTTGGAGGCATATGAGGAGAAGGCGAATGAGGTACTAGCCGGCATCTGCGCCGATTTGCGGAAGAAACCTGGGATCGTTGATGTTCAGATTCATCATTTGCTCGGCGAATTTGACGTGGGTGAGGACCTTGTGTACGTTCTAGTCGCTGGTTCTCATCGTGGAAACGTTTTTCCAGTGTTGGAGGAGGCTGTCGAGAGGTACAAGAGCGAAGCTCCGATCTTTAAGAAAGAATTCAGCGTCAGCGGAAAGCGAAAGAAAAACAGTTATTGGGTTTCAGAGGGAGCCAATACGTAATATCCGGTCTCAGTCTATTCGGCGGTTGTTTCTTCCTTGAGGCCTGTTTCAGGGTAGGCGAAAATGTGTGCTTTTTCAGGTTCGAAGCTGAGGGTGACCTTTTGCTCCGCATTAAACCATTCATCAGTCAAGGATGGTTGAACGATGACGACGGAGTCTTGGTTTTCAAGTCTGACATCGTATCTCACATTGTTGCCCTCAAACGTTACTCTCTCCACCGTGCCCAGAAGCGAGTTTCCGGTTCTTCTTGCGCCTTTTTCTATCCGAAAAGCTTCTGGTCTGACGGCCAAGACTACTCTGTCGCCATTCTTTCCTTTTTTAGCCACTGCTTTAACCTTGAGTGCGTCACGAAGCTCTACCGTGAATATTCCATCAGACGTGCCGACAATGTGGCCTTCTAGGAAATTCGATTCGCCTATGAAGTGTGCCACAAAAATGCTGTTTGGGGCCATGTAGAGTTCTTCGGGCGTTCCGACCTGTAGGACTCGTCCCTTTCTCATCACAGCTATCCGGTCTGAAATAGACATGGCTTCTGCCTGATCATGCGTGACATGGATAGCCGTCAGACCAAGGTCCTTGGCCATTTTTCTTATTTCGTACCTGATTTCATTCCGCACCTTTGCGTCCAATTGACCCAACGGTTCGTCGAGCAGAAGTGTTTTTGCGCCTGCAGCTAGGGCTCTGGCCACGGCTATTCTTTGCATCATTCCACCACTCAGTTCGTTCGGAAATGCGTCCAAGCGCTCGTGAAGTTTGACCAGTTCCAAGACTTCATGCCCTATGGTTTTCGCCTTTTGGATGTTGAACCCTTTCACTTTCGGCCCGTAGGTCACGTTGTCCCAAACGTCCATGTGGGGGAAAAGCGCGAATGTTTGAAAGACAAACCCTATGTCTCTGTCTTCGGGAGGAACGTCGTTTACGAGTTTGTCACCGATGTATATTTCGCCTTTATCGGGTTCGATTAAGCCTGCGATAAGTCTGAGCAGGGTTGTTTTGCCGCATCCGCTTGGGCCGAGCAAGGAGAAATATTCTTTGTCCTGAATCTCCAAGCTTACGTCGTCGACAGCCATGATTTTCCCGAACTTCTTCGTGACGTTGACGACTCGGATTTTTGGCATAGTCACACCCCTCTAGGCAAGTTATCCTCTTTGGAAGTCTGTTAAACGACATGCAAATTCATGCAATGACATGTCAAGATCTTCCTTTTTCCTTTGAGATAAACCTTAACACCAGCAGAATCACGAAAGAGAATAAGATCAGAATACCACAACCCAGTCCGATGTCGAGCGACGTTGCGGGCACTTTGCCTTTTACCCAGTTGACGATAATCAGCGGTGCCGTCTGGAGAGTCGAAGCCACCGCCGACGTTGCTCCTGTTTCGCTCACGCTGCGCGTGAAAACAATTATGGCGCCTGAGAGCATCGAGTACTTCGTCAAAGGAAAGATAATCGTCCTGAAAACGTCCCATGGTTTTGCTCCAAGCGTTCGCGACGCTTCTTCCATCTCCACGCTTATTCTTTCTACGGCCGCAGACACTGACCTTACGAAGTAAGGATAGGTTATCGTCAAATGCGCAAAGATTAGAAGCAAAATCTCAGGAACGAAGGGAAAAGTTTGCTTCCAAAAGAAATTCAGCGAGACACCCAGAGCTATTGATGGAACAATCAGGGGAATCATGATGAGCACATCAAGTACGGTTGACGTCAGAGCTCCTAGTCTTTTTCTGGCTATGAGTATTGCCATTGGAAGACCGATGATTATGTTCAATACTGTCACGGTTGCCGCAAGAAGATACGAAAGAAGCAGGCTCTGCCAGTACCCACTCCACACTCCGACGCCGAACAGTGCGTTATGCAAAGTAGGCGTGAAAACTGCATGAAACGCCGGGAGCGCGACCCAGAGAGACGGGACAAGTATTATCGCCAAGAAGATTAGCAGAGTTGCACTGTTCCTTGAGGAAGAAGCCTTTGAATAACTCAGTTTTCTTTCAAACCCCGGCCAGACTCCCTTTATTGGCAGTTTTAGCCTCGGTCCAAGAATGCGAATGAACGCAAATATCGCTGACGCGCCGACTATAAGCAACAAGCTTGCGAGTGCAATTGAACCGTCGTAAATTACTGATCCTTGCGTGAATTTGCTGGTGATGTTCTGAATGAAGACTGGCCCATTTTCGAATACTCCAGCTACGATAAATGTTGCACCAGTCTCTGATAATGACCTGGCTAAGGCAAGGATGAACGCGGCTATCAGCGAAGGTTTGAGAATCGGAAACGTCACCGTTCTCGCTGCAGTAATTGGCGCCGCACCCAGCGTCCTAGACGCCCTTTCATACTCTACCTTGTAATCGAGCAGTGCTCCGACAAGTACTCTCACGACGATAGGATAGGAAAACGTGAAGTGAAGCAATATGACGAGAAACCATCCTTCTGAAACTAGAGGACCACTGAAAAAGGCGGAAATGCCTTCAGGCTTGTTCCAGAACAGAAGAAGCGAATAACCGAGAGCCGACGTTGGGACAACGAAGGGTATATCAGCAAGCGTATCGACCACGTTTAGCCACTTTGACCTGCCTCTTGCGATAAGCCAAGCCATTGGAACTCCAGCAATCACGTCTACTGCTGAGACGAGCAGAGCTACGGCGAAGGAATTTGTGGCGGCGCTGATTGCACGAGCAACAATTGGAGGATAAGAGAAAATCTGCTGCACTGCACCTAATCTTGTTATGATTCCGATTATGGGTGGAAAAAGTATCAAGGCCAAGAAGACGATGACAGAGGCTAAGTAGACCCCATATTTGATGGCCCTGTTTGACGACGCGCTATCCATGGCTTTTCTGAACTTTTGGCTAAGCAAGCTTTTTTTCACTCGGACCCTTTCACGTTCCTCATCTAGGAGAACAGTTGATAAGTTTTCCCTAGTGAGCGAGTTGAAAAATCGTATTGCCCATGAGATTAGGTTGGGCTCACGATCCCAAGTCGAAGCTACGTGTCGTAAGGCGAAGCAGAGTTCCGTTAGTCGCTAGAAGCGTGACTTTTTCTATATAGTATAAGTGGTCTCCAATAGATTATTTGCGAATTCTACATAAACAGGGCACCCAAAGAATTGTCAGGAGGAATAGCAATGCAGAAAAACCATGGAAAGAAGAAACAGATTGAAAAAACGACTGAACCGTTCTATTTCACACATTTTTGAGGTCGTGTCTAACTTGTCAAAGCACTCGCCAGCACATGCCCTAAGGCTGAAGAAGACGACTGTCAGAGCGACCATTTCGAAACTGAATACGGATGCCATTGATTGGCTACTGGCGATTGACTTAGGATAAACGTAACAGCCCGATTTCTGAGCTGCATACGTAAACCATGCTTTGGGGCTTTAGAGTGCTCAGCCTATTACGGATTCCACAGTCAGATTAAGCACGATTTCTGAAATGTCACTGGCATACTCAGCTGTCCTTTTCAGGCTCTCAGTCACTAGTCTGAGATTCGCTATTTCCTCGACTGGAGTCTTTTGAGAAGAAAGCAGGGCTTCTTTCACTAACGAGCCAACATCCTTAGTTCTCTGAATCACACTTTCTGCAAGGTTGAAGTCAAGTCTAAATAGTGATTCTATCGCAGTTTCGAACATGGAGATAGCCAAGGCGCTAATCTCTTCAACTTTCTTCAGGCTTGCCTTGTCTACGGGTTCTTTGAGAAGTAGCACGTTTTCCGCTATGTTTGCGGCGTGGTCTGCCGTTCTCTCTACTGACTTTGTAACAAGCCTATAACCGAGGCAGTCTCTAGCGTTGGTCAGGCCTATTTCCTTTATGATTCTTGGGTTTTGTATCGCCGTCTTAAGCTGACGTGTTACATAGAGGTTGAACCTGTCAACTTCATCATCAGTATCGATGACGCTTCTGGCCAGTTGCTTGTCAAGATCTTTCAGAGATAAAATGGCATCTTTGTGCATCGACGATGTTATTATGCACATTCTTCTGAGGGCGCTTTGAATCGAAAGCTCCGGATAACTCAGCAGCACCTGCAGGGTTAATTCAGCCGGCGTGTCCGTGAGGAGCTCGGTGCCGACGAGCAGCTGGCGCGCAAAATTCCGTATTTTGTCCCTCAGTTTTGAAGACAGTTGCTGCTGCTTTTCCACTCGTATGTGAATCATATTGTAGCCGACGAGGTAAGCTGATACGACCTTCCTGATTACGGCGTCGGGATTGTCGCTGACAGAGACTTTGATGAACGCTTCATCGGTCTTTTGGACCTTAAATGAATCCGATGGAAGTATCGACAATACGCCACCTTCTTCTTCCTGAAGCTTGATAGAGCTTCCTTTCTTGAGCTGATTTTGGACGACCCATCTTTTAGGCAAAGAGACTATGTACGTGGATCCACCCGTTACCTGGAGCTTCCTCACGTCGCCGCTTCGTTCTCTTGATGTGTTTGTCAACTTCTTCTTCACCTTTATAGCTATAAAGAGGAACTATGAATAAATTGATTCTCTATATAATTCATAAGTACTATGTAGAGAACCTATATAAGAATTGCAGTTTTCTCAGGGTGAGGAGAACCGTCAACATAAGCGCCCTGCGCGAAATCACGGAGAAGTACATAAGAAGGAAAATTGGCAGAATCGAACCACGCATGCACAGATATAAAAGTGACCCCTGCTCTAGCCGTAACGAGAGTTAATCATTCTGTGATTGCCCTACGAAAATAGATTATGGAAGACTAAGTATAGCTATGCAGGTTTATAGCGAGTGCCCGCATCTATTTATGTGAGTCATATCTATATAGTTTATAAAGACTACATAAGAAACCTATATAATAGTATGCGGCTTCTCTAAACTCGAAAATGAACAGAAAATACGAAGAGGTGCTAAAATGAACAGGAAAATTGCTATTGCAATAATCGCAATCGTTATCGTCGTGGTAGGTGTATTTGCTTATCTATATCTGTCGCCGACAATGACTCTAGTTGGCTCAGGAGCCACGTTTCCATACCCGCTTCTATCAGTCATGATTTCCCACTACGCACAGGAAACCAACGTTCACGTGACCTATGACTCGGTTGGTAGCGGAGGAGGTATCGCAGCCCTTGAGAGCAAGATAGTGGACTTTGCCGCCTCAGATGCACCACTGGGCGCAACTGACATGGCAAAGGCACCGGGTTCACTCCATATCCCAGAAACGATCGGTGCAGTCACTATAGCTTACAATGTTCCTGGCATTCCAACTGGTCTCAACTTGACTGGGAAGGCCATCGCCGACATTTTCGCTGGTAACGTGACCATGTGGAACGATGCGGAAATACAAAACCTAAATCCAAACACGACGCTGCCCGCCAAGAACATAGTTACAGTCCACAGATCTGACGGTTCCGGAACAACGTTCATCTTCACCGGCTACCTAAGCGCATCCAGTCCTGCTTGGAACAACTCGGTAGGGCAGGGCAAGTCCGTTAATTGGCCTTCGCCTCCTGGCAGTACGTCCCTTGGTGCGATCGGCAACAATTTAGTTGCACAAGACGTCAATAACACTCAGTACACAATTGGGTACGTTGAATTAGCCTACGCCTTGCAGAATGGTTTCACGGTAGCAGCGATCCAGAACCCCTCAGGCAACTGGATCATGCCTTCGCTCAGCACGATTCAGTTAGCAGTGCAGTCAGCAGCAGCTTCAACTGGCTTGCCAGCAGGCAATGCGAGCTGGGCAAACGTGAATCTTCTCAATGCCCATGACCCACAAGCTTATCCAATAGTCAGCTTTACCTACCTTCTCGTGTACCAAGAACTCAACGTTACCTCGGGAATGACACATGATAGAGCGGAGGCCCTTGTCAAATTCCTCTGGTGGGTTGTACATGATGGCCAGCAGTATTCACCGGGTCTAGAGTACGTAAAGCTTCCAGCGAACGTTGTGCAGACAGATGAAGCCACCATCCAATCGATAACCTTCAACAGGCAACATCTACCCACAAGTTGATAGTGGTGTCAGGAATTGACTGACACGACTACCCGCAATCTCTTTTTTAAATTTGATTTCAGTAAGCTTGAGGAACTAGTGACATGAAAATTAGTTCTTTAGAGGACGATCTTTTCAAGATACTGGCCGCTGTGATTGCGGCTTCGGCGGCTGTCATTTTGATAGTCACAGGATACACCTTGTTCAATGGGGCTTTGCCTGTGTTGCAGCGGTTTGGAACCTATTTCTTCACGGGAACGCAATGGAATCCAAATGCGACGCCATTGTACCCGGAAATATACGGTGCGCTTCCGTATCTGCTCGGAACGCTTGTCACTGCGGCCATTGCCCTTCTGATAGGCGTACCCATTAGTCTTGGCATAGCGATTTTCCTCGTAGAGATGTCCCCGAGAGGATTAAGAGTGCCGGTTTCTTATCTTATAGAGCTGCTGGCTGCTGTTCCAAGCGTCATTTACGGACTATGGGGACTATTCGTTTTCCGCTTTTGGATTTCCGATTACGTTGAGACTCCGTTGCACACGTACTTGGGATGGTTTCCAGCGTTTCGCGGGACTCCTTTCGGTCTCGACTTTCTCACTGCAGGAATAATCCTTGCTATAATGATAATACCAACAGTTTCCTCGATCTCGAGGGAAGTCATCAGAGCCGTTCCTAACTCAATCAGGGAGGGAGCCTACAGCATCGGCGCAACCAAGTGGGAAGTCATCAGAAACTGGGTCTTGAGCTACGGCCGTTCAGGAATCTTTGGAGCTGTTATCTTAGGTCTGGGGAGAGCGGTCGGCGAAACTATGGCGGTCACTATGCTCATCGGGAACGCTTCCGGATCTGCTGCAATGCCAACTTCTCTTTTTAAACCAGGTCAAACGATGTCCTCTCTCATAGCCAACGGTTTCTTGGAGTCGTCGCCAGGGACCCTACTATACTCCGCATACATAAGCGTCGGATTACTCCTGCTGCTGCTCAGCCTGCTGATAAACGTCATCGCCCAGGTCATGGTAACACGCATCTTCAAGGTTAAAGGAGGCGCCGTAGAATAGATGACCAGCTACACATACAGGAAGTTTAAGAATAGACTCTTCTTCGTGCTTTGCCTAGGATGCGTAATAATCGCTGTCGTACCTCTAGTCAGCATCCTCTTCGAAGTCATCGCGAGGGGAGCGCCGCAGCTTAGCCTTCAATTTCTGACTCAACCTCCTCAGCCGCCCAGCTTGCCAGGCCAGCCAGCAGGCGGTATTGGTCCTGCGATACAAGGGACCTTAATCCTTATTGTACTGACCAGCCTTATCGGGATACCGATCGGCGTAATGTCCGGAGTTTTTTTGGCTGAATATGGCAACAACAAGTATGCCGCTGTGACAAGGACGATCAATGACGTGCTAACGGAGTTCCCATCCATCGTAGTAGGAATCACAGTCTTCCTCGCTGTTGTCCTCAGTCTGGGTCATTTTTCGCCAATTGCAGGTGCCGTCGCCCTCTCTTTCATCTTGATCCCCATAGTTGCCAGGACCACTGAAGAATCGTTAAAGCTAGTCCCGAACTCCACCCGAGAAGCATCACTTGCCCTTGGGGTACGCAGATGGAGAACCATAGTCAGCGTTGTGTTGCCTGAGGCAGGATCAGGCTTGGTGACTGGCAGTCTTCTCGCAGTAGCCAGAATCGCGGGGGAAACTGCGCCCCTGATCATGACGATCCTCGGAAGCCAGTATTTCTTTCAAGGCTTCAATCAGCCTATGGACGCCCTCCCGCTGAGAATCTGGAGAGACGTAACCTCGCCGTACCCTAGCCAAATAGCGCAAGGCTGGGGAGCGGCTCTGGTCTTGATTTTAGTAGTCTTAAGCCTGAACATCGGTGTCAGGGTAGCTACCGCACGTAGATCGAATGGCGCGCACGCTCGATTGGGTGAGATACGAAAATGATCGGCGACGCAGACATCGAGAAGACCCCAGCGGCGAGTGATTCAGCGTTATCAAGCGAAAAGATGCAAACCATCGGACTGAGCGCCTGGTTCGGTGAGAAGCGAGCTTTGAAGAACATAAGCCTCACGATCAAAACCAATTCCGTCACTGCAATCATCGGTCCATCAGGATGCGGAAAATCTACATTCGTCCGCTGCCTAAACAGGATGCACGAGCTGGTTCCAGGCGCCAGAATGTCGGGACGTGTCCTGCTTGATGGAAGAGACATTTACAAGCGGGATGTCGATCCGGTTCTAATCCGCAGAAGAGTAGGGATGGTTTTCCAAAAACCAAATCCGTTTCCCACGATGTCCATATATGATAATGTGGCAGCAGGGTTAAGGCTCACGGGAGTCAAGAGAGGAAAGAGTCTCGACGATATAGTGAGGCAGAGCCTCGAACAAGCGACATTGTGGGATGAGGTGAAAGATGATTTGAAGAAGCCAGGGACAAGTATATCAGGGGGACAGCAGCAACGACTGTGCATTGCGCGAGCCATTGCCTTGCAGCCTGAGGTCATACTGATGGATGAGCCCTGTTCGGCCCTTGATCCCACCGCGACGGCCAAGATCGAAGAGTTGATAGTGTCGCTCAAACAGAACTACACAGTAGTAATTGTCACGCATAATATGCAGCAGGCTGCAAGAGTTTCAGATTTCACTGCTTTTCTTTATCTTGGAGAGCTTATAGAATATGGGTCCACCAAGGACATGTTTGAGAATCCAACGAGTGAAATCACGGAGAAATACATAACAGGAAAGTTTGGATAGGGTGAAAACATGAGCAGACTGTTAGATACGGGTTTGGAGCAATTGACGGCTATAGTCTCGAAGATGGGCGATGCTGCTGAAAAAACGGTTAGAACGGCGATCACAGGCTTCATGGAGGGCAGGGACGTTAACGAAGAGGTACAAGAGCTTTCAGACATGCTGGTCACGATGACAGTGAGTGTTGAGGACAAGGCCTTCGAACTGATAGTGAAGTACCAGCCTGTCGCGTCTGACTTGAGGATCATAAACTCGTACATGAAAATCGCCTACGATTTTGAAAGATATGGCCGATACGCTTGGGACATCTCTTTGACGCATCAGAAATTTGCTCCCTCAAAAAAATGCGTGTACCAATTGGACCTCATGGAAAAAATGGCTGAGAAAACCCTTCAAATGGTCAGCGGAAGCATAGAGGCTCTCAGAGACAATGACGGCGAAATGGCCAAGTCACTTGCAGAAACCGAGAATGAAGTTGACAAGATTTACTCTTCCTATCTAGACAAACTTGCAGACGCTCCTCCGAGCGCAAGTAACATAATCTGCAACCTTCTCGTGGCCAGGTACTTGGAGAGAATAGCAGACCATGCGACCTACGTGGGCGAAGCAATCTATTATATCGCAACGGGAGAGAAGGTGATTCTCAGGTGAGACGAATTATGAGGCTCTTTGACTCTGAGAAAGGTTATAAGGATACGGCAAAAGTAGTCTTAAAGGGGATGTAGAACTTGGAAAAAAGAAGCTACGCGTGGTTTGAAAAGCGTCGCAGAACAAAAGCGTTAGACTTGGCCCAAGAACAGATAACGAAGGCCATCGACACCGTGACCCTTCTTAATCAGGCAATGCGAAGCGTTTCCGAAGGAAAGAGAAAAGAGGCCACGCAGAGCATCGAAACTCTGTTCAAGGTAGAAGAGGAAGTTGACCGGCTTCGAACAGAAGTCTTCATGGAATTATCCAAAGGAGCAGCTCTGTTCGCCGATTACCGCGAAGACCTGCTTCACCTGGTGAAAAGACTCGACACCCTTGCGGATCACGTTAAGGATGCGGCAAGATGCATCGAAATGCTCGGCGACACACCATTTCCGAAAGAATTCGCCGAAAACACACTGTGCATGACCTCCCTGCTGGTGGACTGCTCCCACGCACTGCGCGGAAGCATTGAAAAGCTTAACGTGAACGCCGCAGAAGCGATCGAAGGCGCAAAAAAGGTTGAAGTCATAGAGCATGAGATTGACAAGTATTACTTTAAGACGAAAGCCTCATTCGTTAAATTCGGTCCCCAGATAAACGCAGGAGTAATGGTAATCTTCGACGATCTGATCGAATTCATAGAGCAGGCTGCTGACATGGCCGCCGACACTGCAGACTACATCGTCATACTTTCAAGCAGAGAATAGACACATTCTTCAAATTCCGCTCTATTTCAGAATAAAAGACATGTGAAATTGCGACTAGGGTTTTGAGCCTAGGGCCCAACTGTATTTGTTCTTCAGCGTCTTCGGATAGAACTTATCCAGGTCAAAATCCAGATGGTTCGCCCATCTCACGTAGGTCATCGGGTCAATGTATGATTTCAGAGAAGTGCCCAGGTTGTATTCTCTCGTTGCCTTCGTCAACTCTACGTCGAGCCTGTTCTTGTCTATTCTCTTGAGCAGGCCTTCTGTCTTTTTTCCCTGCTCGTCCTTGACCTTCAAATCAGTGTGAAGTTCTTTGAGCTTCGCTTCCTTCTTTGCCAATCGCTCATCAAAGTTGGCTGGTATCTTCCGTTTGTGGTTAGCCACGATAGCTGCTTCTAGGTTAGCCATCTTCGCGCAGAATTTCTTCAAGTATTCAGGATCTTCCTTCTTCGTCTTGCAGTCTTTCAAGTGCGCGTCGACTGTAGTGGTGCACCGCCATGTTCTGAAGACTTTAGCCGTTAACCCCTTCAACTTTTCGGAGAAGAACCTGGCTACTTTTCCTGAGTCTACCCCCTCAAACAGGTACTCTTTGCACGAGTCTATGTAACGCTTGATGTTTTCAATCACCATCGGTGAAGCTTTAGCATCTTTAGTCCACCTTACGGCGTCTTTTCCTAGAAAGTCAAAATGAAGTGTGTCGCCTTCTATCTTGATATGTTCAGGCCTCAGAGTTATGGCTCCGACCGTGTCGGCCTCGCCTGGATCTTTCTCGTCTCCGACTCGCATGTTCAAGTTGAAGATGAGCCAGCAGACTGTGGCCACCTTCTTTCTCGCCTCATCTTTAGCGTTCAGGTTGTTCATTATGTGCTCTTCAATGTCCTTGACCTTGACGCCGAGTTTCTCTGCCTTCTTGAACTTCTCTTTCTCCCTCATCTGTTTCAGAAAAGTGGAATCCGAAAACCACACATACTTGATCTTGCCCGACAGCTTGTCTTCCCACTTGGCCACGTACATCTTGTCCGGTTCCCACACAAAGGCTTTCCAGTTACCAGCTGGTTTAGGCGCATCGGGATCGGGCGAGAGATTGAGTATGATGTCTGACTGAGATGGACCCTGCTTCCAGTTTCCGCGCTTCGGATGATCACCCCTGCCTGCGAAAAGACAAGCAGGCTCAACGGTCCAGTTGGCTATCTCTATCTCTTTTCCATCAACCGTCGCGTAACCGTACATTTTCCTAAGAGCTTCTCTCTTGGTTTTTCTCTCGGCTGCAAGCTTCTTCTTCTCTTCCTTGGTCATGTTCAGCTTTTTCAGTTGCTCTCGCTTCACGTATTCTCTGACTTCGGAGAAGTTGATTTCCATGTCTTCTCTTGGTTTGCCGTCGACCAGAGGATCCACATCGTCTCTTATGCGGAGATCATTCAAGAAATTTGCAGAAGGATTTTCGTGCTTCAAGGCTCCGATGAAGATGTGCATGAAATTCTTGTAGAAGAGCCTATCCGGAGGCGTTGTCTGCGACATTTCTTTTCTGACCCAAGCCAGGGCCATCTGCTCGGTCTTGGGCGTAAGTCTCAGAGTGTTTCCGCTGATCTTCACTGATAAGCCCTGATGCTCGCATGGTGGGACATAGACTCCATTGTGCTTGAGGCTTTTCATGACGTACTTCAATGCTTACACCTCAAGAGTCTCGTTTCGCCAATTCCAGTGATCGAATCAGCCATCAGGGTCACACCGTTAAACGGGTACGTTCTGAGTTTTCTGTTTCATTCTTTAGCTTCCTTAAAAACCTTCATGGCGGTCTCGGGCAAAATCACTCGCAGTTTGCCCCTCTGGTTCTTCTCTGCTCCAACAGAGTCCTATGCAAGTTCTCCACGATTCGATCGGTTATGTAGCCCTTGTGTGGGCGAAAACCGCCAGCGAACGCCTCAGGCACGTGCAGAAGCTCGTGGATGATCGTTTTTTCCTTCTCTTTCTCGCTCAGCCTGTCAAATCGCTCTGAGATGACTTCTATCGTGTAAGCCGCTGGAAGGTTGAGCGCTTCTTGCCAGATCTTGCCCAGCCCATGGATACGTGCGATCGTACGTTCCGAAGAGGAACCCTTGCTTCTGCAGCAGAACAGGAATTGGGGAACAACATGGAAGAGACCCAGCTTTTCCACGATTTCGTCGGCGAGCTTCTTCACGTCAGGAGCTTCAACATACTTTATGGGCATGCCGTAAACACACATCCATAGTCCATAGAGCTTATCAGGGCCACCGTCTACTGATTAAGCTTCTACTCAAAAAACTGATTACTTTTTCCTCTTGGGTTCAGGCGGAAGCTCGGGCTCTCCAGTGCCGAGCAGTATTCTGAGAGATTTGACCTCTTCTCTCAGCATGCTTACCTCGCTTTCCAACGCTTTGGCCTTAGAGTCCGCCATCTTCTTGAGTTCCTCGATCTCAAGCAGAAGATTTCTGCGCTCAGACTCCAGACCCTTGAGCTTGTCCACGACACTCTTAAAAGCGTTCATGACTCGCACGCCTAGGTTAACAATTATTAATAGCCGCCCCAACGCATTTAAGATTTTTGTCAAGCATTTTCTGCACGTGGCGAGCGGCTCACGTAGACTTCAAGAATGAAATCAACTCATGCCAAGTACGGATAATCTGAAAATCGGACGCTTACTCTTGTAATACAAAAAAATAAGGCGAATTGTTCGCCATTGGTACTCTTTGTTTAGCTATCGTTTTCTTTATACTTAGCTTTCTTTTCATCTATTCAAAGTTATTTCCATCGTGGAAACCATTCTTGGTCTGTTTTGGCCTTCTCGTGGTGGCATCTCTTCCGTTCCTATGGAGATTTTGCCTACCTTTAGGTCCTTTAGGAAGCGGCTTCTAGCTATTTCAGCTACGTCAACGGCGGTCGTGATAGCTTGTCCGCGAGCCTTTAAAGTGATTTCTTTGGCACTGCTTGACGATAGGCTTGTGATGATTGCCAGAACGTAGCTCATGGCTGGTTTCCTTCCAATGAAAACAATCCCTGCATTTTCCGTCATTTTTTTTCCTCCTTTTTTGTTGTTGGTTGTCGCGTGTAACGCACTGTGTCAGTTCGTTCTCTAACACCAGAACGTTACCGCGTAAATAAAATACACCGTCCTTTATAAACGCAATCTTGGCGCATATTCCGACTTGAATCACTGACGAAGTAACGATGAGACCACTCAAGCATGCAAGAAAGTATGCCAGAACCCGAAAAATCGACTGTGGTATCTCATGTCCCGAGCCTCCCGCATTCAAGACTGCAAGCCATCTTTTCAAACTGACGCATGCCAAAACGAGTTATGGGCGGTATGCCTTAAATATTCGATGACAGAATAGGACAGAAACACCGAGTGTTAAGGTGATTACGTGTCATATTGCCCAAAGTGCGGGAACAAAATAAGTGAAGACATGGTCTTCTGCCCAAAATGTGGCGCTCCCTTGAAGGTTGAACAAGCGACGGCACAGCCTCAACCCCCCGTGACCTATAGACATGAGAAGCAAGAGAAAAGGGAAAAAGGCGAAAAAGGCACCGAAAAAGGCGAGAAACGCGAGAAGCACGAGTATGCATTCATAGGCCCGCTGATCGGCGGCATAATCATCCTATTCATCGGCCTATCGGCCTATCTAACCCTAATACACTATGAGACCAGAATCCTGTGGGCGTTCTTCTTCATCGTTCTGGGCTTGCTAGTCGTGGTCGGCGCAGTCTACGGCGCGACAATGGCCTCGCGGAGACACCCTAGAGCCTAAATCAGCCACCCGAAGAATAGTCGGTAAAGCCTATGCTCTAACAGAGTCGTAGTGTTCCGTCTGCCGACGACGCGGAAATAGTTCTTTCCGGCTGCTTCGACGATGTCTCCGATGTCATATCTTGGAAACATACATGTGGATACTATCAGTCTGCCCCATTCGCCCTTTTTAAGTTCATGCAACATCCTCGTGCCTTGGTCAGTCTGAACTTCGAAGAAGTACTTGTCGTAATTCGGCGTAACGTAGGGCAGGTCATCAAGCTGCTGTGCGAACACTCCTTCCGTCGCGCTGTAGATTTCCACCACGGGCACGTCGCCGAAGTATTTCTTCAGCACCGGCGCGTACCGAAACTGGATCTTCCGGACGCTGGTGCAGAATAAGGCCTTGAAATTCCAGAGTTCTTTGGGCTTTTTCCCATGCTTTCGATTTATGTATTTCGCGAAGGCTAGAATGACTGGTGTGACACCCATGGTGGCGGTGACGTTTTCGCCAGTTCCTTTCTGATAGGCGAGCTCGAACCTTTTTTCCCAGTCTTGTTTGCTGATTCCTGAGCCTAAGGCATCTATGTCCTCTTGTCTCGGCAGCAGGCTTACTTCGTTGAGCATGGGGTTAAGCCTCGCATAGGTTCCCGAACTGTAACCATAAATTACAGGTTGTCCATCCACCGTCGTGGTGTGAACGTTCGAAGGAAAATTGAGGTTTAGAATTCTTCCAGTGAGTAAGCTGAAATCTTTTTTTCTCAACGCGTAGTTGACGAGAGCTCTCGCGCCGCACGAAAGTATCTGTTCGATATGAGTCTTCGTGGCCGGCAACACTTTAGCAGGTCCTGTGGAACCTCGAGTCATGACCCAACATAACAGCGGCTCAGGCAAGATCGAGCTGTAATTGCCTTTCTGAACCTCTCCCAAGTAAGGCCTCAAACTTCCGTAGTTCATAGTTGGGAAATCTGCCCTGAACTCCGTGATGTCGTTGATTTCCGAGGCGTGATGGCTTCGCCCATAGTCTGTCTTGTCATACTCACTGAGTAGCTCTGCCAGAACTCTCTTTTGGGAATCCTCAGTATTGCTCAGAGAGTCGTACCATGAGCCAACTATAGGCTGGAAAAAGCTTAGGTTTATGTTTTCTGGAAGCATTTGGGGTATATGGCTGACGCATAGTTTATTTATGTTGTCCTCAAGCCAGGTTTGGCTAGACATGCCTAGTAGCAGGTGCGGTCTTTTAGCAAGACAAATATTCTGACTAGGTAAATTGACAAGCATGGACATCGTTGAAGTTGGCAAGAAGGTCTACAGGTTTCAGAAAGAGTGGGTTATGGAGTTGGGCGTTGAGCTGACTCGCGCGCGCTTGTTGCTTATATTAGACGGACATTTATGGAGCCTGAATCTTGATTTCCCTTTCATAATTCATATCCACTAGCGAGTCTTATGGAAATGTTAATGGAGACATGTTTCTTGAGTCTCAGTAAGACTGAACAGGTTGCGCCGTTCTACTTCTGCGTTGATATCGGCGAGTACACAGGCATAACTGCAGCTTCATACGAAGACTTCTTGACGAGCATTAAGAAAGTAGAGGCAAAATCCTTGAGTTTCCATCTCAAGCGTGGAGACTTCGAAAAATGGGTATTGGACATTCTCAAAGATGAAAAGCTGGCAAAAGAAATAGGAAAACTCAATAGTCAAAAACTTCGTGGAAGGCCTCTACGCAATCGCCTCTACGGGATAGTATCTGAGCGACATAAATAATTGACCAGTAAAACTCGATGAGTGCGCGCGCTAGTACTTCCGCAACACAATGATGCCTGACAGAGTCACTAGAGCTCTCGCTTGAATAGCGAAAAAAACGAGTAAAACTCAGTCGTTTCAATTGCAATTAGCTTAGTTCTTACATACAAAATGAAAGTAAATGAAGATGTTTGGAAGAGTTTGGAGTTATCCGAGGTCCAGAGGCTAATCACTTTTACCGGTAAACGCCGTTCAAATTTCAACCCCCAGCGCGCGCGTTCGAATCTTTTGGTGGAGTAAGATTTACTTTCATGAGAGCGCGGTTAAGAGAATGGCTGTACAAGCATGCGGCGAAGCTCATTTCTTTTTTCGTTTGTATTCTCCACTCTGAAACAGTGGGCTGGAGATTATTAGATCTGCTGTCGCTCTATTACATGCAGTTGGCACGTTGTACAAGACAGCTATCCTGAGAAGGGCTTTCACGTCGACATCGTGAGGAAGAGATTCCAGGGGGTCCCAGAAGAAGATCAAGTAATCCAGCTTGTCGTTGGCGATCAGAGCTCCTATTTCCATGTCACCACCATGTGAACCATCCTTAAGCAGAGTTATGTTTAGGCCGGTTTTGTCGCTGATTTTTCTCCCGGTCCCTCCAGTTGCATACAAGCTGTGAACAGAGAGGGTGCCCTTGTTGAAGTCAACCCACTCCACCAAATCAGCCTTTTTATTATCGTGCGCCACCAGAGCGATGGTTCTTTTCAAAATATCACTCATTCAAACTGAAGCGAATACATTCCAATAGTCTTAAACCTTTCTGCACGTATCAGGAATAGAGAAAAATGGAGATTTGCAAGCAATATCCCCACTAGAGCGCGCGTTCAAGCCGAAAGCCCTAGTTGTCTCTTTCAACGTTTCCATTCTGCTTGGTTTTGTCTTAGAGCGCGCGCTTATGTTCTAACAAGAAAGGGAGGAATTGTGCGATTGGTTTCGTTTTGCTGCTTACGTCTTCTTGCGTGCAAAAAGGGCAAGGAGGGCAATCAGAAGTATCAGATCGATTGCTGAGACGCCCAGAGCTGCCAAGCTATAGTTGGCTTCGTTGTTGGTTGTTCCTTGCAAGTTGCCAACTGATGTTGTTAGTGTTCCCAGGTTAGTCTGTATTGTGGCGGTGTCTCCATGAACGCTCAAAATTGTGGAGTTCAATGAAGCCAGATTGTTCAAAATGGTCTGTGTGTCAGAGCTGGGACCCGTTATGTTGAAGTCTACTTGGCCACCTATTTCACATGATAGCCATATGGGCGTGTCCTTTTCACCTGCATAAGCTCTAATGGAGTGTGTGCCTACTTCTCCTACTGCTGTGAATCGAATCGATATGTTGCCTCCAACGTCCCATCCCGTGAATCCACCAGTTGAAACTGGTCCTTCTGTACTCAAGTGAGAAGTGTCGAAACCCCACATCACGTTGTCATAAGTGAATTTTAGGACTGTCTCTGAGCTGGCGCCAGTTATTGGGAGGGCAGCGGCTCCAAGTGGTCCTCCAGTGATGTTAAGGAAAATCTGCTGTCCGTTGGCGTAGTTGGCAGGTTGAGGGCTCAGAATCAGCGTTGGTACAGTGGTGAAGGTTGCGTTGGTTATTCCTGTTCCGATGCCGTTTTGGGTGGCGTTGACCTGGTGTGGGATATCGGAGAAGTCGCTTGGTGAAATGATGGTTGTGGTAAAGTCGCCATTTTGATCAGCTGTGATTCCGCTCTTTATAGTGTGCGTGGCTACGTGGCCTGCGATGCCTGGAACATCAACAATGTTTCCGAACCAAGTCAGGCTTATATCGGCTCCAGGCGCGAAACCGTTGCCGTTAACTGTAATGGGTATTCCGACAGGTCCAGCAGGTGGGAGGAGCGTGATACTTGGCGGCCCCGCTGCCTTTACGGTTGTGACGTTGAAATTAGCGATGGACAATACTAAGATGGTTGCAAGGAAGACAAGTAAGACTGCAGCATGATTTCGTTTGTTCATTATTTTATCTCCATAACTCTTTTATAATTGTTGCTACAGTATTAAGGATCTATGGATTTTTAGCTATAGTACCCGAATACATATACCGAGGCTTAAAGTCTATGAAAACGGACGATCTTGAGAAGAATATCTTGAAAATGTTTAGAGGCAGAGAGTTCTACGGGTATGAGGTTCACAAAAAACTCGCGTCTCAAGACGTCAAGGTTGAAATCAGCCGCCTCTACAGGATCCTGAACGAGATGCTTAAAGAGAAACTGCTTGAGAGTCGTTGGGAGAAAAGCCAACTCGGACCAAAGAAGAGAGTGTACAGGCTTGGTGAAAAGGGAAGGAAGAAGCTCGACGGAATTCTTCAAGACGCCATCAGGACTATCCATGCCTCTTACGAAGAGTATCTGCTGAATCTTCCACCTGAGCGCAGCGTTTTCGAAAGTGTCCGGCGGCACTTTGCCCGTCAACTCAGGGGACGGGGCAACATCGCCTACATTTCGCCAAGTTATTCCGTGATGCACGCGAGGATGATCTGCAATCTTCAAAAAAGAGATTCTCAAGGGAAGATCTATTTCGTGAAGCCGAGATCGGTGCTCGTTGACCCGTGTCCTGACAACCTGACCTTAATGGACGGCACCTACGAAAACATCCCATTAAAGAACTCTTTTGTCGATCTCTTGGTGGTTATAGACATCCCCCAAAAGGATTTTCTGGAGACAGCGTTAACAGAGTGGTGCAGGGTGTTACGGGCAGATGGGAAATTGGCAATCTTGATTCCAGCGATTTTCGTAGAGGAGTACAAAGACCCTTTGACAATCGGCAACTTCATTGAGAAGTATGAACATGACACTATGAAGATAAATGAACATGCGGATGGAAAATATCTTCGGTCATCATTGCAAAATTTTTTCCAAAAGATTGAAGAAACAAAGATTGTTCACATGGTACTCTTCTTAGCATCAGAACCTCGCTCTCCCCGTTTATCACTATGAAATCGAAATTGAACGACTGAGGTTAGCGCGAGGATGTTTGGAAGCAGAGTTTGTGGTTATGCGGCTCACAAGGAGCTTGCTTCAGAAAGGATTAAGGTTGACATCGGTCACTTGTAGAGTTCTTAAAGTTCTTATTGAGATGTTGCCTGCTTGAGGCTCGGTTGGAGAAGGGCCTCGAAAAAGGATGTGCAGGACCGGCGAGAAAGGAAAGAAGGTACGTGAAACGATTCTTTTGGGCGCGATTGCGACAGCCCGTAGGTTCTACAGCGAGTACTTTCTCACTATACCTGCCAAGACCAATGTTCTCAGTAGCGTGTGCAAATCACGGTCTAGTAATAGCGCGCGTGCATGTCAAACGTCCTGCACTGATCTATTAGATGCAAATGTTTACAAAATCGTGGAAGAGCGTGAATTATGTTTACTTGTATACTAGCAGGAGCCGCCAAGCAAAAAGGTGCTTCAGGTTCTAACGTTAAGGCTTCTAAGCGGACGGCCCGCAAATAGTTCACTCATTTTTTCAATAAGAAATTCGCTGTAATATTAGCCTATGTGCTATTCAGTACTATAGTTGCGATTCCATAGGTCCTTAAACGGCGGCTTTAACATTGAAAATGTAGAATCTAGGTGACGTCGGATGGAGAGCCGAATTCTAATATGGAAGCTTCAGCCGTGAGAGCTCAGGATCTTAAAGAGAATATCCTGAAGATGTTTAGAGGTAAAGAATTCTACGGGTACGAAAGTCACAAGAAACTTGCGTCTGAAGGCGTTACGGTTGAGATCAGCCGTTTGTACAGGATTCTAAACGAGATGCTGCGAGAGCACTTGCTTCAGAGTCGTTGGCAGAAGAGCCAGTTTGGACCCGAGAAGAGGGTTTACAGGCTTAGCGGGAAGGGGAGGGAGGAGCTTAACAGGATTTTCTTAGACGCTATCGAGACCATCGACGCCTTCTATGGTGAATACTTGTTGGGTCTTCCCTCAAAGATCAACGTTTTTGAAAACGTCTGCAGGCTACTTGGAGAGGAATTAATGGACCAACGCATCATCGTGTACATTGTCCCTGAATACTCCGCAATGCACGAGAGAATGATATGCTGCCTTATTAGTAAAGTACGTAGGGGAAAGATTTACCTGGTGAAGCCAAGATCAGTGAAGTTGTACCGACATCTGGACAACTTGTTTTTCTTGGATGGCAGCTACGTGAAAGTTCCATTAAAAGATGGTTATGCTGACCTGATAGTGGTCGCCAACATTCCCGAAAACGATCTTGTGGAGACAGCCCTGAGAGAGTGGGGCAGAGTACTAAAAGAAAATGGAAGGCTCGTGATCTTGATGCCCACAGTTTTCGTCCGCGAATACGAGGACCCGTTGACGATAAGCGACTTTATAGAGAAACATGAATATGAAGCACTGGAACTGGGTAAACGTGCGAATAAGAAAGCCTTTCGGGCGTTGCTGGAGAATTTTTTCCGAAAGGTTGAAGAAACGAAGATTGTTAACATGACCATCTTCTCGGCATCGGAACCACATTTCTCCAGCAATAGCGCGCGCGCTCGTTGACGGAACATAAAAATCAGGAATGCAGTATATGCAATTAAAGTGAATTTTATTAGAGTTTCACTACAGATGAATGGTGAGAAAAAGGTGCGCGCGCGTCTGGTTTTACGGAAATTGCTTTGACTGAATCAAGCGTTTCCGTGTAGTGCATCTCGCCTCATTTTCCCTTCGCGGCTGGCGTTCTGGGTGGAAAGAATTCTGCGCGCGCTGAACCCACAGGAGGCAAGCAATTTTACCGGTAAGCATGTGTTCAATTCTTAACCTTCGCACACGCCCACGCACAACGTCATAAATTGAGTTTATCTAACTGAAATAAGCTCGAAATAGGACTTGAAATTGTAGTGCGGGGGGTGGGATTTGAACCCACGAACGAACCTTCTTTACTGAAAGAAGCTTCACCAAGAAAACTCTTTTTCATTCATGGTTTGACGCCCCATTTCTTCTTATCCACTCCTTGAAGAAAATGTCCGACAGAGTATAGCAACCATTTTCTTTTTCGACCAACCCTTTTTTGAGCAGCTGACCTGTTGCTCTTGAAACATGAGAAGTCGATACCAATTCGTATTTTTCAATGAATGATGCCGAGAATATGGCTGGTTTCCTGTCTTCCATGCTTATTCCAGTCAGGAGTTTCTTCTGAAAAAGAGTGAGTGGATCCCACATACCTATGTAGAGATCACTTTGTATTCTTGTCAGAGACTCGATGGCTTTTGAGACATCATCTTTTTGAGCTTTTCCTTTTTCGCAGGCAATATTCCATACCTCGTGGCAGAGCTGTTGAGTGAAAAATGGATGCCCATCAGTAAATGTCATGATCGCATCTACTATTGACGGCGTTACTAGTACCTTTGTGTTCTCAAACTTCTTCTCGATGAAAGCTTTGAATTCTTCTTTTGGTATTTTGCCAAGAGGAAACAGTCTTGCGAATTTGAAAAATGGTCTTTTGGAATCGGTAAACATTTGCTCCATTAAGTGCTTCTTGCTTCCTGTGAAGACGTAAGTGACATGTTTGTGGTGTTGGAAATGAGTTCGCATGAGGTTTTCAAGGTCTTTGCCATCGAAGTTCTCGATCTCTTGGAACTCATCGAAGACTACGACAAGAGGTTTATTCTTTGCAATAGCCAATTTTTCTGGAGCATCTAGCACCTCAGAAAGAACTTTATTTTCCCCAGCACTGGCTACTTCTTTCTTGTAGCTTATGTCAAAGCTTCCATCACTAGGATTGACTGTGATTACTGGTCTAAGCCCCGTCAGGGATGATTTCAAGAAATTCACTATTTTGTCCATTTTATCATATGCAGGGACTACAGTTTCTTTCACGATTTTGTCAACCAAATCAGATAGGAAAATACAGCCATACAGGTCAATAAACGTGGTCATAATACCTTTCTTCTTCAGCTCCTGGAGTACCATGATCATCAGTGAGCTCTTTCCATATCTTCTTGGAGAATACATAAGCACATGTTGTCCACTTGTTAGTTCTTTGCTTAGCAATTTTAGTTCTTTTTCTCTATCTGCAAAATCTTCGCCAGTTACTATTGTTCCATATTTGAATGGATTTCGCATTCTAATCACTCGATCTTTCGTATTTCCCTGAGCTCTCTACAATAACGTGCAGTGCGTTTCAGTATAATAATCTTTCTACAAAAATGTAGAACACATCATTTTCTAGGAAAACTCATGTACCTTTCTACAATAATGTATAGCACACTTTAGTATAATGATCTGTCTACAATATTGTAGAATGTGTCTTCTTTCACCAACTATCTGCATTACTGTACAACCCAATCTGTCATGGTCCACAGATGCTTATCGAAGCAGATGCGCTGAGGGGTAAGAGGGCTACGTGCTGGAAGTCGGTCACTACGGACTTAAAGAACGCTGGAGCCAAGTTCATTGATGAAGCAGCGGTGGTTGACGGAAGCATGGTTACCTCTCGTTCCCCAGCTGACCTGCCCAACTTCTGCAGAGAAACGATTGGACTTCTCACAAAATACGCCGAATCTCACCCCTGATCAATTCATGGGTCCTTTTCTCAATCTCTCCGGCTTTAAGAAGACACAGCTCCACGAGCTTGCTCACCTCAAGGGCCGTTGATTGCGCGTTCATAGGGCTAATGAAGGAAACATAAAGAGAAATGGGGAATCACCGGACGGCGAGCTCCGCGCCCAGATGACTTCTCCTCAACAACTCTTCTACAGGAGATTCGTATATTTCCTTTCCTTAACTAGAAACTGGTTGGAATCAAAAGACATGATCCTCACTTCTACAACCCTCAGTAGCACACCTTTTAGCGCGCGTGCTAATCATGAACCAAGAGATTCAAAAGAGCGCGTGCCTACTCGACACAGTGCGAGCTTATTGCGTGTCGTATGAAGGATTGTGGAGCACGAAAGGTTTTTAGTTACACGTACATCGTTGTTCTTTGTGAGTTAATGAGCGGTACAAATTCTCTCTTGGGAATCAACGATCTGGTGCTGAAGAAGAAGATACTGTCTGTGCGTGAGCACTATGATCTAGAGGATGTGAGTGGGACGAAACTGGGAGAAGCTGATGGCAATCTCTTTCAGTTTCCAGCGAAGTTTGTCGTCATGGATACCAATGGTTCGGAGTTGATGCATCTCGAAGGGAAAGTATTGTCGCTTCGAAACCAGTTCACTTTTTACGACAATGCTAGGGCGGAACTGGGAACCATAAAGAAGAAGATAGTCAAGCTGATCGGGGAAGAGTACTGGGTGGAAAAAGACGGGCGCGAGTTCATGCGCATCTACGGCAATTTCACGGAGCACGACTACCAGATGCAGGTCAACGGGGTTCAGGTCGCCTCTGTACACAAGAAATGGGTCTCGGTGCGAGATCAGCTCGGAGTCTCGATGACAGGAGAAGCGGATCACCGAGTGGTGATCGGAGCGGTGATCGTGATCGAGCATGTTGAAGTTACAGAGAGGCAACGCCACAACCAGTAAACTGTAACAAACTCAACGTTGATTTAGCGCGTGCTAAGAACGCGTTAGTGTTAAATATGCGTTGCATTGAACACTATAAGAGATTGTGATGGAGTATCGTTTCGGAGACAGCATTTTCGAAAGAAAGGCGTTTCTGTTGATGCTGTTTTTCGGGTTTGCTAGTACTGGCATAACGGTATTCGAAGATTATTTGATCATGTACTCACTGGGTGGAGTTATTCTTGGCGCCTGGCTTTATTTGATCTATTGGTACTTGTTCTTGGTTAGTCCTGTGTTGTTGTTCATTGCTTTCTACCGGGTTTGTGGTCGGAGCTTCTTGGAGAGGGTTGCGAGTACTCTTGTTTCGGTTATCTTTGGGGAAGTGTTGGGAATAGTGTTCGGGTGGGTTGTCGTGGGCGGAGTGTTTGCCTCGACTACGGGGTACACGTTGCTTTCATCGTTGAGTCTGATTTCGCAGGGCTTTCAGTCCCGCGTTGCTAGTAATGTTCTGGTAGCGCTTGCGGCGGTGGCTTTTGCTGGGGCCGTGAGAAGGTGGGATGAGAAGTTGCTCGGAGGCGGTCAGGCATTGAGCGTTGAGAGGCCTCTTGGGGTTTCTGTAGCCAGTGAAGTTTATGTGCTGGGTGGAATATTGGTGCTCTGCGTGTCGCCTCTTCTGTTCGTGTTGGCAGAAAGTACTGGTGCAGCTTATTGGTCGCTGGTCGCTGCCGCGGTTGTTCTCGTGATTATAGGTGGGGTCATTCAACTGTTCATTGGCTACGGCGTCTATAAAGGGCGCAGGTGGGGTTGGCTGGTGGCGTTCGCAGTTTCGCTCATGGGTTTGGTGTTCAATGCTGCAACGCTAGGTATTCTTGCCTTTGAAAACATAAGTTGGAGCCCAATCCCTATAGCGGAGGTGGTCTCAGCTTCGGTCGCTCTTCTTCTGGACTTGGCGGTGATAGGCCTTCTCCTTCCGCTGAAGTCCAGGCTCTACTGCAGAATAGTGGACCTGCCTGCATCTTCGTGAGCTTGCAAGTGCTATCGTCTAATAACAAGTCGCGAAAGCCCCACGGAGTAAAGCTATCGTCAAATTAGTGTGTGGGTGAGATTTACGGCCAAGTTTATCAGTAAAAAGTTTGGTTGATTATGTCGCTACACTTAGTCTCTCTATAATCTCATCTGTGGATAAGACCATTCCGAATCCTTTTCTCAGAGTCTTCAGCTCTGCTTCGTGGAGAGCTGGATCGTCAGTGGAAGTCACGTCGCTCCCAATCACAACCTTGAATCCTCTCTCGTAAGCTTGTCTGGCGGTTGTGCCGCAACAGAAATTCGTCAGTGTACCGCAAATAATGACGGTGTCCTTCTCCAGGTTCTTAAGGATAGTCTCCAACGGAGTGTCATAAAAGGCACCGTATGATGGCTTTTGGATAACTATGTCCCGTTCTGAAGGGGCGATTTCATGCCATATGTTTCCGTTCCTGAACCAAGACGGATCCTTGGACCCTAACTCTCCGTAGCGGTTAGACATAAACTTCCCAGCTAATGGGCGATCAAAATAATTGTGTGTCCTTGCAAAGGCAGTGAAAATAACTGGAATCCCCTTGCTTCTACAGAACTCCAATAGACGCTTTATACATGGCACTTGGCGAGTTGCCTCAGGAACCCAGAAAGGTGTCCAATGAGGTTTCACGAATTCATTCTGCATGTCAATAACCAGCAAAGCGCATTTCTCTGGTTTGATCTCAAAGACAGGGTTCTTCTCATATGCTTGCTTCGCCAGTTCCAGTACCTCTTGTTCTGTGAACTCGTGATTATTCGGTTGAAATCTTCGCTTCGACATACAACTTACGTCGCGTCATTTTCGCTTATTTGCTTTTGGGAATGGATATTTGTTCCCGGTGTCTCGATACTTTGTCAGAAAACATTGATCGACTCGAAAAATTGCATCCTCAGATGAAATGGAGAATGCCTGGAAAGCTTCGAAGCGTGTGCGCAAGATCAAAAGAAATCAGCCGCCACGCAGGGCCAGACTCTGATACATTTATTCTCGAATGCAACGTAGTTATTAAGCCACAGCCGGTTAAGGCCAAAGGCAAAACATATCTCCATGGACGAATCCAGATCACCGTAGAAAAGGAACTGATAGGCAAGACAGCAAAAGTTTCGGTAACTATCCCACACGCATATCCAAATCCTGTAGAATCGCCATTCTCACAGAAGTTTCAGAATCCGTTAGAAAGCATTAAGCCCAAAACGCGTGCACCATATTTTTCCGAATCCTAATACTCTTCTTAAATTTTTTCCTTCACTCCTTCTTAGATTCGAGGAAGCTGTTTCGTTTCATTTCTGCTCTTGAAGGTCCTTAGTCATGTAGAAGCTTCTATCTTCGTAGCCCAACTTGTTGTATAGGCGATGGGCATTCTTGTTAGGAGCCAAGACCCCAACTCCTGAGATGTTGCAATTGTTCTTTTTGAAGTATTCTTCCAGCTTGTTCATCAGCATGGTTCCAACGCCCTTACGCCTGTATCCAGCTTCCACTACGATTTCCAATACTTCCCCAAATTTTGAAGGTACATGCTCAAGCTGATCTTCTTTGGACTGTTCAAGAATTGTTCCCACGACGACACCAACAAGCTCCGAATCGAGTTCAGCAACGTAGATCATGCCGTTGTTTTCAGCGACTTTTTGAAGTGTTCTTTGGGTATAGCTCTCGCCAAATTCTGGCATACGCCGTATTCTTTTCAAATCGTCTATAGAGGCTATGTAATCCATTAGCTGTTCCATAAGCTTCACGAAAGCAGTTCTGTCCGACTCCTGATACTCCCTAATCTTCACTTTCATTTCGACATCACTCAATAACTATGTCAATCACACCATATTTAGAAACAAATATGGATTTTCCAGTCTCACCTTATGAACACTCTTAGTTTGGCAATAACTTTTCCGCAAAACTCAAAGACAGAAATCTTAAATCAGCACAACAACAGAACATAAACTAGGGATTACATTGAGAGTTGATGATTACCGATATTATGGGCAAATTTGCTTAGGCTTTGGGATAATCTTGTTAGTTGTCGGAGTTGTCTTGCCAATTTTTATAATATCATGGTTTACAGATTATGGAATAGCCATGGCTGTTGTCGGAGCCATTCTGATTATAGTCAGTCAAATACTTTACAGAGAATACCGACTCAGAAGCACACAGCAACAGAAGACAAACTAGAGGTTAGCGAGTGCACGTGCTGTCATCTCTGAGGGTTGAGTCTTCGACAAATCCTCATCGAGATACCCAGGCAGAGGAAGTCAGGATTCAGAACTGATTTTCCTTAGAAGAGCGATTCCAGATTTCACACTTTCAGCGTAATCCTTGCCCGCGAATTCGTTGGACATGGAAGGGATGAACTCGATATTCAGACAACCCTCGTATCTAATTTCTCTCAGTGCCTTGACAACATCCGCCCAGTCGATATTGCCCTTGCCTGGAGGGAGATGCTGGTCACCTACCCCATTGTTATCGTGCAGGTGCAAGGCTAATGTCAAGGACCCAAACTTCCGTAGGACGTCGGCAGGTTTGAGCTTCATGCCCACGTTCGCGTGACCAACATCAATGCATACGCCCACGTTGTCTTGCCTGACCTCAGATATAATCCTAAGATGGTCGGTAACGGTCAAGAAGGTCGGGTCATTCAGTGGTCCATTCTCAACAGCGATTTTCACGCCGTGCTCCACAGCTTCGCCCGCGAGTTCCCTTATCGAAGAGACATTGAGCTCAATCAGTTTCTCGACGAAATTCCTGTCAAACTGAAAAATTGGGACCTTTTGACTGTCGTCCCACTTGCCATACAATATGCCACCAGGATGTAGCACGTAATACTTGACTCCTAGAGCGGGACAGTATTTCAGGTATCTCTTGTGCTTCTCTATCGCTTTCATCCTTGCGATACGATTCAAGTTTCCTATATCAGAACTCAGGTCCGAAGGACCGTGCATCTGGGTGGCGATGATGCCATATGAGTCGAGCACGCTTCTGACGGACCTCACATTCAAGTCTTCGCTGGGAACAGCTTCAATATAACGGAGTTTGAGCTTCTTTGAAACGATTCGCAGCGATTCTTCGTCGAGTCGAACACTCACGCTTATTCGCGAAGCGAAATCTATTGGAAGCATTTGTTCACCATGACAAAATCATGGAACCGGTTCAGCTATAACTTTTCCGCAAAAGTGTGTGTGCGCGCTAGTGTTTGTGTGCGCGCTCGGGTGCGTGTGCGCGTGTGCTCCCACTGTGTTGCTATATAATAGTTAGTTAGTATGGTATGGCTGTGTGGGTAGGTAGTAGTAGTTGTGTGTGCGTGCGTGCTTTAGGGGCAAAGTTTTATCCAGCGCGCATTACTATGGACGACCTTCTTCATCTCGGCAAGGGGTGAGAAGCAAATGAAAAAGATTCTAAGGGTTCTTTTTCATCTCATGGCTTATCCACCAGACGACTCCTATAGCTATAGGAATCCCGAAGATGACTAGAATCCAGATTAGTATCCAAAGCATAGAATACACGACATAGTCCAAATTCCAAGTGGCAAAAGCAACATTCCAGTTTCCATCAATGAAAACCTTGATGCAGAACGCAACAAAAAACAATAGCGATATTCCTCCTCCTCCGCTTGTCGTGCGCGAACGCTTGCCAAAGAAATGATATTCCTTCTTTTCATCACTAGGTAATCTTCTCCACCATAGCCAACCTGCCACCGCCGCTAAAGCTACAGGAACTCCGATTAAGAGAAGTTCCCAAAAAATCGCATGTAAAATAAACGTCACTAGATTTCCCATTGTCCATAGACCCAAAGTCGATGGCACCATACCTGTTGATTGAGAATCACGTACGAACCACAAAAAGACATAGACTGCACCGACCGATGCGAAAATAACGGCTACTACAAATAAAGCAACCATGTTCAAATGCTTTCGCAGGAATTTCTTCCAACCCTCGGAACCATTTTCCGACCCAGTTTCCCCCATCATGAATTCCTCTTCCTTTCAAGTCTCATAACATTGAACCATTCCACCGAAGAAGCCTTTGTGCTTCTTCATGGATTTCAGTCAGCTCACCGCATCCAATTTGGTCCATTAGAATATATTACTTGCGATGGTTTACCCATTCTATTGCATTTTCGGCTTCGTCCTTCGTTGATTGGATAAAACTGCACTACACACACTCCTATATTGCACCCCTACACACTCAGCTAGGAAAACTAGTGAAATTATAGTCTAGGTACTAGCTTTCGACAAATCTAGAGAAAAGCCATAAAGGAAAGAAGTCAGCAATTCTTCACGCGGAGGATTTGAAAATGAAGGGCATAGTTGTTTACGACACGTCATACGGAAACACTAAGAAAATCGCAGAAACCATTGCAGAGACACTGAAAGAGTCTGGAATAGAAATTGACCTCTTCCACGTGAAAGACGTGAAGAAGTTAAGCGCGAAGGACTACAATTTTCTGGTTCTCGGTTCTCCAACCCGATTCGGCACAATGAGTTTTGCAATCAGAGGTTTCTTGGGCAAGGTGAAGATTGAGGAATGGATGAATAAGCCTTTCGCAGCATTTGACACTGAAAATCCTGAAAACATTGAGAAAGCGCGTGCTGAGAAGAAAGAATATAGCGCAGCCGAAAAGATTGCTGAAAAGCTCAAAGACAAGAAGATGAACCAACTTTTGCCAGTTTTGAAAGCCGTTGTGTTGGGGCAAAAGGGACCGCTTAAAGAAGGCGAAATCGATCGGACAAAAGACTATGCAAGGGAACTCGCAATCAAATTGAAGGCATGAAAAAGCTTTTATTCTAAACAGGGCGACACAACAACAGAGGAAAAGAAAGTGACTCTTGAATCAAGCAAAACGCTAGGCGGCATAGGCGCATTACTCATGTTCATAGGCGTTTTGCCATACATCAACTATTTCGGCATCATCCCACTTATCGGCGCCATACTTGTTTTGATTTCATTGCATGGGTTCGCTCGCATCTACAAAGAAAGTGGAATCTTCGATAATGCACTTTACGGCATAATCGCAGGCATAGTTGGTGTGGTCTTAGCGGTGGCAATTGGAATTGCGATCATTCTACCGAACATCAAAGACTTCCTGATGAAGCTGTTTCCGAGCTGGAACGGCAGCTGGTCAACCATTCAATCGCTTTCAGGCATGACTCCAAACACAAGCAACATCACCTTTGGAGACGTTATTCCTTTCATCACAGCAGCAATAGTGATTCTCGTCATACTTTGGGTATTTGCAATATTAGCAACTTTCTTTGTCAGACGCTCACTTAAACAACTTTCAACAAGAACAAACGTAGGATTATTCTCAACCACAGGAATGCTACTTCTGATAGGCGCAGTCCTAATCATTGCTTTTGGATTAGGCCTACTTCTGTTGTGGATTGCAACGCTAATCTTAGCAATTGCCTTCTTCACAATGAAACCAAAGGAAACTCAACCACCTACAACATGATAGCACGCTCTACGAAGGTTTTGTAACAATCATCGATTTTGGATTCCTTTGTACCTGTGTTGAAAAAATGGTAAAGTGTAACAAGTTACCTTGCGCGCGCCAAAATCTATCGGTAAATTAGTGCGGGGGGTTAGGGTCAAAAATCGGTTTAAGCTCTCGGAATTCTTGGAATACTCTGCCGCTTCAAGGCGCCATGGCTCGTAGGATAAGTGTTGGAGCTTTATCTGGATTTACGTGTGGAACAAGTCTTTTTTCAATCTCGAAAAATAACTGCGGGTCTCTTTTCATGGCTTTTATAATTGTTTCATCACCGTCAAGAAGTAACTTCATCAGCAAACCGTCGCCTATCACCTGTACCCCGTTGAAATCGCTTCTCTTGAATATGGTGAACAGTTCCTTTGCTGTGGGCCAGCGTGTTGGGGTCCCTCGCCTTATTTCTAGAGTTTCTTCTTTGATCTGTTGAATAGGATACTTCAATGATTTGCACCCCTTTTCTCTAAACTCGGGATCGTTCATGACGTTTTTGGCGATCTTACCTTTCGGGTTTAAGACGTAGGAAGTAGTTCTGTGGTTTCGTTTAGTCGTGAGTATCTCTACAACGTAAGCAATTTTTTCGTCAGGCATCTTTTGAAAGCTGGTTGAAATTATGGTGCCTGGTTTCCAATCCGCCCGATTGTCCACTTCCAAGATTATGATCCCTTTAGATTTTAGAACCCTCTCTAGCTCTTGAACGGTTCTTTTCAAGGGAACTAGAAAACAAAATACATCTCCTCTCGATATTAGAGCCTCAAAACATGACGCTTTGAAAGGTAAATGTCGCCCATCGCAAATCAGGAAAGATATCTTTCGGTCTAGCCCTTTGTTAATTGCGTTTGTTTTCGCCACCTTAATCATGTCACTTACTAAGTCGACACCCACAATCCACTCTGCCTCCCCATGCTCCGCCAAGAAAAAGGAGGCCCCACCCGTTCCACAACCAAGATCAAGCACCAGCTTTTTGTTCCGGACAAAATCCAGAAAAATAAGGTTGGCTACCCCATACTTCCAAAAATTCGGATGATCGGGATTACTTACCTTTGTGTCCCATTCCAGCCCTCGGTAAGGAGGAAACTCATTTGCCTTTACCTTCGATAACGAACTCATGCTTCACCACTTCATCATAACAAGATTGGTACTACTTGATATTAAAAAAGAAAGATTAACGACAAAAAGACGACTAAACCTTTTATCGCACTGCAGAGGATGGGATTTGAACCCGAATATTTCACTCGATATTGAAGCAGGACTTCACGTCTTCCGCAAATTCCCCTTTTTCCTCCTGATGATCCTCTCACGCTATTGGAAATGTTTCAAAGAAGCGACTTGATTTTCTCAAAGACACCCATGAGAGAAGAAAAATCGACCACCATTTGGATTCCGTCTCGCGAAGATTTGAATCGGACTGATAGACAAGATGTTTTGGGGAATACTGCCCGCGGGTTTAAAGCCCCCCGTTGTAGAATTTCAGTTTTGCCAAAAGGTGAAGCGGCTACTCCTTTCCTTCTCAACTGCGCAATGCTATTTTTATTCCTTCTATGACTACCTGCATGATTGTTGGTACTACCCAGTTTGCATTCTGCCTAACCCATCTCCAATGACTTTGGACCTTACCCGCATCAGGTTCTTCGCTCTTCAGTTCTTTTTCCAACGCTTCCAAATTTCTCCTGATGTCTTGCTTTAGCTCAATTGAGACGTCAGCCTTGTTTTCAACTTGGAGATAGGCATGTTTGAATGCTCCTGCCACTTGCTGGTTGAAGTTGAGATGAGGCTCAATTTCTTGATAGACATTTCCCTGAACGCCCCCTTGAATCTGTTGAATTAGCACCTGGCTGACTGGTAATTTTTTATAGAATTCAAGGTTTTTGATAATTTCATCCATTAGTGTATCTTTGTTAATGGTATCAAGCTTGGCCTTCAAGTCTTCCACATCTTTTGAAGTTCCTCTTGATTTCGCTACTTCGCCAGCAACCTGCAATAACCCCTCCTTAAGTTTCTCAGTAACTTCGCTTAAAGCAAACAGCGTTTCCGTAATGTTGACAAAAGACTGCAAAAGGTCACGGTAAAACCGCAGCATTACTTTTTCTTTTTCTGGAAACCAGCTCAAATTAATAATTTCATTTATGCCACTTGAACTCTTTTGTCTCAAAAACTTTAGAGCTTGCCGCAATTCATCCCAAGTAGGATTTTTCTTATTACGTAGCTTTGTTTCCTCTTCATCAAATTCTTTGTGAAGTAGCTCCAGGTTCATTAACGCGTCTTCTGCACTCTTTTGTTTTAAGGCGTTTTCTCTTGCGACCAACTCTTTTGCACCACTTTTGTTGAAGCGTCTTGTCTCTTCCTTTTAGAGAGCTTTCCTGTGTTAGAAGATGGGAGAGTCTTATTAACGATTATTGGGCGAAGATAAGGGAAAATTGCACTTACGACAGGGGTTAAATTCGCCCCAGGGGTTCAATTCCCGTCGGCGCGCGCGCTGTTCTTGCAGGTGTAGGTTATGATTGCTCGTGAGTTTTCAGATAACCGGAAAGGCCAGCTCGAATTCTCTCGGGCAAAGCCGGTCTGAAACTTCCATCATTGACAACTTCCATCAAATCTTCAGAATTCCCAGGAGGATTCAGTTCACGCGTTATGATCCCCTCAATGTTTAGAATATCTTTGTACGAGAACTTTTGTTTGTCATCTGGAGCTGCCATTAACTGCAAATCGTCGATATTCATGTTATTCTTTTTGAGTCTGACCGAAAAATCTGTGGAACCCCTGAGGTGCTCTCGTATCCTCTTTCTTAAAGCGAATCCTCGCTCCTTGGTTGCTGAACCAACGTATAGGACAATATGGCTCTGGTCGAGAAACATGTAGATGCCTTGCCATGTCATCCACCAAGGGGCTTTGCTTATCTTTTCCTCGAAGATTATCTTTCTGAGTTCAGAAACATTGAAAGGTCCCACCCAGTTTAAGTGAAATCGCTCCATAGTTTAGATGCCTCTAAGATTTAATCCCTTAAGTATGACTGAAGTTGATTTTCTTTGCGTTCTGAGGCACGCACGCCGCACACTAAACAAAGATAACCCGACAGCAAATTTAAGAAGACAGATAAGGCATTTCCCAGTACTAACTCATCATGGAAGTCGACTGGAACAGATTCGAGTATGACTCATTTGGGAAAGTTCTCCCCAAAATCACCCAAGCTTATTTTGGAAAAGATCTTACCTTTGAAAAGATTGAGATTGAGACACCCTCACAACACGAAGGCTTTCTCCTAAATTCGAAAAGCAGAAAAATGCTTGCAGTATTCCATCAGCAGAAACCGGTTGGTTTCGGCGATCTTTTAGAGTTAGAGTCACATATACTTGAGACCGGAGCCTCAGCAGGCTTGATCGTGTCGGCGTCGCCACAGCCTTTTGGCATGAGGTTTTTTGAGAGGAAGCCAGATTGTTGGTTTCCAATTGCTGTCTGGGGCAGAAAACATGTCTTTGCAATAGCTTCTATGAACTATGAATTGCTGTCTGAGATTATACCTTTTGAGAGACGAGCTTCGAAAGGCGGCCTTCCGGGTATTTCGAAATCATTGGGAAAGGGCGGTGTTCTGTGGTCTGATATTGTTAGATTTGTCCAACTTGGGATCGAAATAGGGCAGAAAATAGGGGTGGATCCTGCGTGGGTCAGACAGCGCATGATAAGGCACGTAGACAATTGTTTTCGTGGAACAGGCGGCAGAAATGCAACACACTGGCAGAAAGTGGGATCAGATGGATGGTTTCATTTCTATAAGGATCCAAATGGCAACAAAGCGGTTGATTTGGCGATTGATTGCGCCAATCATGTGCGCGGAATTGCCGAATCATATCGGCAACAACTCCATCAAGACCTCAAAGTTGTGATGGGTATTAATACTGCCCAAGATGTGCGGCTGGACCCAGGCGGGCCATTTGACGACGACTCAATAATAGCCTATTATCTGGTGAAAGAACGGTTCGAGCGATATGACACAAGGGCTACCAATGATGCCGTAGCAAATCTGGTTGACTCTTCTCAACGCGCCAGCTGGATTTCCTGTGGCAAGCTCGACTATCCTGATGGAAGACAAATCGACGTCTATGGCCACAGCTGATGGTCTATTTCATATTCGTACTCTATTTGGACTTGGCTCTTTCTTTGAGGCCTTTAATTATGTTATCTGGGTAGCCATAATTCTTTAGACCGCTGATTATTCTCTTCAAATACTTCGGGGTGGGCTTCAACACAGGCTTGTTTTTCTTGAAAATGTAGACCTTCGCTTCTGTTTCTGTTCCTTCAGATTCGACTTGTACAGGTTTTGGAGGCACTCCTTCGTGTTTTGTCAGAGTTTCAAGCTGTCTTGTGGTCAAGAGGTAGATTGCTCCATAGACCACAGCATGGGGGTCATCAGTTTTGACGATGTTTGCTGCTCCACCGCCCCATTTTCCCGAGGGGACGTTAAACACAAGCTTCCAGCCTTGCAAGTGAGCTCTTCTTGATTCCTTCCAATCGCCTACTCTGTCTCGCATTTGTCGCTTGTTTAGGTTTGAACCGTAAGCGAAATACCAAACCGATTCAGTATCTTTCTCTCCTTGGTTGCCACTGATTTTGGTCTGATCCACTCCCTTGACCCGCGAGAGAGCATTGAGTTTGGTTTGTCGATCCTCCCAATCTGGCATCAGCGCAGAAAGCACAGCTTTGAACTTCCTTCCGTGATCCGGGACTACAGTATGCAGCAGTTCGTGCAAAACAGTATACTCAGCAAGTTCATTTGGCATCTTGGTTAGTTCGAAGCTAAGCGTTATGTTACCCTTAGATGAGTGTGACCCCCATTTGTTCTTCATTTTTCTTATCTGTATTCTATTGGGTTTCACGTTGAGCTGTTTTTGCCATTTTTGAGCAATCTTGAGCAGGTTTTTCTTGCTTGGTGGAACTGGCTTATTCGTCATTTTGTCCCTCTAAAATCACGCTATGGATTTTCAGCAAGTTGTTGACAAGTTCTACGAGCTGTTTTTCAGGAGTCAATTTGATCAGGATTTTGTAAAGGTTTTTCCTTAATGTTCTTTCAGTTTGTTCGTTGTAGATCCATTCCTTGTTCTTGTTCAGCTCGTTACAGATTTGTCGGGTTATTGTTTCTGGTTTCTTAACTTCGGAGTTCTCAAGAATCCAGAATATGCTGAATTCCGTTTTGTTCAGTCCGGACTTTCGTTGCTCGTCTTCCGACGTGGCTATTTTCTCAGCTATTCTTGTCAGATCATTTAGTGTTTCCTCGGCGGTTGTTTGCAGCTCTTTAAGGCGGCCGACTGCTTTTTCAACCTCTTCCGAGATGGATAGAAGGTAGGGTTCTTTCTTAGCTCTTCTTTGGATGTAGTCGGTTAGGCTTCTGTTTAGGTTTACGATTTTGACCTTTTCGGAAGCCTTGTCTGCTTTCACCAAAGCGGCCGTTTTCTGATTTATTTCGTAGATTGGCAGATAATCCACGATGCTTCTCAGTTCAACTTCTTCCTCTATCAGAGCCTCGGTTTTCCTCAGTATTTCCCGTTGCAGCCTTTTCCTTTCTGCTTCGGGGTTGTAAGTGTTGTAGATTATCTCGTAGACCTGTACAATGTGCTTGTATTGTCTTATGTAGTCGCGTAGGAACTCGTCAGGTGAGAGAACTTCGTAGATTCTCTCTGTCTCTTTGAACAGTCTGATGAACTCACTTCTTTTTTTCTCGTCAAAAAAATAGTCGATAATGTTGGCCAACCTGTTTTGTTCGTCTGCAAGATTCAATTTGCCAAGAACTTCGTCTGCCCGTTTGATGAGTTCCTGGAATCTTGTTTTCAAAACGTCGATGTTGACAAGCCCTTGCCCTATGTCTTTCTCGTCGAACGATAGGGCTCTTTTCAAATTGTCGAACAACCCTATGTAGTCCACTATCAGACCACATGTTTTTCCTTCGTATGGTCTGTTTACTCTGGCTATTGCCTGCAGCAGTGTGTGGTCTTTGAGGGGCTTGTCAAGATACATTGCATACAGGATGGGGGCATCGTAGCCTGTGAGCAGTTTCTCTGTTACTATGAGTATCTTTGGAAATTCTTTTGGTGACCTGAATTTTCTTCTCACGATCTTCTCTTCATCTTCAGAAAGCCAATATTTCCTCAGCAGCTCTTCGTCATTGTGGTCTGGTGTATAGACCACCCTTGCATAGTCCTCAGGGAGTCCTCTTTCCTTCAAGTATTTGTTTAAGGTTTCTTTGTACATTGCGCAGGCTTCTCGGTCTACGGCCACTATGAACCCTTTGAATCCGGATGGTTCGACAAAGTTCAGGTAATGTTCCAGAATGTTTTTTGCGACGGTGTTGATTCTCTTAGTACCTTTCAGGATAGCTTTTGTTTTCTTAGCTTTCTTTATGATTCTGTTGACGCCTTCTATGCTTGCTACGCCTTCTTCTTCCACGACTTTGAAGAACTCATTTTCGAGAGTGTCTTTATCAACATGAAAATCTGTTTTTGTCAGAGTATAGTAAAGTGGGACGGTTGTCTTGTCTTCTATTGATTCGTCTATGAAGTACTTGTCAAGATACGGATCTTCGGGCGGGTAGCCGAATGTTACGAATGTGCCTTGCCCGACTCTTCCCTTGTCGATGGGAGTGCCTGTGAAGCCGAAGTAGTATGCGTTTGGCAGAGCGGCTCGCATGTAGATGCCCAGGTCGCCTTCTTGGCTTCTGTGGGCTTCATCGATTAGAACTATGATGTTGCTTCTCTTGTTGGTGTTCTTTGGTATTCCCGCGAATTTGTGGATTATCGTTATTATGAGTCCTCTGTAGTCGGAAGCAAGTAGTTCTCTCAGATGATCTTTGTTTCTGGCAACTGTGATACTGGGGAAACCGTAGGCTTGGAAGTTCTTGGATATCTGGTCCTCGAGTTCTATTCTGTCAACTACTGCGATTATTGTTGGGTTTTCGAGTTCTGGTGCCTCTCTCAGTTCCTTTGCGGTTACCATCATCGTCAGGGTTTTGTAAGCGCCTTGCGTGTGCCAGATTAGTCCCTTGGTCTTCTTTTCGCGAAGGATTCTTCTTACCATTTTTCGAATTGCTCTTCTTTGGTGAGGAACCAGAATGTACTTATGTATCTCGTCGTCGATTGTCAGAAAGACCACATAATCTTTCAACGTGTTCAGCATTTCGCCTTTGTCGAAAAAGGATTTTGTCAGTTTCTCAAAGTTGAAGTGGTTCTCCGTTTTCCATCTATAGAATGTTTTCGTTTCGTAGTTCCACGTGGGGCCATAGTGGAGTCTTATACCGTTTGCTATGGCATAGAACTGAATATATTTCAACAGTTCAGGGATTCCGTTTGTGTAGACTTTGATTTGGCCGAAGGCTACCTCCTCGGCTTCTTCAAGAGTTGGGCTCTTGTTTTCCATTATTCCAATGGGGAAACCGTTTATGAATAGAATTTTGTCGGCTTGCCTTTTGTCACGGTCTTCAAACCAGAATCCTTCCGTGAAAGCAAAGTCGTTGTTCTCTGGGTTCTCATAATCTATCAATTTGATGTTTCTTTCTCGCTTTTCAACCTCTACATAGACGGTTTTTTGATTTCTGAGATACTTCAGAAACTCCTCGTTACCGCGAAGTGTAGATGGTAGAAGCTTGATTTTTTTCATTTCTTCGTCGACATTCTTCTCGGTTATGATTCCTCTGTTCAACTGTTTGAGTTTTTCCTTAACTATGGGGATAAGAAATGGTTCCTTTATGTCACTGTTCCGGAGATTGAGAGCTTCAATCGCGGGTAGAAACTTCCAACCTACTGACTGAAGATATTTGATTATACTGTCTTGAACATCCCTTTTCTCACAAATAAGCTTCAATTCTTAGACCTCGACATCTTTCAGTCTGACTTCTCCGATCATGAACCTATGGAGCAAGGTTCGGAAGAGTTCTTCAAGGGCCGCTTTTCTTTTGTTCTCAACTTCAATCTTCTTGTCTGCAGTGCTCAGAATATGCGCGATTTGCTTCTGCTCTTCAAGTTTGGGCAAAGGAATCGGCAATCTCCTCAGAATGCCAAGGTTTATGACAGGAATAGATGTGCCTCCTTTGCGCTGGTTGATTAGTCTTTGAATCGTAGGACCTGAGAACCAGTAGAAAAGGAAGAGAGGAAAAGCCTTGTTTTTGTCAATTCTTGCGCGTAACTGTTTGTTTGAAATTATATATTTGGCGTAAGGAGAGTTCTTCGGAATCATTCCCACTTGACCAAGTGTGCCGGCAGCAGTAAATATGAGATCGTCAGGTAGGGCAGTGCATGATCTCAGTTCTTGAGCCTTTTGCTCTGTAATGAAAACAAATCCTTCTTCGACGAATAGTTTCTCTCCTTTAGTCAGATTGTTACCTCTAATCAGTGGAATGCCTTCTTTTACAAAGAATCTCTTGCCTATGTTTGAACCGAATGGACCTGACACAATCGAGCCCTTTGAGCTGTCCCTAACATCACCAATAGTAACGATGTTCCAATCTTTTGGCATCTGTCCTATTTCGTTATTCTCCTCAAACTCGTTGTGCCCAATTCCTTCCCTGAACAGTTTCTGCATTAACGATTTCTTGAGGTCCTTCGCCGCCTCTATGATTTTGTCCTGCTGCCCAATAGCTTTCTTAATCGTACCCAAGACTTTGTCTATTTCTCGTTGCTCAAACAAAGGCGGGAGCGGAATTTCTAATGTCTTGAGAAAGGACGCACTTACGCCCTTTTTCAACTTACCTTCTTTGTTTGCATTGATCTGATCCCAGTACGTGCTTGTGTTCATCATGTAATATACAAAAAAGGGATCAGCAGTATCTTTAATTTGTAGCCTTATCAGATAAGATGCGAAGATCGCTTTTGGAATTTCATGCACAATACAAGTCTTGCCTGTAGTAGCCCCAATCCTTGCTATTAAGATATCTCCATCTCTAAGTCTATACTTCTCAAATTCGTTATCGGGCATTCGACAATACGGGACTTCTTCCCATGAGATTCTCCCTCCACCTTTTATGTCTGTTATTCTCAGGAATTTTGGACCTACAGGCTCCTTCTCTGCGGAAGCTGTAAAGCCATATTGAAGTGTTCCTAACTCCCCCAGCTTCGCAATTTTCCATTCTCGAAGCATCGTACTGCTCTTTGCTATGTTGTTTCCTTGTCTTGTATCAACGGGGTTAGTAATCTTTGATTGCACTTCATTCCTCGCAACGAACCTTTGTTAGGGTCCTAACTTCTGCATAATCTTGTCGAGCTCCGCGTCGATCTGCTTTCGCTCTTCTTCAACTTCGGCCAGTTCCACCAAAGCCTCGTCTAAGGGCAGATATTCCTCCTTATCGTTTGTTGCAACATAGCGAGACGGACTCAGATTGTAATCGTTCCTCGCCACTTCTTCTGTAGTTACTATCCTGCTGAAACCATTAGTCGACTGCCAGTTCTTGCAAACATCGTCAATCTTTGCGATTTGCTCGTCAGTTACGTAGTTCTTCGGTCTTCCTTTTGCGAATTCTTTGGAAGCATTCACCAGCAGAATCTCTTTTTTGTGTGCTTTGTCTTCATTGATGACGATTATGTTGCCTGGCGCAGTGGTGTTGTAAAAAAGGTTTTCAGGCAGGAGTATAACTGCTTCAATATAGTCTTTATCAACAAACTTTTGCCTTATGTCCTTCTCCCTATTGCTTCCAACATTGCCGCTTCCTCTCGAAGCGACTCCTGTGTCTATTACCGCGACAAGTTTGCCCTTTTCTCCAACCGATGCAAAAAGATGCTGAATCCACCCCCAATCTGCTGTCGAGTTAGAGGGCGGAATCCCAAAAAGAAACCTATTGTAAGGGTCAGTTTCAAAAACTTCTGGCGGCAGTCTTTTGTCGTTCCACGGAGGGTTCATTACTCCTTTGCTGAACTTTTTGAGCCTTCCCTCTTCAACAAAACGAGGGTTTCTGATTGTGTCTCCGACTTTGATGTCTGCATCCATGTCGTGAATAAAGGCGTTCATTCTGGCCATAGCATAAGTGAAGGAGTTTATTTCTTGTCCGTAGAGCTTGAGCGGTCGCTTGACGTCCCCTTTTCTCTTTTCTTTGAGCCATTGTTGAGCCTTGATGAGTAACCCGCCTGAGCCGACGGTTGGATCATAAACGGCATCGTCCTCTTCTGCGTCCAGAAGTCTTGCCATCAAAATGGCTACTTCTGGAGGGGTGTAGAACTCGCCGGCACTCTGCCCAGAGCCTTCAGCAAACTTCCTCAACAAGTATTCATAGGCTCTTCCAAGAAGGTCTGGCTCCACGTCACTGAGCCCTAACCTATGAGCACTCAAAATCTCGATTAGTCTGGAAAGGGTGCCATCGTCGATGATTCTCTGGCCGGCAGTTGTTGCATTAAAATCTACAATGTCAATTACTCCTTGTAGCTTGGGATTTTCTTTGGCGATTTCTCTCAGAGCTAAAGTGAGTCTCTCACCCAAATTCGTTGTAGCTTTCCTAATCTCGTGCCAAGTTCCTGCATCACTAATGTAAAATCTAATCAGCTTCCGGTCAGATTTCACAAGAGTCTTGGCAGTCTCTACAGAACCGTACTCCTTGGCAAGCTCTTTCAACTCATCTTCATAGACATCGCAAAGCCTTTTGTAAAACAAAAGCGGAAGAATATAGTCTTTGAACTTGGGAGCATCAATCGGCCCCCTTATACTGCAAGCCGCATCCCACAGCCAATTTTCAAGATCAGATGTCTCCAGCACCCATAATCACTCCAGCACTCGGTCAAGCTAACAATGCAGGTTCAATTCTTAATACTTTTCACCAGATTTTCTCACCCGGCTGAATGCGAATAATAGCCTCTCTGCTGATTGAAAATTCCTACACTTGCAGGTTCGTTCAGTAGCGTCATTGTCGAAAACAAGAATCTGAGACGTCGCACGCGTTTCGTTTGAAGGGGATGATTATCATTCTGCCACGGCCAGAAAAACCGATGAAGCTAAGAAACTTGTCGAAGAAGGCTTTGAGTTCATCTGCACAACGCCGGAAGATGTCATGTTATTCAGGAAAAGAAAGTGAAAAAATGAGGCGGGTTAGTAAAAAAGGCTGGCGGTGTTGGTCGTAACCCACCGAAAGTGGAGTCGTCTCCCGCATTTTCCCTTTTTTTCCAATTTCTGCAATTCAAACGCGCAATAGAGTGTTAGTGACCACAGGAGTTGCATGGTCAGTCAAGCGTGGAAACGCCAAATTCCTTCAGGATATTCCTTGATATAGGCATTTTTTCTAAGTCATGCGGCTCAAGTTTGACTAATCCACCTGCATACTTGCGCCCGATCAATCCTTGATCAAACCAGTGGGCGAGTTCAGTATTCAACAAATCGCCTACATTTGCTATTTTGCGAACTGATGGACTCGACCGTTTGAAATAGACTCCAAGAAGATTGGTCAGATGATATACATGAGCTTTGTTGAAGAAAAACCTTGGCGTGTGTCTAAACATATAAGTAAACATATAGTCTGGAGCCGTCTTTGGAATCCTGACGCTATACCACCAAGGTTTTCGATTTCTACAAGTCGGAATTTGGTGGATTCCTCTTCTCTCTCCCATCTTAATGTACTTTGTGATAACCGTTGGCAGCTTCTCTGGAGGCTCCTTGGGTCCAATAGTCAGTAGCAAACAAGGTCTTCCCATGCTTTTCAACTTCTCCCAATCTTGCAGCGCAAACTCCTCTTTCAGCATAATGCTGGGGGTCTTTGGTGGAATCACTTTCGTCAGGTATTCCTCGGGTATCATCATCTTCTCCGCAGAATCACTGGTCAACACAAAATAATCGTTCGCCCCACTTGATATTCCGCGATGTACTGATGCGATCACATTGAGAGTTGGCGTTTTTTCTTCGTTCGGCGGGTTTTGCACCGATGATAGGCCATTGTTTGCTTCATACGTAAGGTCTCTCAATAGTACTATAGTGGCCAGAAAATTCTTGTTTTGATCATCAATTTCTGGTTCTTGTTCTTCAGTCAAACCCCATGTGTCAATCTGCTTATCATAGTACACGCATCTTCTTTCTACGGAGAACCTGTGGTGCAACTTTTTCATAAGGTCTGACCCATATCGCGTTTCGTTCATTTCTAAGGGTAAAATAAAAACCATTCTGCCTTTGAGCAGCAACCTTGCGGAATGAGCCAGAAAATAAGAGTGCAGACCCGAATACAAGGAAATGTCAAATTCGTTTGCCAAGTCACTTCTTTCGCCGAGTTTATGGTATCTGACAAAAGGTGGATTTGCTATTATCGCAGTTGGTCCCTTAAATCCAATCTCTTCAAGAGTTTCAGATTTGAGGCTGAGAAAATCTGCATATAGCACTTTCCAGTGTGATGGAGCATTTGCCCATTCCAAAGATATGGCAGAAGACAACGCCAGTACGGAGTCTTTTTCAACTCCTAAATACTTCAAGTCAATTGGATCCGACGACTTCTTAGCAAGACCCCTTAGGATTTCAAGGGCGAAACATCCGGTTCCGCAACCTGGGTCAATAATTACGTCCTTCCGTTTCGGGGTTAGTAAGGCAACTGCTTCTTCTGCGATCTTGGGCGGAGTAAAATACTGACCATATTTTTTCCGGTACTTCAACTCTATCGTGGATTCGTAGAGTAATGCAAGAACGTGGGATATTCCATGCGAGTCGGATGATATACTGTCATTCAAAAGGTGCAACCTTGTTTCAAGATCTTTGGTCTTGGTTCTAACAGGGTATGTAGGACAACACAGAATCCGTCTGTAAGTTTCTTTCTTCGATAAAGACAGTAACAACTGCATAAGAGCCCAATGGTCGCCATCAATGGCTTCGACAAGCAAGGTGATTGGCCCTTTCAGCACCGGGGTTCCTCCATTGAGTGTCATCTTTGCACCTGTTTGACTGCAAACTCGAGTATTTCCCTGATTCTTTCCGGTCTTACGTATGTCCTGATCCAAGGCAACAGAATTGGATGACACAATATTCTGACAGGTGAAATTGAGTTCATCAACAGACCCAAAGAGTTGAGAAGATTGTCTGCCTTGTACGGATAGACTGCTTCATGGTAGTAAGTTTTCCTTTCGAGCTCTGGAACGAGATAAAGAGGCCGCTCGTCTTTCGCGTTCTTATTAGGGTCTGGCACGTCCAAGAGAATGACAAGTTCACGCTTGCACAATTCCTCAAGCTCTACGTCTGTTGTTGGCATAGACGTCATTTCGAATGGCTGTGTTGTCTTTAGGTCTTCGAGAATGCTTTGTTGCACGATTTCACAAATCTTGACCTTTTGAGGCCACGACGACTTGTCTATCTCAGACAGCAGGCTCTCGTTGCTTTCAGTGCGGTGCAACGTGTAGGCACGCTTGTAAAGATTTCTCTTTAAGATGTGGTTTATTAGCTGAGCACCCTCAGGTGAATCACCAAGAGTCTTAATCCATGTCAGCATCAACCAATCAGTCCAAGATATGCCAGGATACCAGATCCCTTCTGCTGGTTCCTCCACTTCGCTGACACCCCCCTTCTTGGCCAAATCCTCAAACACGTCAGCCGGAGGCGCGCCACGCAATGAAATCTTCTCTTGGTTGATTTTCACATCTGAAAATTTACCTGCATGGGATTCTTCAAATGGAGGAGTCAGACTACTTATGAACTGAATCAGTTTCTCATGTATCTGTATTATTTTCTCTTCGCCATAGGTGCCGAACACTTCACTTGGGAGTAGCTTCGCTGTTGCATATTGAAGCATCGATTTCACGATACGTGACGTATGATGCCAGTATACAGACGAAAAAAGAAGGTAGCGTGCCAATCCAAAGGAATCAGCGCTGGCCATGCCCTTCTCATATACTCCTATCGTCACTCTGTGAGCCCCTCTATCTTGAGCGGGGATGAGTACAACTGTAAGTACACGTAATAATCTGTCGATGTCAAGCTGCAAACCGTAAGGAACCCTGCATTCCGCCGAGTCACGGATAAGGTAGTCCGCTTTGTCAGCATCGATTGGGCCGTCTATCAAGGACGAAAGCAAATCAGCCTTGAAGTCCTTCCCAGTCTGCGCATGCATGCGATCGATTAGTTTCAATTGACCAGAGTGGGCTCCAAGGATTTGTTTCAGACATTCAGTGCCGACGCCCCAGCCCTTTTCAGGGTCAGTAATTAGGCTGAGTAGTGTTTTTCCATCTTTATCCTTTTTGTCACTCGAAAGCAATTCTATGGAGATTCTTGAATGGCCAAAAATCTGTGGGTGGACTTCTCCAAGATCATGAGCTAAAGGATACTGACCCAGATCGTGAAGAAGAGCTGCTAATAGTACTGCCTTAATGTCATCCTCATTTACGAGGTTCCGAAAGACAGGATTCTGAGAATCATGAATCAAAGACTTCACATAATCGGCAGTGTAAGTATATGCACCTAAAACATGGTCGAACCTTGTATGATCTGCTGTGGGATAGACCAGCGTTATGAGTCCGAGCTGACTGATGAGCTTAAGACGAGCGAAAAGTGGATGTGCCATCAGTTGTCTTAAGCGCTCGGTTAGAACAGTGTAAGTGTCAGACACGATTCTCAGAACATCTTTTGAGTACGATCCTAACTCTGGAACAGCATTCTCTGGGTTCCAAGAGCCAATTTCCTTTTTCAGATCTCTAATTAGATCCTCAAGAGGATGGTCACTGTTCCTATAGCAAATGGTTGAATAATCTGACTTTATCAGACCTGGGAAAGTTTCCCCTATATGATGAGTATCTGGAGCGAATTGCTCTTGATCGTTCTGCCCATTCAAGAGACGTGTAGCCAAGAAATGAAGTGACCTGAATAATGGTCGCTCGGGAAGATCGTGCGGATAGTTCTTCAAAGCATCGTTAAGTAAATCTATGATGGACTTCCCCAAAGCGTAGTAGTCGTATTCGTTCAGGATATCCCGTTTCTTGACAGACTTCTTAACCCGGTCCGGGGAAGTTGACGAGCTTGCCTGCTTCTTAAGACGTGGATCTGCATAGTGCTCTGTAAAGTAAACGAAGACCGGAGTATCTTCTTCTTCACGTGCCTGAATAGAGCCAAAATCGATGACAATAACATGGTCGTCATCGTCAACAATGACGTTCGATGGCTTCACATCCAGATAGACATAGCCTTTCTTGTGTATGTATGCCAATGCATCAACCCACTGTTGCAAAAGCAGACACAGTAGTTGAAGTGAATCATCAAGCAATTGATCGGTTAGATGTTTACTCTTGTCAAAGAGAAATTTGCAATGCTCTGTAAGTGTACTAACACCTGGTATGAATGGTTCCACGATGAATGATATGACATGTTCTTCATTGTCTACCTCAACAGGGATTGTTCCTACGTCCAAAACACGAATTATGTTCGAGTGGTTTAGTGTTGGGAGTACGGTCAGCTCATTCTCAACAATTGTCTGTTCGTCCCCGGATATCAACGGACGACTAAACTTGAGCACAAGTTCTTGGCTGGGCATGTTCTTTTGAGCTACTTTGAAGATAATGCCTGTCCCACCAACATTGAGCGGACAAATGATTTGGGATATCAGACCTTGTTGCTTCTGAACTTCTTTTTTCAATTTTGTCAGAAAGGCTTTGATAATAGGGGCTTCCTTCTCAAACTGCTTGAGTTTATGCTCCCCATATTTCTCCTTGAGCCCATTTAGCCATGACTCCACCTCAGTGTCCAACGGCTCGGGCTTTGGTCTACGCTGCAAATCTGACAAAGATATACCTGATCAACAAGGCGCATTCCGAGATATAATTTCTTTGGGGGCGCGCGCTATTTCGAACAGAAAGGTGTGACGGACAAGATTGTTTATGCAATGCGGTTCTTCTATGGTTCTTACGTGATGGAAGGTAGGTTTGATGCCCCAAGTCCGCTTAAACCGCGGAAGAAATTAGTGCAACAACAGCAATGGTTGCTACCTCGACCTAAATTGAATGGAGCAATGCTAACGCGGTATCTTTTGTTTCACTATTTGCCATTGCTGACTCTTTCAAAGTTTGAAGCGACAGATCCCATTGATAAGAGAATATTGGAGAATTGTCGGAGAACCTCATTCGAATGGGTTAGAATCTGGTCTGAAATCCGCGATTGAGGAAATATCTGGTGGAGCAACTGGTTCGGAAAGAAAAGATGACTGGGGAGGTCTTGAGGAGGATTAGAGAAGTGGAAGACTATATCAAGCAGCTGTGATTGAAATCCTCAAGAGATGCTAAACCACAACGACTATTCTTAAACCTGTTTTCTCTGAAGGCTGACAGTTTTGAACGCTCAAGCTAAATCAAAAGCTGCCCAGAATTTGAAGTCGTCTTTCTGCTGCTACGCTCAAAACATGCGAAAAATGAGCGAATTCGACCTTGCAAAGATGGTGCCGGGGGAGGGTTATTCTCAAACTCAAATCCGATTTTTCGAGCGCCAAAACATCTGCAGCATAGACAGGTTGCCATGACAAAAAGAGGATGAGATTTGAACCTAATGAGACGTGGTGATGTCACCACTGACTCCAGCAACCTTCCTTTTTTCCTGACGAGCACATTCAAACCCAAAGATTCTAATTTGAAATGTGATTAGTATTTGTTTACGAAGCTATCAGCTACGAGGTGTGAGACCGTTGGGATCAATTGAAAAAGATGCCGTGCCTCTTAAAGTCTTTCTAAATTCTCCTCTTTCCCACATCGCTGCTCAAACCTTGAACCGCAAGATAAAGAAAATTCTGGAGGAAGAGGGTTTCATTTGCATCATGCCTCAGGACATTTTGCCACCGGGACGAAATACAGATCCGATAGAAGTATTTAGGCAGAATTTCGAATTAGTGAAACGATGTGACATCGTGCTATCCGTTCTGGACGCGCCCGGGGAAGGGGTGATTTTCGAACTCGGTGTTGCCCATGCTCTTGGCAAACCAATCCTTGCATTCAGAAGTGACAGACAAGGTTACCTCGGCAAAGTTGTAGAAGGAATGTGGCTGACTCTACCTGAATCTCGGAAAGCTAAGAGTCTTGGGGAACTGAGAAGTAAACTAAAGCATTTCCGCGGAGTTGGAGGCATCTCGCTTAATGAATGAAACTATGGATAAGCTTGGAGTTCTTAGCGTCGACGAATATGTAGACATCGTAAGAGATGTATGGATACATGTCCATTCTCGAAGAACAGTTGATGACTATGCGCTACACGTACTTGATCACGCAAGTAAGCTGGGGGAAGCAATTCGTAGAGACGATGCAGACCTTATCCTCAAAGAAACCGCGGAAACTGCGAACTGGCTATTTGGATTTGTTGCGAAGTTGCGCGATGTCAAAACCGGTTTGGAAGATCGGTTCAATATATCGGTTGAATTCTCCCACATGATTTGGCATAAGTATCCGAACATCTGCCCGCATTGCTTTCAAAGACTCTTTATCTCAAGTGGTGGTCAAAAACCAACGAAAAACGCTCTGAAGGGTTTGAAAGGAAAATGCAAGTATTGTCTCGCAGATTATCCAAAGGTTGAGAAAAGGGCAACTGAAGGAAAATATGAAGAATTGAAGCAGTCATCTGATAGAGAGCTGAGGAATTACGCGCAGGAGAACCTTGGTGAAATTCCAAAAACTCTTAAGGAAATGGAAGCGATGTTTCACAGCATCTATCAGTCCAATACTGCGCTCAGTACTTTGGAAAGCATTGGATTCCACATTTTGGAAGAGACAGGTGAAATGGGGCGCGCTGTGATCGACATATATACCGACAAGGCCAATGACAGAAAACTGGAAGATAAGCAATATGATTTATGTGATGAGGCAGCTGAGGTCTTTGCATGGTTGTGCTCTTTGACATCGAAGATTCGAGATCAGGCCAGAAGCTTTGACAAATACGGAAGCAGGCTAGTGTCATACGTTTTGCCCGCTCGCAGCAGCGAACAGCTTGCCGATCTTGTTGGACTGGAACAGATTTTATGGGTCAATTACCGAAATGAAAAAACCAAACGCTATCAATGCGACTACTGCAGATTATCTAGTTGCGAATGCAAGCTTGAGTTTTCGTGGGAGAAAAAGAATAAGCTTCATTGAGGGCCGAACAATCGCGCTTCAAGCTAGACTCGATACATAAGGAACAGATCAAGGCTGCGGATGGAATCCAGTGAAGTTTGATATCTGCGCGTTAAAATGGTTGGGTGTGTGGAGCGAGGCCAGGCCTTGTGTCATAAGAGCGATCAGAGACGAAGGAAGCCACCTTTACTCAATAATAGCCAGAATGAACCTATCATTCAGACCACAACAAGCCCGCTGAAAAATTAACAATGGGTTTTTCAACTCAGCCAGTTGTCACGGTTGAATATGACAGTTCAAACGCTCAAGTGAAATCAAAACCCGCCCAGCATTTGAGGCCTTTTTTCTATCGTCCTACGCTCAAAATGGGCGAAATTTAAGCGAAACTGATGTTTCCAAGATGGTGCGGGGGGTGGGATTTGAACCCACGAACCTCTGCAGGATAGGCGCCTCAGGCCTACGCCTTAGACCAGGCTTGGCAACCCCCGCATGACGAGGCTAAACGTTTCTATTCTCTAAAATGCGCTCTCAATTAAATCTTGCCCAGCCTTTGCAAATCCGGAAAAGAAGAAAACTAATTCTAGACTGTGGGAGAGGCTTTCCTCATAATCAATCGGTACGAAATGTATAATCGCGTCTTCAACACAAGACAGCGAAGAAAGTCAACGTGCAAACACTTAGCTCTCAAACTCTTAAATCTCGCAACGATTGCGGCGTCCGCCACTTCGACTAGGTCATACGGATGCAAGATTCTCAGAATTCGCGCAGGTTCGCTTTCCGCTTTGAGCAACCTTTCTTCAGAAAGGACACGCATGAAAAACCGATGCACGGGGTATCAAATGCTCGGAGCCTCCACATCAGAAACTGCAGGTCAGCCTACAAAGACAACCCCGAAAAAACCGACCTAGGCGGGGGTACCAACAGTTCGCGTGTTTTCAGCCCAACCGTTGGGTACAGCATGCTTCTGCGATCAGCCCACTCGAGGTCCAGAAAAGCCCACCTAGGAGGGGGGTATCAAATGTTCGGATGTTACAACATCCCAAAATACAGATAACACACGTCAACTTTCCCAAACTCACACAGATAAACAGTGAAAATCAAGATCAAAAAACCGACCGGGGGGGGGACCCCCTCCGACCGTCTCTCTCTGTCTATGTGTTTTCAACCCAACATTTGGGCAGGTCAGCTCATTTTCTACAACCTCAATACGCATAGCAAGACCTAGACCCATCAGAAAACCGACGAGAGAACCGGCCAACTATTCGCGCTTTTCATCGTCAAGATGCAGGCAGCCAGTTACTTTCTCTAGGGCTTGAGACTGCAGCTTAACTGCTAGACTTTCGGCTTAGGAGCGAGATCCTCAATCTTGGCTTTTTTGAGCAGGCGGACATGTTTGGCCAATTCGTCCACAACGGCCTCAAAGACCCATCTGCCTTTTTCAGCCGAGGCCGAGGTTTGTCTGCCATAGACCCCGGAGACCGTTTCGTCCACGGTGCTCAGCGGAAGCGTCAACCCTTCAACCTGCAGCTCATGCTTAACCGAGTCAGCGTCCACGGCCCTGCCCATGTTCACCAACGATGCGTGCAGGAACAAGTTCACCGAAGTCTCCTCGGCACCCGCATGCCCCCTCTCTTCAAGCGCAAAAAGCTCCGGCAAAAGCTTGGCCGACGCAGGCCACCACTGAAAAACCGACACAAAAATTCCCCCTTCCCTCAGCTCCCTCGCCAGCTCCTTAAGAACGCGCAAGTTACCCCCATGCCCATTCACTATCACGATCTTTCTGACACCATAATAGCACAGTGACAAGCACACTTCTCTGACGTATTCTCTAAACGTATCAGGCGATATGAAAATTGTTCCCCAAAACTGCTTATGATGAGAGCTCACGCCGAAAGGAACCAAGGGCAAGCAGAGCACTCCGGTGCGCTTTGCCGTTTCTAAGGCTATCGCCTCAGCCAACAGGAAATCTGTTCCAAGCGGGTTAGCCGGCCCATGCTGCTCCGTCGAACCCACAGGAACCATCACGATATCATTGCTGCTAAAATACTCCTTAGCCTCCGTCCAACTCATCTCACAAAGCAGGTTCTTCAAAGCTTGTCGGCCTCCTTCACGAAACCGTTTTATTAATCCCGACCGAATATAAGCTTCCCATTCGAACACGGTGAAAGCCCTTGAAAGCCCTGATTCTCGCAGGAGGCTTCGGCACAAGATTAAGACCCATCAGCTGCACCAGACCTAAAAGCCTCTTTCCAATAATCAACAAGCCCCTGCTCCAATGGACCTTCGAAAGACTCGCCAAAAGCAACATCAGCGAGGCCATACTGGCAGTCAACTATCAGACTGAAGCCGCAATAAAACAGCACAGAATCCCAAAATACGGCATACACACCGAATACTCCAGAGACCCACTGGGAAAACCACTCGGAACCGCAGGCCCAATAAAAAAGGCAGAAAAACACATCGGCCGCAAAGACTGCTTCCTAGCCCTAAACGGCGACATATTCGCAGACGTGGACTACGCCGAGATCCTGAAACTCCACGAACAGAAGAAGGCAACAGCCACCATCGCTCTTCACAGAGTCGAGGACCCAAGCAGGTATGGAGTTGCAGAACTTGGCGAGAACAATCGAATAATAAGGTTCGTTGAGAAGCCCCCCCGAGAATCAGCCCCGTCAAAGCTGATAAACGCAGGCGCCTATGTTCTGAGCCCGCAAATCTTTGATTACATACCAAAAGGACGAGCAGTATCAATCGAAAGAGAGATTTTCCCAAGACTTGCAGAAGAAAAAAAACTCTTCGGATGCATCTTCGAAGGGTTGTGGATCGACATCGGCAAGCCTCAAGATTACCTGCAGATAAACAAGATCTTGCTGGACACCATGGGCACCCAGCCGAAACGCAAATTCGGAATTAATGCGAGAATCAAGACGCCAGTGGCTCTGGACAAAGGGGTGAAAATAGGAAAGGGATCAGTCGTGGGTCCATACGTAGTTTTAGGACGCAGAGTCACGCTGGGAAGAAACGTGCACATACAGGACTCAGTAATCCTTCCCGACGTCACAATTTCAGACTCCTGTCTAATAACGGGCGCCGTGATCGGCGAAGGCACAACGATAGGAGAAGGAGCCAAAATCAAAAAAGGATGCATGTTGGGCGACTATGTGACAGTGGGAGACAACGTAACACTCGCAGAAGGAGTCTCAGTCTGCCCCGCCAAACAGGTTTTCCAAAGCGTATTAACCCCTGAAACAATCTGTTGAATGGAGATCTACGGCACCATGCTGAGCCAGAAACGCCTATTCGGAACAAACGGAATCCGCGGAGTAGCAAACGCAGAATTAACGCCTATGATCGCAATAAAAATCGGAAGCGCCATAGGAACATTCTTCAAACGGGCACGACTCATCGTTGGACACGATGCCAGGACCAGCAGTCCGATGCTCGCAAAGGCCGTTGTCTCTGGCCTAGTTGCCACGGGATGCGACGTTCTCCTCGCAGGGATGGCGCCGACGCCTGCATTGCAATATGCGGTTAAGAATCACAGAACAGCCGGAGCGGTAATAATAACTGCCTCTCACAACCCGCCAGAATACAATGGAATTAAAGTCGTCTGGAAAGACGGCATAGAAATTTCTCGCGAACAAGAAATCGAAATCGAGAAAATCTACTTCAACGAAAAAACACGATACGCAGAGTGGAACAAGCTAGGTAAGACACGCGAGCTGCCGGGAATAGTCAACGAATACGTAGAGGCCATAAAAACACACGTGAACGTGCCAAACATAGCGAAGAGGAACTATCATGTAGTCGTTGACGGTGCAAACAGCGTAGGCAGCCTAGCCGCACCCTTCCTGCTCCGCGATTTAGGCTGCAGGGTCACCACGATAAACGCCAACATCGACGGGACATTCCCGGGAAGACCTCCAGAACCAAGGCCCGAAAACCTTGAGAAACTGGCCCTGACTGTTAAGGCCGTCGCGGCAGACTTGGGCGTAGCTTTCGACGGAGACGCTGACCGCTCAGTCTTCGTCGATGAACGAGGCAAAATTCACTGGGGAGATAAGACATTCGGTTTGGTTGAAAAATCCTTCCTCAAAGAAAACAAGGGCGAAAAAATCGTCACGCCCGTAAGCTCATCGACTCTAGTCAAAGACATTGCTGACGCTTACGGCGGGGAACTCGTGTGGACCAAAGTTGGAAGCGTGACAGTTTCGCAGACAATGAAGAAGTTGAAAGCCAAGTTAGGCGGCGAAGAAAACGGCGGAATCTTCTACGCTCCTCACAACGCAGTCAGAGACGGATCGATGGCAACTGCCCTGATACTTGACATCATGGCCAAGACGGGGCAAAAACTGTCCAAGCTACTTGATACGTTGCCAAAGTACTTCTTAGAGAAAGGAAAGACTGAATGTCCAGAAGAACTCAAAGAGAAAGTCCTCCGCGGTCTAACGCGACAGTTCAAAGACATGAACATCAGCACCGTCGACGGCATAAAAATATGGTTCGGAGACAAAAGCGCCATTCTCATAAGACCAAGCGGCACAGAACCGATATACAGACTGTACGCAGAAGCCAAAACCCCGCAAGGAGCATCGAAACTGATCCGTGAATACAGTTCCAAGCTTAAGAGCATAATAGACAGCTTACGCTAGAAGACTGTCCCAAACGTCATCATGGAGGCCAAGTATGTCATCAACCCTACGCATGAAGCCTGAGGATGTCGACACGAGAGAAAAGAGAGCAAAATACACCGTAACGATCACCAACTGCGAGCAAGACAGCCTCTTATATTCATGCCTTTTCGCCGATGCAGGATACAGCGTGATATGCATCGATCGTGATCAGACCCTAGTGAATCTTGTAGCCAAGGGAAGGACCCAATTGCCGCAGCATGAAACGGAGATCACGTTGAAAAATCATGTTAGAAAAGGGCACATCATCGCAACAGACGATGCTAAAACAGCAATTTCCAAGGGCAACATTATCATAATCAACACGCCTCCCGAGATTGATCAAAGAAAGAAGCCTGACTACTCAAACCTCGAAAAAGCTGTCAAGCTCCTTGGCGCAAACATTCGCCCAGATTCACTAGTCATCATAATGAGCACTGTCGGAGTCGGCGTCATCGAAGGGCTCATTCGAGAAACCTTAGAGAATACGTCAGGGTTTAGAATTGGAGCCGAGATAGGATTGGCCTACAGCCCTTTACGAAACCCTAACATGAAGGCTTCGGAAAAGGAAGTCGCCCAGGAGCAGATTGTCGCGGCAACTGATAAGACCAGCTTGAATGCTGCTTCAACAGTCCTAGAAACAATTTCGCAAGGCACCCTGAAAAGAACGCTGAGCGTCGGTGCTGCAGAAACAGCCGCACTCTTCGAAGCGGCCCATCGCGAAGTGAAAAGTGCCCTTGCCAACGAATTCGCCGTTTTCTGCGAAAAAGCAGGTGTAGACTACTTTGAAGCGCAAGGACTCAGAACTCAAGAGTCGGCCACTTTGTCTTCACCCGCGCACTCAGACGCAAGGACTGAGGACACATCGTATCTGCTTCTGGAAGATGCCGAAAACCTAAGCGTGAAACTGAGGATCGTCGCGATGGCCACAGAAGCAAATGGAGAAACGGCCAGACATGCAGCGAATCTAGTCGGAGATGCTTTAAGAAATTGTGGAAGAACTTTCAGAAGAGCCAAGGTTTCCATTCTTGGAATATCGGAGATGCCAAACGTGAAAAGCCCACCAAAGAGGTTAGTTAAGAAGCTTGCTAAGATAATGGAGACAAGGGGCGCCAAGATAAGCGTTTATGATCCTTATTTCTCGAACGAGTCTGCCGACGCTGGGCGGCCTGTGAAAAAAACCTTGACTGAAGCGTTGGAAGGCGCGAACTGTATAGTGCTTATTACGCCGCACGATCAGTTTAAACGTTTGAGCTTCAACAAGTTGAAGGCTGTGATGAAAATGCCCGCGGCAATCGTCGACCTTACAGGAGTCTTGGAACCTGACAAGGTTGAAAAAGAAGGCCTCTTATACCGTGGCCTGGGAAGAGGAGTCTGGAAAAAATGAAGAAACTGGGTGTGGCAGTCATCGGCACAGGTTTCTGGGGAAGAAACCACGCTCGAGTATTCAAAGAGCTCGCCGAAACGGAGCTCCTTGCCATATGCGACATAGATCCTGAAAGAGCCAGAACAGTGGCTAATCAGTTCGGAACAAAGCCTTACACGAGCACTGAGAAGATGCTGAGGGACAAAGACATTGAAGCCGTGAGCGTTTGCACATGGTCAACGAGTCTTGCCAGAGAAGCCATGAAGGCGCTGAAGGCCGGCAAACATGTTCTAGTTGAAAAACCGATGGCCGCAAGAGTCAGACAAGCAGAACAACTGCTGAAGGTGGCTGGAGACGAGGGTCTGCATCTAACGGTCGGTTTCCTAATGCGGTTCATTCCAGGACTACAGCGCATCAAACAAGAGATAAAGGACAAAACACTAGGTGAACCTGTCTGCGCCACTGCAAAACGGGTTTCTCAATGGCCCGAAAGAATAGGCGACGTGGGAGTAGTCAAGGACACGGCTATTCACGATTTTGACGTCATGAGATATGTCTTCAACGAGGACCCTGTCGCTGTCTACGCGAAAACAGGAAGCATGAGAAACAAAAAATTCGAGGACTACGCTCAGATAATGCTTACCTTCAAAGGCGGTCAGAGCTCCTTCATCGAATCCAACTGGCTGACCCCTTACAAGACGAGAATACTCATAGTCACAGGAAGCGAAGCCATAATGAAGCTTGACTATATAACGCAGGAATTAACCATTGAGAACGCGAAAGAAACCGTCCAGCCAAGATACGCGTTACAGGAGCCTCTTAAACTTGAACTGCAACACTTTGCCAAATGCGTAACCAACAAGGAAAAACCATTCATAACAGGAATGGACGGCCTGAAAGCCCTGCAGATAGCAGAGGCGGCGCTCAAGTCATCAGCAAAAGGCAAGGCGTTGAAACTAGAAGAATAGCCAGTTACGACTTCTTTTTCGCCGGACCTTCAAAACTCTTCAACCTGAACGGTTGACCCCCGCGCAGGATGTTCTCCGGGATTTTTTCTTTCCACTTTTTCAGGAATGGAAGGTCCTCATTCTCCTTCCGCAGCTCGTCAGGCAGCATCTCTGGAATCTCATCTCTTATTGGATACCACCGTGAGCACTTTGGGCATACAATCAGACCCTCAACTATCTCCTCTTTTTCCTCAAAAACATGCAGTTCAAGCGGATGATACTTATCGATCGGGCAGGCCAGTATCTCCATCAGCTTCCTCTTCACCTGATCATCCTCGACAAGAAGTATTCGCGAATCGCTTATTAAACTTGCCAAGCTAACCTTTCACGAAAATGTCCAAGACGACTTGAAACCAATTTGGACCAGTCGACCTGACCACGCGGCCGAAGCGAGTTTCAAAAGCCACGTTTAAGCCAGCGAGCTCTTTGGCCACTTTCAGTTTAACCTTTTCAACGGCGTCTCCCACTTTTTTCGCATGCTCAAAGTCGTAATAATGGATCCAACCTCCGGGCTTTCTAAGCGCTGACAGAGCGTATGGTAGATACTCAAGAGACTTCTCGGGTAATGGCATCAGAACCCTTTGCGCTACTTGGCAGAACCTTGCCTCAATGATTTCTTTAGCGTCACCGAGTACAGGAATGACTCTTCCATAAGCCCTGTTCACTCTGATATTCTCCTGCATGTATTCGAAAGCGGCCGGATTGATGTCAATCGAATACACTCGGGAAGCATTCGAGTACTTCGCGATTAATAGTGAAAAACAACCGACGCCTGCAAACATGTTTACAACTATTTCTCCGTCGCTGACCTGTCTTGCAACCCGCATGTGCTCGTATGAAAGCCTTGGAGAAAAATAACAGTTCGAAACATCAACGTAGAATATGCATCCGGATTCGACATGAGCAGTGTCCGTTCTATTCTCGCCAGCCACGTACCGCAACTCGCGAGTCCTGAAACCCTGACGGACAGGGCTTGTCTGCGCCAGCACTGTCTTAACGTTCTGATGGATGCTCATGATCGCTTTCGCAATGTCTCCACTATGCTTCTTCGATGCTTCGGTCAACCGTATGATCGCGATGTCACCCACGACGTCATAGGAATTGTAGACTTGTGCAGATTCTTCAGGTGAGAGGACTCCTGAAAGCAGTGCCTTTAGATTCTTCGCCAACGGAGACCCGACCACTTGCAACGCATAGAGATTTCAGGAAACGTTTAAAAGCAAAACCTTTTCCCTCTCTAGAAGAGGAAACTGGCATGGAGAAGTCATCTACTGGAATTGTTTATGAATGCGTGAGGTGTGGAGCGAAAGTACCTTCTGAAGAGCTCGACATGCGAGGTGGGGAAATAAAATGCATTATCTGTGGCTACCGAATACTGAGGAAAGTGAGGCCGCCCGTCGTCAAACGTATCTCAGCCAAATAGAAGGGCCTCGCCAGATTGTTCGTCACTTCGGAAGATGAGCTTCCGACCTTCACAACAGCACAGGAATGTCAGAAGATTTCTTTCTCGCCTACCTTGCGTAAAGCCCTTCCCTTGAGCTTTACCGTCGGACCGATTACTTCTTCTGGTGGTTTTTCAACGGTTTTTCTCTTTATGGTCTCCCCGCACGTTCCCTTGGGCAGCAATCGACGTTTGACGCACATGGCGTAAGTGCAGTTTGCAATGTCACAGATTTCGTCCGTCCATCTGCACCATGCGCCATCTCTGCGGCATATGACAGCGGTTTTTGCGCATTTGAAGGATTCGCATGTTGGAGAACACGATCTCACTTGTGCCAACGTATGCACGACCTTTGACAGTTCTATCCTAACAAAATTCTTCTAAAGTGGATGTTACTCCCACGCTTAATATGCTTTTGTAAAAGTCGATATAAACCTTTTTCCTTCAAACTATAAATTTTAACTCTAGCCCTCACTCTGCTGTGGTCTAGACCTTTTCCTTCTGTATACTTCGAGACAAACGATAAAGATTACAATCAGCACGATTGCCAACACGGTCACAAACTGGCCAAGATCAACAAGCATTCCAGCCAAGATTATATACTTGTCAAGTCTTATTTCGATCGTCGTTGAATTGTAAACGTTGGCAGTCGTGACGGCGAGCGGGTCAGACTGTCCCTTCATGCTGACTGTCAACGTCAGATTTCCACCCACTATACCCTTAAACGAGGCAATCCCGTCAGATCCAGAAACCGTCGATGTTGAATTCGGGTATCCAATCCATCCAAGTGTCACGTTTAGATTCGGAATTGCTTGCCCAAAATATGCAGTCAATTTGACTGAAACATCCAAACCATATAGACTACAGTTAATTGTGGCGTTCACAGTTGTGTAGTTCAAGTCTATCGTCGTCTCGATCAGTTTTATTCCCCCCACGGAGACTTGAACAAGGTACCTGCCGAAAGTGGCACGGAGTGTCGTGGTCCCGTCGGCTAAAGTGTCGTTTGAATAGAGAAGCCCCCCCGCTTCCTCTATGGCATTTACACTAGCATTTCTAATTGGCTGCCCGCTTCCGTCTGTAACGTTCAGGTCCAGATTCTCCTTTGGACATATGATGGTCACGTTATACCAAGCTGCAACTGGCAAAGGGAAATCTAGGGTACTGTTAAACACCATGCCATAACGCGAGGCGTTCAGACTGTAGAGGATTGAAGCGTTGTTGAAAATGGGCAATAGAGAATTCGCAATGGATGTTCCATCAACGTCCGTGGAGTTAATGCCGACCGTAGACGTTTGATTCACAGACGTTTGATTCATAACAAGATCAAGCTGCACATCAGGTATAAACGATCCATCCTCGTCTAAGACTACGACTTTCAGATTAGTGAGGTTACAGGGAAGATCAAACACGGTACTCGTTTCATTGACTAATATCGTAATGTTTCCAATCTCTTGGCCTGAGAAAGAGGCATTACAAAGATAGCTTCCAACCTCCAGCGTCGGCGTCGTCAAGCCGTTCGCATCACTAGTCCCGTTGAAAACAGATTTCAGATTCTCGAACACTGTGACAAGCACGTTTGGAACGGGCTCTCCGGCAAGATTTCTCGAAGTAATGTTCACGGCAAAACCGGGAACAATAAAGGTCTGAACATCAGGCGGAACCTTCAGGGTGGGTCCAGACACAGAAGTCACGTTGACAGTGTAGATGCTAGCCGCTGAAGCATTCAAAAGGATAGTCGAATTGACGTAATGAACCATTCCCGTGACATTGTCGGCAATAATACTCTGCGAGTAGTTCAGATTATTCCCGTTTATCAACAAAGTCACGTTTTCGCCTAGCGCATAAACTGCCTTAACATCTAATGCCTGGTCTCGATGGTACTGTGACGAGCTTGTTAACCCGACTGATGAAGATGTCGTGGCTAATGTGCCGTTGAACGAGAAGGCGTATTGACCTATGAAGTTGGTGTTGGCTCCACTTGAAAAGCCCGCAGGATAATTCACGGTCAGAGTGCCGTTTCCATCAGTCAAAGTCGTTATGTTGCCCAGGCTCGTATAGTTTGCGTTGTTGGAAGCCACGGCGGTGATGTTGGCAACGTCCGTCTCGCCCTGCACTCCTCCAGTCATGTTCAGAGTAACATCAAAATCGTCGCCTTCTTGCCACTGTCCCGGAGCAGGTTTTTGTGAGACGCTGAGAGAATAGGCGGTCAATACAGTGAAGTTTGCGGTTGCATTTTCCGTTGTCGCAGCATCCACAACTGTTATAGTATGGTTCCCTGATGTCGCAGGCGGGACCGTGAGCGAAACGTTCACGCTGTTTCCAACCGCAGTTGCATTCGCGAGCAGAACATTGCTATCCCAGAACACTCGGAAAGTTCCATTCCCAGTGGTTATGTTCGCCACAAGCTGCATCTGCGTGCCCACATACCCTGCACTCGGGGTCAAAGAAATCACAGCCATGGATGCTCCCACCATGGGCAAGAGTGAAATACCCATGAGAGTTGACGTTAGAATGAGAAGAAAACACGTTAACGATGTGGCCTTCTTAAGTGGAAGCTTCATCAAATGACTTTCCCTCGTAATCCAAGCCAAAGATTGTGAACACTTCTAACACTGAGTGCATTTTAAACTTTACCTTTTAATCCCCTTCTTTATGTTTAATCCTGGTTTCTTGGACAGTTTAGTCCGTGTCCATGCTTGGCAGAATTGAGTAGGCTGGACGTATGCGTGGACAGAGAGAGACGGTCGGAGGGGACCTCCCCTGGTCTATTTTTTTCGTGCCTGCTTCTTTCTTTTCTTCTGTTGTTCTCTTCACTTTGGAGGCTCACGGAAAAACGTATGGGCGCTTGAACTTGTTGTTGCGGAAAAGTTATAGCTGAACCGAAAGCAAGGATCCCGTTTCGTTAAGTGTGTCAGACCGGGCTACAATTCCCACAAAGGTGAGGGCAGCATGCCATAAGTCAAGAAGAGCTCTCATATCGTACTGACCGTGCATAACAACAGCAGGAATGGAACGGCACGTATGCTCGGTGGGATCCTAGGCTCTTTCCTTTGTCTCGCTTATCATCATGCGCAGAAATTTGGGTCTAATTGTGGAAAATCCTTTAATCTTACCGAGCCTTCATACGCAAGACTTGGAATATAGGAAACAGCAGGTGTGTTGATGGATATCTGGAAGCTCCGTTTGTCGATGGCTGGAACGCTTGCCCTAATAATTGGACTATCAACGCTGTTCTTCACGGTTATTCTGACCCTGACAGCATCCTTCGATCTCTTAACCTTGGGCATATTGGTCGGGGTGTTTAACATTGTCATGTGGCTTGTTTCACCCTACATGATTGGTGCGATGTACCGCGTTCGTGCCATGTCTGCAACTGAGCAGCCAAAACTTCACGAAGTTGTCGCCGATCTCAGCAAAAAATGCAACATAAGCACACCTAGGCTAATGCTGGCGCAGATCCCACTGCCGAACGCTTTTGCTTACGGTTCACCGATAGCGGGAACCCGGATTGCCGTCACAAGCGGACTTTTGACAACCTTGAATGACGGGGAAGTTGCAGCTGTGATTGGACACGAACTTGGACATTTGAGACACAGAGACGTGCAGATAATGATGTTCGTTTCATTGTTGCCCGCCGTTGCCTACTACATAGGTTTTTCCCTCATGCTCTCGGGCATGTTTGGAGGAAATCAAAAGAATCAAGGCAGCGGTGCAGCGCTGGGCGTGGTCTTTATGGCTTTTTCATTTATAATGAACCTGTTTATACTCAATCTGAGCAGGCTCCGCGAGTACTACGCTGACAGAAACAGCGCATCAATCGTCGACGGGGGATCACAGAAACTCTCGACTGGACTGGCAAAAATAGTTAATGCAAGCAAAAACATGGGTAGGATGGGTAGGACGAGACAGCAAACGAGGAACCTGAATGCATTCAAGGCGTTGTTCATCACCGACCCCGACCACGCAAACGTTGACTCTGCTGAATTGTCCACAATGTCAGTCGCAGACAGTCAAAAACTGGTCCAGGAGATATTGTCAAAGAAGCTGACAATGGCCGATCGGATTCAAGAGGTTTTCTCGACGCATCCCAACATAGTTAAGCGACTAAGAGCCTTGCAAGAACTTGCCTGACACCCATGCTGATTCTCAACGTCATGCACAGCCGTTGGACTCGAACCTCATGAGTTTTGGGGCATGCTAATTTGGAAGCCATTATGAAAAACGCTTATATCCCTTTTTTGTCGTCTGAGTATGCGAAGTATACGTTCCTCCATTTGCAAGTAATGATGTGAAGGAAGGATGATGATAATGAAAGCCGGAAAGACTTTGATAATGATCGCATTACTTTTGATGAGTTTAAACTTGATTGCCGACGTGTCAATTGGAAAAGCAAGCGTGACTGTTCAATCCTCCAATTCAGGTTCAGCATCTGCTGCAATGTTACATAGGGACTGGAGCCAGACTTACGGCGGATCAGGCGACGACGAAGCATATTCTGTTATTCAGACTAAAGATGGCGGCTATGCATTGGCAGGTTTCACGGATTCTTCTGGTTCGGGAGGCTTTGATTTCTACTTGGTCAAAACAGATTCTGCAGGTAACATGAATTGGAGTCAGACTTACGGCGGATCAGGCGACGACGAAGCATATTCTGTTATTCAAACAAGTGATGGAGGATACGCTTTGGCAGGTTACACAAGTTCTTCTGGCGCTGGCTATTACGATTTCTACTTGGTCAAGACAGATTCGGCCGGCAACATGCAATGGAGTAAAACGTATGGGGGCGCAGGCGACGATGAGGCACGTTCGCTAATCCAAACGAGTGACGGCGGATACGCATTAGCAGGGTGGACGGACTCCTTTGGCGGTGGCGGCTATGATTTCTACTTGGTCAAGACAGATTCTGCAGGTAAATTGAATTGGAGTAGGGCATATGGAACGGCAGGGGACAATCAGGCCTACTCAGTAATCCAAACGAGTGATGGGGGATATGCGTTGGCTGGTTACACCGATTCTTCTGGTAATGGCGGCAATGACTTCTACTTAGTTAAGACGGATGCGGCGGGCAACATGCAATGGAACATGACTTATGGCGGAATAGGCGACGACGAAGCATATTCACTAATCCAAACAGGTGATGGCAGTTACGCTTTGGCAGGCTATACAAGCTCTTCGAGCGTCGGCGTCTATAACTTCTGGCTTGTTAAGACGAATTCAACGGGCGGCATGCAGTGGAGTCAAACCTACGGGTTACCAGGCGACAGCGAGGCGTATGCACTAGTCCAGAATACTACTGATGAAGGATACGCACTTGGAGGCTTCACGGACGCTTCCGGCGCCGGGGGCTACGATGTTTGGCTCGTCAAGACCGATTCACTCGACGGCGTGCAGTGGAGCCAAACCTACGGCGGATCAAGCGACGATTTCGCATATTCTCTTATTCAAACAAGTGATGGAGGATACGCTTTGGCAGGCTACACCGATTCTTCTGGTGCCGGCGGCAATGATTTCTACTTAGTCAAGGTTGATTCGACCGGCGCATCTTCCTCCTCGGGGGGCTTCAATATAAGCTCTATAGAAGGATACGTAATTATCGCTGCAATAGCTATCATCGTATTAGCAGCGGTATTGTTAATCATTTCCAGAATACGTGGCAGAAAGGGCAAACTCTAGCACGCGATAGAAGTCGATGTTTCTGTCAAGCTGGCTTCGCGGAGTTGTACCATTCCAAATAGTCAAGCTCAGAGCCAAACCGTTTGCTGCAACAGAATCGATCGTTAGCGGGCGCCAAGTTTCTGTCCGAAGCCTGTTGAAGCGGCGGGAACGGCAGGACAATATGCTACTGCTAAGAAGGCCTTTAAGCGCGCGCGCAGAGACTACCAGCAGACAACACAAAACGAACTAGCCAACGTCAAGAACACACTATACGTCTTCATAGCGATCACAGCGATTCTCGCAGTTGCATTAGCATACATGGCAACGAGAAAACGGAAGACAAAACCACAAACATGATAACCCTCAGGCCTTTTCGCTTTCTCTAGTCACTGCATTGACAATAGCGCGCGCTCAGGCCGGAGACCCGAAAAAACCGACCTAGGAGGGGGGAGGTGCGTTTATGGCGTGTTTTCAGCCCAAAAACGCAGTTCAACCCAAAAAATCTATACTTCACTTTTGTCGCGACCGTGAATCAGCACCGCAGGCGACAACATGAGTTTTGGTCATAGAAAAACGTCACGTTTAAATCGAGGCAGAATCCAAGACATCTTCTCCAGACTTTTACGGAAGGCTAGTTTATTTGGCAACGAACAAGGAGCCTATTTGGATAGCACGAGACTTGGCGAGATGCAGCGGATGCCGCAAATGTGAGATTGCCTGTTCGCTCTATCATGAGAACAGGATCTGGCCCGAAGCCTCACGAGTAAGGATCTTCATGCTGGTTCCAGGCGCAGATTTCCCACATCTGTGCGCCCAATGCGATGACTATCCATGCGTTGAGGCCTGTCCTTTCAAGGCCTTATCCGTGAGCAAGAAGACCAGCGCCGTCTTGGTCAACGACAAGAAGTGCACTGGCTGCGGAAAATGCATAGAAGCCTGCCCCGGAAGGATCCCACACATGCACCCTGCAGAGAACAAAATAGTGATCTGCGACCTGTGCAACGGCAACCCACAATGCGTGAAAGTATGCCAAGAAGGCGAATGGAACGCGTTAAAAACCGTCACGAGAAGAGAACACCCATACAAGCTTTACGCCCGCAAGCCTGAAGAGCAGACTAGAAACCTTGCCACCAAACTATACGGAGAAAAAGCGGAAGAGTTCATATGATACTGGGCTACGCAGGAAAATTCTTAGAGATCAATCTCACGGAAGGCACCTTCAAAGACGTCAAACTCGACGATAAATGGCTGAAGGACTACATCGGAGGCAGGGCACTTGCAGCAAAAATCCTCTGCGACAGACTGATCGACAAATGGGAGCAGGTGGACCCCCTGGGCCCCGACAACGTCCTGCTTTTTCTGCCCGGACCGCTCACAGGATTTTACCCGGGTGGCAGAGTCTGCGTCTCAGGCAAGTCTCCACAGAGTAACGGAGTCGTAGGCTCAACCGTCGGCGGCGAGTTCGGAGTCGATTTACGCTGCGCGGGCTATGATGGAGTAATCGTCACAGGCCAAGCTGAGAAGCCCGTCTACGTGTTCATCAAAGACTCGGACATTGAGATCAGAGACGCAGGCAGCATCTGGGGGAAGGACTGCAAAGAAACGAACACGCTGCTCAACAAGGAGTGCAGACGACTGCTGAACGAGCGTTACCCCCATTACGGTGAATGGAAAGAACCTGCAAAAGTGTACATTGGACCCGCAGGCGAGAACAAAGTTCGAACCGCAGTGGTCACGGCCAAGTGGACGCATGCAGCAGGCTACGGCGGGTACGGAGCAGTCATGGGTTCGAAAAAACTCAAGGCAATTGCCGTCAAGGGCACCGGACCGTTGCCAGAAGTTGCTGACCTCGGAAAAGTCAAGCGTTTGATCAACATCGTCGCCAAGAGCTCTTATGATAATCCATTGTGGAGACGATGGGGAACAGGCGGTGGCGGCTACACGTTTGCCGCGAACACTAGCTCTGAGCCGGTCAGGAATTGGCAAGAAGAGTGGCACGACGAAAAAAGCTACGGTGTTGACCAGTTTGAGAACAGACTCTGGGTGAAGCAGGCCTGGAGTGACTTCGGCTGTCCCACAAACTGCATGAAGATCGCGTATGTCAAGTCTGGCAAGTTCAAAGGGGCGATAACTGACAACCCAGATTATGAATTGCAGGCGTATCTCGGCCCTAACTTGGGGCTGTTTACTCCCGAGGAAGACGTGTTCATGGCCTCATTAATCGATGATCTAGGTCTATGCGGCATTCAGACCGGCAACGTGCTGGGTTTTGCCGCAGAATTGTTCCAGAGAGGCATCCTAACCAAGAAGGATTTGGACGGCATAGAACTGAAATGGGGAGACGCTGAAGCTTTTGCCCATATGGCAAAGAAAATTGCTCTCAGAGAAGGCATCGGCGACCTGCTCGCTGAGGGCACATACCGAGCAGCGTTGAAGATAGGGAAGATGAAGGACAAAGACGTGCTGCAGTATGCTGTCCAGAGCAAAGGCATCGGAATCGGTGCTCATGGCATCCGCAGCGGCAAAGACTTTTCGACCGAAATAGGGTATGCGTGTTCGGTTCAATGCGGCGATCACACATCGATGACTGGCCTGCCCATTGACGGCCCTGAAAGCGAAGTGTGGGAAGCGTTCAACGATTCAGCGGTCATCTGTAATTTCAGCGGCGGCTGGTCGTTACGCAGGAATTTGAAGTTTGACTTTTACCATGCAGTCACAGGCCTAAACCTGACGCGTGAAGACTGGGCAAGAAGCGGCGGACTGAAGACGCTACAGATACAAAGGGCCCTGTTGCTTATAGGAGGGCCAGATCTGAAGTGGAACCCGAAAATCCATGACGATAACCCGAGCAGGTTCTACGAACCGTTGCCCTCCGGCCCATATAAAGGGAAAGCCGCTGATCGAACCAGCGTAAGAGAGAGCGTGCAGAAATACTACGAGCAAGCTGGCTGGGACGAGAACGGAGTACCGAAGTCGGAGACCCTCAAGAGACTCGAATTGGGAAACGTTGATAAGGCTCTGAAGAAGCAGCGAAAATAGTCTGAGGGCAGATTCTGCGATGAAAGTCGTCGGCACAGTTGACGCACGCGGCTTCTTGTTGCTCCTATTACAGTGTCTAGGAGTTCTACAGATCAGAAGAAACATTTATTAAGTCTCACGATGCACGTTAAAGTCGCCTCAATGGTGAACCTAATGAAGAGAACCACACCACCCAGAAGCAAGAGAACGAAAGAGGAAAAAAGACAGAATCCAAAAGTTGATATGGGAGCAGTGAAAATCCTAAGAACCGTAGGAGATCAAGAAGCCTTCTACTTCTACGAAGCCATTGGAAAACCGGCAGGCCAAATTGCTAGAAACCTCCCGGACTTCCTCGAGAAGGTGAAATCTGTCAAGTCAGAGAGCCTCTTGTTCCATCTTCAGAGAAGAGACTTTGAAAATTGGATCGGGAAAACCCTCGGCGACTCTAAACTTGCCGAAAAATTGGAAGGAATCCCTCGTTCAAGCAGCGATGACGTCAGAATAAGTCTTTGCAGAACCGTCGAGAATCGCATCAAAGAACTAGGCGAGCCATCGGCAGCAATTCTGGCTGACGAGAATCCAACAGTCCTCATGCTTCCAAGCTAAAACTCAACATTCCTCCTTACGCGATTCTTTAGTAGATAAACTTAACCAAGAAACTACAAAAAAGACGCTTGAGGCTTTGACACGTGCTTTAAAAAAATCGTCTTCGTGGCTTGCCGCTTCAGGGCACAGATCTTTTATTTATCTAGTCTGAAAGGTAGGCTTGGAGTCCCAGTCAATGGTAAGACAAGCCAGTGTGACTATTCCGATCCACAGACCCAAGATTCAAGAGAAGCTTTTCTTTCTGCTTTCCGGTGTGATAGTAAGCATTCCTCTGACCTCGTTCATCTACGCTTTTCCTGACCTCGTGCTTTCATTGATACCTAAAACGTTGGCCGCAACCCTCGTAACAGTGCTTCTTGCTCCTCTCATCGAAGAGTTTTCCAAGGCTTACCCATTGTTCTATCGTCATGCTGAGACTGAAAGATCGATTTTTACGTTGGGGTTCCTGGTGGGTATGGGTTTTGGCATCGTGGAAATGGTAGAATACGTAGTTTTCCAGCAAGTCCCGATTTTGCTACGACTACCTGGAGTCTTCTTTCATGCATCAACAACTTCGATCGTTGCTTTCGGAATTGCGAAGAAAAGACCCGGTTCTTTCTATCTGACCGCCGTGGCTCTGCACCTGTCGAACAACTTGCTCGCAACATTTTGGCCTCTTTATCTATTAGGTGGACCAGCAATCATTGGGCTGACTTACTTTCTGTGCTGGTTTCTCTATCAAAAGACCAAGGAGCGCATGATCCCACTGTAATAAGGGGTACCAGACCTTTTCGGCGTGGCCAGAAGAGGATCAGAGTGATGACGCCCCATCTTCGAATGCTCAGCCTCTAACAATCCACCCCACCCCAAAAAAGCGGCGCGAGTTGAAAACCCTTGGGATCCATGGTCTGGGCAAATAGCATTGCTTGGAACAAAGCGCGACGCGGCAACTAGTCCAAAGTGCATTTTATTCCCAAATCAGAACGCGCTACACGAAAAATACGTTATAAGTTATGGTGGATTTGGGGTTTGGCATCGCTAGATTGATACGTGCTTGAGCGTATATACTGTAGACAAGACAGCGTGAGCGGGTGAAAACTAGTGGGTGTGCGCAAACGTGGCAGAAGTCGGAAACATGTTTGGATTGAATTCAAGAGCATCGAGGCGGACACATCGCCTGAGGCGCGATATCTGAGATGGGCAAGCGTCAACAATCCCGCATTGGCTCAGTGTGCAAACTTCGGTTGCCCACGCTGTACGGAGAAAAGCTTTAGGCTCAGGCATGATAAGAAGTTTGAGAACATAAGGTTCTATTGTCCAAGCTGTGGCTTTGAGACTTCGTTTCACATCATACGGCCAAAGCTGAGCTTCAGAACGATCGAGGTCTACGATGAGCATGGTGTTCTTAGGGGTATAAAGACCGCTGATGATTATCATGAGAAGACGGTGCGTGAGAGTGCCGATTCAAGGGTTCTGCTTGCAGAACAAAAACTTGATCTGGGAGGGGAATGGTTCGACGGAGTTTCGGGGACAAACTCGCAGTCACGATACACAACCCGCGGGGAAATGTTAAAGCGAATGGAACAGCGAAAGATGAGAAGGCTCATGAAAGCCATGCTTGAAGAGATTGAACGTGAAGAAGAAGATGATCGTTTAGCCTCTTTTGAAGCTGACCTTCACGAAAGCGACATTGATGATTGATTTTCTGTAATATATTATGAGGAAGAACAGAGGTAACATATACTTTTGGCGCCTTGATTTGTATGAGCATACTATCTAAAGACTGATAGTTGCTGGCGTGAGCCTGTGTAATCCTGAGCCTTGAGCGCATCATGTTTCGCCGTAAGGCGAAACGAACATGCAGCATTCTAAGTCGTGGCCTTGGCGGTTTCTTCTAGGCTTGTTTACTGCGCTACGGCTCACTAAACGGTCAAATAGTCAGAACCTACGTCTATGGAGCAGAAGCTACGGGTGGAGCGACGAGTGGGCAGGGCAAAAGTTGTGTCTTTTGATTTGGATGGGACTGTTACTGATATTTCTTTCGTGAATTCTGTTTGGTTGGAAGGGATTCCTCGGTTGTATGCCCTCAAGAATGGCCTCTCGTTTGAGGATGCGAAGAACTTTGTGACTGGTGAGTATGGCAAGGTAGGCAGGGAGAGGCTTGAATGGTATAGTCTGGGCTATTGGATGGCTAAGCTGGGCTTGAACGCTTCACCCGAAGAGGTTCTGAATGTTTATCAGAACAAGATCAGGGTTTATCCAGATGTGATTGAAGTTCTGCAGGAGTTTAGGATCAGAGGCCTTAGACTGATCATAGTTTCGAATGCCCGTAGGGAATTTGCTGATTTAGAACTTGAGAAGACAGGGATCGGGCACTATTTCGAGCGTGTTTTTTCTTCAACCTCTGATTTTGGACTCGTCAAGAAAACGGTTAGCCTCTACCGGAAGGTGTGCAGCCTCTGCGGTGTCTCGCCTGACGAAATGGTTCACGTGGGTGATGATGAGTGTTTTGATTTTGAGGTGCCGAACGACCTTGGCATAACTGCTTTCTACCTTGACAGGACCGGTCAACACTCAGGAGACCATGTAGTTCACGGTTTGCAGGAGTTGAGTGGAAAACTGGCGCGCTGTAATCATTCTGTCCAGTAGACCCAGCCGTCCTGGCTCTTTTTGTTTTTTAAGGTTCCTTTTTTGCCTCAAGGCTAAAGACGAACGATGCGAGGCGCGTCCTTCATTAGAGGTTCTCAGTGTTGCGGTCGGCATTTTTATAAATCGAGAACTGAGAGTAGATTCTCATGCGGGCGGAGATCGGAATCATCGGTGGAACGGGCCTCTACGATCCGAAACTCCTCAGGCATGTGGAGGAGGTGAAGGTGCGCACGCCATATGGTGCGCCTTCTGATGCGATTGCTATAGGAGAATTGGAAGGTAGGCGTGTAGCATTTCTGCCGAGGCATTCGCGAAAGCATACGATTAGGCCGACTGATGTGAATTCGAGGGCGAACATATTTGCTTTGAAGAAACTGGGTGTTCAGAGGATACTTGCGCCGTCTACTGTTGGTTCTCTGAGGGAAAAATTCAAGCCTGGAGATGTGGTCTTCGTCGACCAGTTCATAGATAGAACAACTAGGCGAGAGCAGTCATTCTACACTGGAAAGCAGGTATGTCACGTATCGGTGGCTGAGCCCATGTGTCCGGAGCTAAGGCGAACTCTGATAGAAGCAGCTAGCACCCTGAACGTTAGTGCTCACGATACTGGCACCTATGTTTGCATAGAGGGGCCAAGATTCTCAACAAAAGCAGAATCCAAACTGTTTAGGATGTGGGAAGCAGATGTCGTAGGCATGACTCTTGTTCCAGAATGTGTTCTCGCCCGAGAAGCTGAAATATGCTACTGTTCGATTGCGACTGTTACTGATTACGATGTGTGGAAAGACGAGCAAGTCAGCGTTGATATAGTCTTGAAAACCATGAAGGCGAACGTGGAGAAAGTCAAGAACATAATAGCTAAAGCAATTCCAAACATACGGAAAGAAAGGAGATGCGAGTGCAAAAACGCATTGAAGAAAGCACTAGTCTGAAAGATAGGGGCTAATGGAGGATGAAAAAGTGGACCTCAAGGCGAAAATCAGGCGGATACCAGAATTCAAGGGCGTAGTTTTTTGGGACATAACTCAACTCCTCAAGGACAAGTATGCATTCAAAGAATGCATCAAACAGATGGCTGAACACGGTCGAGACAAGGGCGCAGACGTCATAGTTTCGAGTGAAGCCAGAGGTTTCATACTGGGTGCAGCGCTGGCTTACGAGCTTGGACTCGGGTTTGTCCCTATTAGGAAGAAAGGAAAACTGCCTTCTAAGACGGCCAGCCTCACTTACCGGAAAGAATACGAGTCTGACACGATTGAGGTTCATGAAGATTCGATCGAGCCTGGTCAGAAGGTTCTGCTCGTTGATGATTTGTTGGCGACAGGCGGCACGATCAAGGCCAATGCTGAGTTGGTTGAGAAACTAGGCGGAGAAATCGTCGGTATGGTTTTCTTGATAGAATTGGGGTATCTTCATGGAAGAGAAGCCCTTGGAGACAAATACGAAGTATTCTCGATTATAAACTACGAGACTCCTAATGGATAGTCCTCGGCGGCTGCATTGACTGGCCTAAATACTGGTCCCTCAGGTATTTGCAGATGAGCGTACGCGTATGTTTGATAGGCGTGAAGAGATTCAGAAATGGTTCTATGAAATAGTTGAGAAGTTTCGTCAGAAGGGAGCTGTTAGTCCTGATAAAGCATTGACTGCTGAAGAGTTGAGTCTTCCTCCGAGATTTGATGTTGCGATGAAGAGGCGTTTGGGTCGCTTAAACATTTTTGTCGAAGTGAACGGTAAGTATTATCTTTCAGAGGAAAGGCTGAAGCAAAGAGAAGAAATGCACTCTGCAGTAGGCACCGGTTGCGCTCCCAGAAAGAATGTTCAGGTTGAGAATAATTCAGATGATTACGGTCGTTCTTTTCCTGGCTTTCTTTCTTGCAAGTTTCCTCGTTCAGAGTTTGGAGTTAAGAGTTGTATCGCTCCTCTTCATAGTTGTTTGGCTAGTCATATCGGTAATGCAGATTTACTATATGTCTAGAATGCGGAAGAGAATGGCTTCAAGCGTGCCCCGACAGTAGCCATGCCTGCGACATGACCAGTCGGCTCTTGACCATGCTTATGCGTGATCGATTGCGGAGCTTCTCCCTGAAAAAAAATGGAAGCATAGAAGCCTGGATGCATGGGGATCTTCTTGTCGTGTGATACTGACTCGCGCGCTAATGCTTTCCGAATGCGTCAGGGCACATAGGTAACTGTGAAGGATGAGCCTCCTGAGGTGAGGCTTGAAACATGCGCTAGGTCCGCGTTCTGGCGGTTTACCATCGTCAATTGGGCGTGAGGAAAAGTGCTTATGTTTCCATCTTTGCCGTCCACCGTTTCCGTGCATCGTGTGAATTCTACTTGACCGAAATCTGCCAAGGTGCTGAGGCGGGCGCCTACTGAGGGTCGTTCGACGATCCATTCAGCGGAGAGCATAGAGGATGCGTAGATCACGGTTTTCTGGAACGATTGACCATTCGTGATGTCCTGTATTTTCATGGACCATGCGGTAGTGTTCGTGTCCAAGAGGAATATTGAGGCTTCGATTTGGTCTCCTTGTGACACGTTTATTGAATCGATGGTTATGGGGTTAGCGGGTAACAGCTCGTACCACGCGGAATAAGCTGCTCGTCCTTTCCTTGAATCCTGTTCGGTTCCGACTTGGATCAGAGAGTCGTCAAACTGGCCGCCTATGCCGATCCATATTGCGCTGTAAGAATCTGTCGCTGAAATCTTGACTGTGGGGACAGCCCAAGACCCGTTGACGCTTGTCACGCTAGGTTGCGGGTTGACCATGTTCGAAGCAACAGAATAACCCGACCAGTCACTGCTTATCAGCTGTTCTCTCGACAGATTCGCCAGAAACGGAAAGACGAAAACCAGAGAGACGATCAGTATGAAAATGATAAGGATCGCCGAAAGGACAGCGTAGGGCCACTTGCTCTTTGGAGGATACTCGTGTGTAGGCTGCTGCTGAGGAACCGCCTCTTTGAAGCCCATTTGCGTGTCTGCATATGGTCTTGCGTTTTCCTTATAATACGTTTTGTGACTGCAGCGTCACTGCAGTGACATGTTTGATCGTGGAAGCTACTTTGTCGCTTGTACTCTTGGAAAGCCAGGTCAGAGCTTATCCATTGTGGACGTTGTAAATGGGAGAATTCGAGCGGCACTGATTTCGACACGTATCGCGGAACGAAGATGCAAGGGAAATGGTCGGTAACTGAAGCTCTAAAAGGCAGTTCGAGAATAGGGTAGGATAGCAGTTCGGGGTTTTACGGTGAGAAGGAAGATAGTTCGGGTTTTGAAGAGCAGGCCGACGATAGAGGGTGCAGGTGTCAGGCTCAAGCGGGTTTTTGGGTTTAATGAGGTTCCTTTGTTTGATCCGTTTCTGTTGCTGGATCATTTCGGTTCGGATAATCCTGAAGATTATGTCTTGGGGTTTCCGTGGCATCCGCACAGGGGTATTGAGACGGTTACGTACATGTTGGCTGGTGAAGTTGAGCATGGTGACAGTATGGGCAATAGTGGAGTGATTAACTCGGGGGATGTTCAATGGATGACTGCTGGGTCGGGTGTAATTCATCAGGAGATGCCTGAGCGGTATGATGGGTTGATGCAGGGTTTTCAGCTTTGGGTGAATCTTCCCGCAAGGGCGAAGATGATCGCTCCGAGATATCGTGGGATCACGAAGGATCAGATTCCCAGCGTGAGGATGGATGGTGCCGAGGTCAAGGCGATAGCTGGAACTGTTGACGGCACGCAGGGGCCGGTGAAGGATCTTGTGGTCGCCGTGGAATATTTCGATGTAAAGTTGGCTGCTGGAAAAGCATTCGAGCATATGATGGAACAGGCTTGCAGAGTGTTTGTCTACGCTGTTGAAGGGTCGGGCTACTCTGATGGTACGTTGATCGAACAGCAGCATTGCGTCTTGTTCGGTGAAGGTGACAGCGTGAGGATCGAAACAAAAGGTGGCCTCCGCTTCCTGTTCGCAGCAGGGAAACCGTTGAATGAGCCCGTTGCATGGGGAGGACCGATCGTTATGAACACTCGAGGAGAGTTGGAAAAAGCCTTCGAAGAACTTGAGCAGGGCACTTTCATCAAAACCGGCAATAAAGTGAAACCCTCAAGAAACTTCTACCGAGGCTAGAGCGGACGACCTGCGGTTTAGAGTTGAAAACACGCCAAAAACGCACCTCCCCTCCTAGGTCGGTTTTTGCGTTCTCGATGGGTTTCCAGCATGATATCTCGTGTTTGCTGATGGCAGGCCTAGAGCTACCCAACTGTTGGGTTGAAATCACGCGAACAGTTGATACCCCCCCCTCCTAGGTAGGTTTTTCGGCGTTCGTGTCGGTCTTATTCACACTTGGGGTTAACGCTGAAGGACAATAGCGGTGTTGTCCAAAGCTTGCTAGTTCAGTTGCCTTCTAGGCGCGTGCTTTCGAAAAGTTCAAAAGCTTCGTGTCTCACTGAAAGCTGAGAGGAATTTCTTGAAGATCCTGATTGCTTACGACACGGGTTCCGTGAACAGAAACACGGAGAAAGTTGCGAATGCCTTGAGTGAGGTTCTCAGAGAAAAAGGGTTTGATGTTGACTGTTTGTATGTTAAAGATGTTGACCCTACAAGTGTGAAGTATTATGATTGCGCCTTAGCTGGGTCGCCTACGCAGTGGCATAAGGCAACGGGGCCTATTATGCAGTTTCTAGACAGGTTTGGCAAGGACGAGTTTTCTGGAAAACTTGCTGCGGCATTTGACACGCAGCTCCAGATACCGCTCAGTGGAAACGCGGCAAAGGGTATAGAGAAGAAGCTCGAAAAACTCGGCTTCAAAATAGTCATGCCACCCTTGGTTACTTACGTTGAGGGAAAGGATATTCATCTGAAGGAGAGAGAACTGGAGAAAGCGAAGAAATACGCGGAAACCTTGGCAAACAACCTCCGCCCATAGCGTGCGCCGTTTCTAAAGACTGTATCATCGATTTGAAACATATCAAGACGTAATGCATTGTACATGGAACGTATTGTGTCAAGCGGTCCAGACATGAATACAGGTTTTTGAAGTGGCCATTTAAAACTATGAATCTATCCTGACCTCGTCCTTCTCTGACCAAGGGCGCCGGTTGAATTTCGATTTCCCTTAAATAGTGTGATGTGACTTCAGTATCGGACGAGAAAAGGGAATCTGATGCCGGATTTTCTTGAGGAGTTCGCCTCATCAGTAGGCGGCAAGAAAGAAGCTATGAAAGAGAGGATTTTGAGAGGCAAGCCGAATCCTCTGGAGGACAGGTTTAGGAAGCATTTTGAACCATTATGGATGCCCTTGGAAAATGTTGGGCAATTTGCTTCAGACGTTGGCGATCTTAACGTCACTGCTGTTGATTCAAGCGTGTATCTGAACCCGTTGTCCACGGGCGGCATCTTCTACGTGATCCGGTCTCTTGCAGTCTGTAAAGACAAGGAGCAGAAAAGACTGGAAACAAACGTCTTCTTCACGAAATCGGGTCTTCTTGAAGCGCATTATTACATTGGTACGAAGATGGAGATGATTGAATTTCAAGCAGCCATCGACGCTTTAAAGAACGGTTTTGAATGCAGCACGATTCTGATCGACGGTTCGCTTTATGGAAGGGCAATGCATGTTCCGGTTGAGACAAGAATCGAGGAAGATCGAACAACTGTGCTCGACTACTTCAAAACCTACACAGAACTGCTCGAAATCTGCAAAAACAAAGGTGTTCTCATAGCCGGAATCAGCAAAGAAAGCAGAGCCACATTCTACCGTGACTACTTGCTCAAGCTTATTTTTAATGAAGAACTCGAGCAATTGGACATCGAGGAGGGAGATAAGCAGAAGCTTAGAGACATTTTTCTGGAGATGCTGGAGAAAGAAAAAACTGCCTTCAGCAAGTTCAAGAGGCTCAAGGCAAAGCACGGGTCTAAACTGGAATCGATCGACCTGATTTTTGCGGAGCTGGTGTCGTCTCGGCCGGACTATCAGATAGTTATGAGCTTTGCTGGAAAGAAAGGTTACACTCACCCGTTGTTGCTTGGGCCGTCAGCGAACGCGGCGCGAAGAATACGATCCATAGCTTCGAATCCGAAGAAGTATACTGTGGGCAATTTTCCGATCGCCACAAGAGAAAAGGGCAAGGAATTCGTCGACTGGGCCAGCGAAGTAGTTTCAGGCATTCCGGGTTTTCCAAGCTTTGTTTCTTTCTATCTACTGTTGGACATAAGAGACTCGCCGATGAGAATTGATGTACCCTGTTGGGAGCAGCCCCTATCAAAAACGGGTTGGCCCAAGCCGATCGATGTTGATCTTCAGGCTTTGTTGAGAATCATGATAAACGGCTATTGTGGACTGGACGCGTATAATCTGTGGCTTAGGAACGTGGATGGAAAAGTTAAGTTAAAGAGGCGAGTAGTGGATGATTTGTACTTTCCGTATATGGAGAAGCTGTTTGGGAGTAAGATAATTCGTGGGAGGAGTTATAGGCGTGTCAGGTTCCCTTAAGCAAGTCGGCGTCATAGTCGGTGAGGCTAGTTCTAACGAGTTTTATTTTTCGTCGAAGCCTGATGATATGCCCTCTCGATGGGAGTATCTGATGGCCTATTCCGAGGAGGAAGTGGATGGCAAGCCAAAGCAGGTTCAAGTAGTCGCGCAGATTGAAAGGGTCATCTCCGCTAGCCAGGCTTTGACGAAAGAGTTGGATTTTGACATCATCAAGAAGATCGTTGAATCTGGCTTGGCAGACAGCAAAGTTTGGGGCAAAGCCCGAGTTCTCGGATTCCTGACTGAAACCGGTGAACTGCAACTGCCCAGAAAAGCAGTCATGCCTGGCAAGCCCGTCTACGTTGCGCCGACAGAGCTGCTTGAGAAGTTCTATTCGTACACTCAGGAAGAAGCAATTCCAGTTGGCAGCTTGATCACTCGCGGCGAAGTTCCCGTGGCATTGTCGATCAAAGGTTTCAGGAGGCACTTGGCACTTATTGCGCAGACTGGTTCTGGGAAAACGTATCTCGCGGGCATACTTGCTGATGAACTTCTTGCGAAAGGCGGGACATTGGTAATGTTGGATCCACATGCCGACTACGTGTTCCTCGGACGAGACATCGCCGGCAGGAGATATGAGCTTTCTGACCGGATAACAGTTTTCAGGAACCCATCGAGCACAGGAAGATATTCTTCCGAGGAAGTTGGAAGGGTTGAGCCTTACGAGATTTGTTTTTCAGACTTGGATCTTGATGAAATCCGTTTGATCTCGGGAATAGGCAAGAGCTACACTAACATCATCAGCGGCGTGGAAAAGGCGATTGAATACTTGAAGGCTGAGAAGACCGTTTTTCAGCCTGAGGATTTGTTGGAAAAGCTGGGAGACGCTGACAGTTGGAAAGACAAGCCTGGCGTGACAGCCAACACGATCGCAGGGGCTAAGTCGGCTCAGAAGTACATTAAGAGAATAGCCCGAATGAAGGTTTTCACCGGTGGATCAACAGCAATAGACAAGATGCTGAGGCCTAAGCATCTCTCTGTTGTTGACCTCTCCGGGCTGAGCGATGAGGTTTCAGACTACATTACCTACAGGATCTTGTCAGACATTTACGATAAGGTTTCGAGCAGCGAGTTTGAGTATCCTGTTTTCGTTTTCGTGGAGGAGGCTCACCGTTTTATTCCTATTGAGGGACGCACTGACTCAGGCCCCATCATAAAAAAGATTGCGGCTGAAGGTCGCAAATTCGGCGTCTTTCTGATCGTGATTACCCAGCGGCCTTCTAAGATTCATCCTGATGCTTTGAGCCAGTGTAACAGTCAGATTATCATGAGGATGACTAATCCTGAGGATCAACGGGCCATCGCCGAGAGCTCTGAACGGCTTGGGCAGACTCTGCTTGAGGACTTGCCTGGGCTTAACACGGGCGAAGCTGTGATTGTGGGTGAGATGACCAGGGCGCCGGTGATGGTGAGAGTGAAGAAGCGGAGAACGCGGGAAGGCGGCAGCGACATAGACATAGTCGGAAAAATGAAGATAGCAAATGAGAAAGCCAAGGAAGAATCACCGGACAAGGAAAGCCAACGTTTGAGGGATGATCTGAAAGGGTTTCTAGGCTCTGAGGAGAAACACTAGCATGGTTAGAATCGCCCACCTGGCGGACACTCATCTGGGGTACAAGCAGTATAACCTCGATGAGAGAGAGAAGGACATCTACGACTCGCTAGAAGAGATAGGCGAGAAGATTCTGGAAGAGCATGCTGACATCGTGATTCACAGTGGGGACCTTTTTGATTCGCCTCGGCCCACACCGCAGGCCTATCGTGCCTTCAAGAAGTTCTTGACGAAACTTGATGGAAAAGCCAAGATTTTCGCGGTGTTGGGCGATCATGATAGGCCCAAGAGTCGCGGTCTCGCGCCGCATGTGCTCTTTGAGGATCAGATCCAGATTCTCGGTGTCAGCGGAAATGCCGAACACCAGTCTGTGAAGGTGGGCGGTCAAGACGTGTTGGTTGCAGGCCTGTCTAACTTGAGTCGTACGTATCATGTGGTGCTTGTGGAGGAGTTGAAGAAGCTTGGGGCTCTCAGGTTAGATGATAAGCTTGGCGTTCTCGTGTTGCATGAGGGCATTGACAGGTTTTTGCCGTTTGAGGGGGCGTTTGAGCTCGGTTTGGATGAGGTGCCGAAGAATTTTGATTATTGTGCGATGGGGCATCTTCATACTCGGATTAAGGCTTCGTTCGGCGACGGCGAGCTGGCCTATCCTGGTTCTTCAGAGATTATTAGAAAAGATGAGATCGGTGGTTGGAAGAAGCTTGGGAAAGGCTTCTTTATCGTAGATCTTGAGGGCGACGACGTTGACGTGAGGGATGTTAACCTTGAATGTGTTAGGCCGCAAATCCAGGCAACATTGAGCTGTGCACATTTGGAGAAGGAGCTTGGAGATTTGGTTAAGCGTGTTGAGAGCCTAGCGAAGTTGCCTATCGTGCACGTGCGTGTTGAGGGTAAAGGCGTCGACAGGCAGAGTGTTCATCATGCTTTGACAGATGCTTTGGCTGGCAAGACTTTGGCTTTTAGGCAGGAGGTTGTTGAGGAGGCTGAGTTGAGGCTTCCGGAGTTGAAGCCTGGTTCTTTCTACGTGAATCAGGTCATTCGAGACTATTTCAAAGATGAAAACGTAGCAGGTCTTGCGGCGGAGATGTTGAAGTTTCTGAGGTACGGAGACGCTGATGAAGCCAAGAAAGTTGCTGATGAGTATTTTCAGAAAGTGAAGAAGGCATGATTCTTAACAGGGTCAAGCTTGAGAATTTTATTTCGCATAAGAACACAGTTATTGACTTAGGCTACGGCATCAACGTGGTTGTGGGTCCTAACGGTGCGGGCAAGACTTCGATTCTGGACGCGATAAGTTTCGCGTTGTTTAATGATTATAGTAACCGGGGGAAGAAGGAGAACCTTATCAACTCTCGAGCGAAAAGATGTAGAGTCGGAGTGGCTTTCACTGAGGCTGGGATTAATTATGATGTTGAATGGTCGATGGAGCGTAAAGGATCGGCTCACGGCAGCTTGTTTCGATTGGAAAAAGGTAAGAAGAATCTCTTGACCAGGGATGGAGAACGTTCTGTTGTTCCTGAGATCCAGAAGGTTCTTGGCATTGATAAGAACATGTTTTTGCAGTCAGTCTACGTGCGGCAAGGCGAGATAGAAAAGCTTGTCACTTCCAGGCCTGCTGAGAGGAAGGAACTCATTTCAAGGTTGCTCGGGGTTGAAGACCTTGAGAAAGCTTGGGAAACCATAAAGACCGTTATTCAAGTGTACCGTGATAGGCAGATTGAGCTTGAGACTGAATTAGGCCGAAAATCAACCATCGAGATTGAAAGAAGGGAGCATGAAGCCAAATCGAAGGAACTGGAGAAAGCCCTTCTTCTGAAAAGGAAAGAGTTGGCGGGAATCGAAGCTGAGCTGGAATATCTGCATACGGGCTTAGATGAGCTGAGGGAGAAGAAGAAGGAATTTGACAAGCTTGACAAACAGAAGGGACTCGTTGAAGGCAACATTGCAAACCTCGAGAAGGCGCTGAAGAGAGAAGAAGAAGAGCTGGCCAAGGCAGTTGCGGCTGAGGAAGTAGTGAAGAAACTCGCGACTGACGTTGCTAAGCTGCCGTTCTTGGACGAGTATGTGCGTTGTCTCGTAGAGAAGGAAAGGCAAGAACTGAGGCAGCACGCCCTTCAGGACAAGCTGAACGGAGTAGTACAGCTAAAGAGAACCTTGGAGGAAAACGCGAAGAACCATGAGCTCTTTATCGAAAAAGACAGGCTTATGGCAGAGGCAATGAAGGAGCGCAGGAAGTATGAAGGCGCTGATGCCGCTCTGGAAACAGCAAGAAAACGACTCGACGAATGCGAGAAGAACGAGAAAAAGAAAAGCGCAGATTTAATGAAGGAACTGGAAAAGTGTTCGAAAGCTCTTGATGAAAAAGTGGACCTTGACAACCTTGAGGCGGTTCTTGAAAGGAAGAGAAGAGAATTTCAAGAGGCAGCAAAACAGCTTGACGTCAGAATTGATGCTGGCACACGGTTCACCAGTGTACTTGAACAGCGCGTGAGTGAATTGGATGAAAACCTGTCGAAATTCTCCAGTGCGACTGAAGTGAAAGCGTGCCCCACGTGTGAGACAGAGTTGTCGCCTGAACATTTGGCACAGTTGACGAGCAAATTCTCTTCGGAGAAAAGCGAAGCAGAGACCAGATTAGCCAAGCTATGTGATGATTTGAAAGAAGCGGGCACGCAGAAAAAACAGCTAGATCAGAAATCCAGGAAGATAGATGCTATTGATGTTGAGAGGGTCAAGAATCTCGCTCTTGAATTGATTGAAGCAAGAAGCAACATAGATCATCAGAGGGTCGAAGTTGCCGATTTTGAGAGGCAGGCTGCAACACTGGGGAAATTGGATGAGGAGCTGGAGCGGCTTGAGAGTGAAAAATGTGGGGTTGAAGAAGCCTCGAAGGAGTTTGACTCTGCAAAACGCCAATTGGATAAGCTGCCATCTCAGGAAGAAATCGAGGCTGAGCTAAAGCCTATTATAGAAACTCTAGCGGGCCTCACGAAGCGGCTGGACGAATCCCTAAAGAAGCTTGCGTACGAGCCGAGAGAACCTCAACAAGAACTAAAAGAACTCCAGAAGAAAAAGGAAGAATACGATCAGAGTGCACCGACAGCAAACAGAAAAGCAGAATACGAGACAAACCTGGCCGCAACGACTGGAGAATTGTCCGACTGTAGAGGAACACATTCAGACGTGGTTCGTGACATCAAAGAGCTTGACTACAATGAAAAAGAACATGATAAGAAGCAGAAGGAGTATGATTCTAAGAACGTGGCCAAGAATGATCTTGAGAAGGACATTGCGCGAACAGAGCAAGTTAAGATGGGCGCTGAGGATGAGGCCCGAAAGTGCGGGGAAGAGTTGAAGGCTCTTGAGGAGAAGGCTGTAGAGAAGAAGCGAGTGGACGGCTTCATCGGTGTTTTGAATAGCATTAGGGATGCTTACGGCAAGAATGGTGTTCAGAAGATGATTCGTGCTAGGGCGAGGCCGCTGCTTGAAAAGTCAACTCGCGACTTGTTTGAACGGTTTAATCTCGCGTATTCGGACATCAAAATTGACGATGACTACGGTATCAAGGTGCTAGGTCCCAGCGGAGAACAGGATATCGATCAAATCAGCGGTGGAGAACGTGTGGCCCTAGCAATAGCGCTTAGACTGGCAATAGCGCAAGTTCTGTCTGGGAAAGTTGAGACCATAATTATGGATGAGCCCACAACACATCTAGATGAAGAGAGGAGAAAAGAGCTGGTGAACATCTTGAATTCATTCTTCAGAGAGGGCGGCAGAATCATACCACAAATGCTGATAATCACCCATCACCGGGAGATAGAGGAAGTGGCAGACGTCGTATATACAGTAAGCAAGAAAGAAGGGTACTCAACCGCGGAATCAGAGAAGTATTCCGGCGAAGTGCCGCAAGCATCAAGCATGCGTATCCCAGCTTCCTGAGCGCGTAGAGACCCCTTCCGCGCTTGGTGGAGACATCTCCCGAAGACCCTACTTTTGGTAGGATTTCGGATTGACATATCATATCGCCAAAAGAACAATGTGAAGACCCAGACTTAAAAAGAATATGTCGAAACTGTAGAACAAGACAAGAAAAGAAAGTGGCGGCATGATATGTTTTTGCTGTTCTTAACTCTTTTTTGGCTTTCTGAGCATCGAGCCTATGTAGAGTCCGATGAAACCTACTACCAACGACAAAACGACATTGAGAGCCACATTGATAAATATCGCCAACTGCACATAAGCAAACCAATCTGTCGTTGTCCACGCACCCGTAGAATACATATTCTGCAAGGTCTCCTTAACATAAGCCCCATAATAGCTGTTGGCAGAAAAAATCATCAGCGTTAAAAACATTGTAACCGCTGCAAACAAAACAGCTATTTTCCCAACCGCTCTCATTCTGGATTCCTCTTGTATCTTTCCAGCAAAAACGAAACCCACCACTAACCCAGCGACTAGTAAGGATATACCTGCTGCGGAATCTTGTCCCCAATAAGAACCCACAGACGGAATCAACGCCAAACCAAACACAAAGTAAATCAAACCCCAAATCACAACCGTAGCAGCCACAGCCAAAATCGCATCACTAAACTTCAACCTATCACCTCCTTTGAAGCCAAAACACATATGTGTTCTGGGTTCAGCTAAAACTTTTCCCAAAATCAAAACTCACCAAAACTGTGACAGAAAAGACCTTATTGTGGGCCAAGGCTTTTTTCAAGCATTGCCAACTATCTTAACACCATCGACAGATCAAACAAGTATCGTTCCAGTCAAGACGAAGTCGTCGATGCCAGCAAACAGATCAAGTACATTGTGAGAACCAAATCGAAAAAGGGGAAAGATCTATCAAATCCTGAAGTGCCTGCCGTGCTACTGTTCTTCCATCATTCTTCTGATCGCGTAGGGGCAGCATAGGACCTCGGTTTCGACGCTTTCCAAGTATTCCATGAGCTTCGTCTTGAGCAATGTTAGGGCTTGCTTGTTTTGTTGTATGTCCTTCACATGGAAATCTTCAACCTCGAAGACGTCATTCCTCGGATGCAACACCATGGCTGCAACGATGTCATCTCGATCGCCTTCCACGATGTAGCAGTGCTTTGGCACGATCTGCAGATGGTCAAGTGTATGTTTCTTCGCCTCTTCGTAGCCTTTCTCCGGATCTCGATCATGATCCAGAGCGTCCATCTTAGCCACTGCCTCAACATCCTCAATCCTCATAGCACGAATCTTCATTAAACATCACCTCCTTCAAGCTTGAAAATTCGGCAAAATAGTCTCGCCTAACGATTCTTACACGTTCATTTAACAGTCTTGAATGCTAAGAGGATTTCATCTAAACCGCCCACGAAGGAGCGCCAAAAAAAGATGAGCAAAGAACAATAAATACATAGCTGAACATTGCGCGCGCTAGGCGAATACAGAAAACACTATAAACTATTCGACGATGAGATACGCTTCATACCCGACGTAATCACGGCCGGCTCCATCGAAGACTTCAGCTACGCATACTGGATGCTTGTCAACGACCCGAAAAGAGCAAGACTGTACAGACTGAAACTGTACTCCAGAGTTGCTCAATGGAACAATAGAACCAGAGACAAGATATAGGACCAACTCTTGGACCAGTAGAACTCTCGTTCTCACGTTAACCATACTACATGGTTCTTAAACCTGGAAGAGCAACGAATAATGCTCAGCATTTATAATGGAAATAGTGAGCCAATATCACGGTAATAGAAGGCTGATTCGTTTGAATGTCAAGGCTGTCCTCTTCGACTTCGCAGACACTCTGGTAAACACTGAACGATTTGACTACGACAAGTGCCTTGGAAAGATGGTGCAGAGCCTTCTTAAGAACGGTCTATCCGTGCCCTTCGAAAGCTTCAAACGAGGCTACTTCGACTCCCGAGACAGATTCTACAAAGAGACAGAAAAGACTCTGGAGGAACAGAACTTCGCAGAAAGACTCACAGAAACGTTAAGATCCTGTAGCATCAAAGTCGGCGCCGAAGACGAACGAATACGCGAAGTGAGCGAAGCCTTTTCGAACTGCTTCGCAAAGTCGCTGACCATCGACAGCTGTTTACCTTCACTTCTGGAACAACTGCACAAGAAATTCAAGTTGGCCGTCGTCTCAAACATGTCATTTGCGGAAGCCATCTTTCAGAGCCTGAGAGAATTCAACATCGCCCACCACTTCGATGCGGTAATAGTCTCCGGCATCTTGGGATGGCGAAAACCCAGCCTCAAGATTTTCCAGAAAGCTCTCCAAACTCTAGACGTGAAGGCTGAAGAGGCAGTCTTCGTAGGTGACTCCCCCAGGGCTGACATAGAAGGTGCCAGACAACTAGGCATGAAGACAGTTCTGCTCATCGAAGAAAGCAAGAAGCAGCCTGTGACAGACACTGCGCAATTCTATATCGAACAAGGCAAGAGCAACGTGAAACCCGACAGAACAATAACTAAGCTTGCCAACCTACCAAGGGCGTTGCGCGATCTTTCAAGGCGGGTTTAACTACCGCAACCCTGTCCTCAGGGTTTCTGCCATGAAGATTGCTCTCTCGGCTTCAGTGTGTCAATTCTCCATACGAGTCGTTGCATAAGACCACGAAAAATGGACTACACATTGGGCGTGCGCGTACAACACGGTAGCTTTGTCGATGTAGTCATCAATCTTGTTTTTCTCAGGGGCAATTCGCTATCTAGGTATCTTTGATTATACATCCTTTTGATTCTCAAGTACTTGGTTAGATCCTTTTTCGCTTCCTTTTCATAGATGTTGATTTCACCTTCGAAAAGGTCCAGTACTGCATGGGTTTCCTCTGAGGCATGCATGTAGGGGTTCAGCACTGCCAAGGTTGTGAAGCCTCTTGATCTGAACTCGGGAATTAGTCCTGTTAGCCATTTTCTGGTTTGAACCGCATGATGCTGTAGCAGAACGTCTGAGAGTATTTCTATGCAAGCACGTCTGCCACTTTCCTCTGATTTGCGGAGCTTGCGGAATGCTGATTCTAAACTGATGTTTATTTCTGTTAGGTTTTCCACTCCGCCAAGTTTGAACACGTTGGGTAGGTTTTCGAAGGCTTCATCCAGTTTTGGGTTGCAGACGAAAACGTAGAAGTTTGCTTGAAACTCTTCGGCAAGGTTCTGGACTCCTGTAGCGTCTATTGTGATGTAGAAGGTGACCCCGTTGTTCTTGGTACCTGCCTCTAGATATCTTCTGATTAACAGGTCTCTTTCGTCGCATGAAAGCGAAGTCAGTACTACCGTGGAGTTCTGGGGTATTCCTCCGAGAAGGAGGTTGTCGAGATCCTGGAACCCCGTGCTGACCCTGTCGGGTAGAATGGTTTCTGATACGTTAATTGATGTCGGGTCTGGCTTGCATGACGTTTCTCGTCCGGTTTCGGTCATGAACCATATTTTTGGTGCTATTATGAACGTTCCTTTTCTGTTTGCCCTCAACGTAATTCCAAAGGTTTCAGTGGAATATGGCTCGATCTTTTTGCCATGCATGTTCAAGGAAGCGTTGACCAAGTCACAAGTATCTGAGTGGGAAACAATCTCGAAACCACCCGGCATTATCTCTTCGACTCTCGAAAGTAATACCGGTGCTTTTCCAATGTTCCGCAATTCAATCTCGTAACGGACATTTTCACCAAGTTCAATGTCGCTCTTTTCGAGAGTCATTCTTGCAGTGACATGTGGGATGGCTTTGTCACGTAGGTACAGTTCAGCTTCTTCAGAAGTTGGTTTCCTATAGAGCTTGTTGCCCAATAGAACGGCGTCTTCCAGAAGCCCGAGTCTTTCCTTAACGAGTTTCTCCACGGCTAGGCTGATTTGCTCCTTGCGCCTCTCTTGGTCTTTTAAGTCATTTTTCACGTTGCGGACCTCTGGCCTCTCGTCAAATGCGTACTTCAAAGGTGAATCAGATGGTCAGCCTGCCCCGTTTGATGACCGTTTTTCCGTCCAGCTCGACTGTGGGTTCTGTCACTGTGCAGTGGAACATGAAATTGCTGTCCAACTTTCCTCCAATGTCCCTGTTATCCCCCAGACCGATTGTGACGGTTCCGAGCACTATTTGATTAGACATGAACCCTATTCCTGCTTTAGGGTTCAAGCCCATTATGAGCGATCCTACTTGATCCTTGTCCCCTCTTGCCTTCTTCCACATTTCTTCCAGTACTTCGCAATTTTTGCCGCAGTCGAAAGACGTTAACCTTCCATTCTTGAAATTCCAGGCTACGTCACGAACCAACACGCCAGCTTGGGCCTCTGGAACGTTGGAGACGTATGTGCCACTGGCACCTCTATCCTTCGGCGCAATGGCAACGTGGCCAGCCGGCAGCGACGTTAAGACAGCCCCCTTTTCAATGTCCTCGTCATCTATCACACCATCATAGACGTGCGCAGCTCGGTTCTCTAACACCAGCGTCAAGTCTGTACCATTGGCTGTTGTAATGTGAACCTCTGCAGTTTTTTCCAGCATGCCCCCGATCTTTTTTCCTAGGTCCCGCATGCCCTCATACCTGACGTCCATAGCAGCATGAATGTTTTCTCTCCATGCCTCATAATCAAAACCGTAAGTTTTGGCTCTTTGACGCGTAACATATCCAAGATTTATCTGTGCAGATCGAATCTTCTTTTCCAAGAACTTCTCGTAGTATGGTTTGTCAGCCTCCTCCAGTGCGTTGAGCCTTTCTGGGGTAATTTGCTTCAGTTTGTCAGGGTCTTCTGGGCCCTGTATGAAAATGTTAGCGGTAGTTACGTCCAGCAGGGCGAGGCTAAACGGATCCGTCTCTTTTAAGTATTCTAAGGGCAGGTCGAACGCGGTCTGGTAGAAGAGCTCGTCGGTTCCGACTTCTATGTGAGTCTTAGCTCCGACTCGTTTGCATTCCAGCGCAAGCGCTTCAGCCAGATCAAGCATGTGACGCCACGTGAATATTGAGACTCTGTCTTCTCTTCGCACTCGAAGACATGTCCTAACAACACTTTCCACGAATCTGGGAGCTACCATTGATTTCCCCCCACAAACACTACGAATGTTTCTTATTTGAACCTTGTGAAGAACATGATCCGAAATCTCGAAAACTCAGTTTACTAATGCTTGCAGTCGAAGGCAATAATAGAACATTATTGGACAACAACGGACATTGTCTATGTGCCAGCAGTTCCCAAGCGACAGAGACATAAAATTCCTGTGTTGTACAACTGCCTTAGACAACAACTCGCGCGCCATGCAAAAAGCATAACGGGCGTGGAGCCCAGCCTTCTCACGACCTGATTTTGTCAGAATTTGAATTCTTGAGGCTCTTCATGTCAAGTCGAAAGCCCATCGTTTGTTACAATGCCTTTGCACGCTTTGGATGACCCTTGCACCGCATGTGTGCTGCTAGGAAGCACGTATGCCGGCTACGATGAATATTACGCCGGCAAAGATCAACACGACCATCTCGGAGTACGCGCTCATCCGAAAATACCGTCGGTCCGGAGACGCGCGTCTTGCCATAACGTAAAGGGCCCAAGCGGCAACGACGAAACCGAGACCGAATATTATGGCTACGACACTGCCAAAGTTCATCGTGCAACCAACATGATCAAAGCTGTCACTGCAGATAAGCCTTTTGAATGCGCGTGTGTAATAGTTTCTTCACGATCACTTCTTCACTTGGCAGGCTTGAGATTCGGTCCCATTTTCTTCAAGTAGTTGTCCACTCCGTCTCCGAGAACCCTCGTCAGCAGGTCCATCCGCATGCTCATGTATTCTTCTTGAAGTATGTCAAAATGGAAGGATCCCCATTTCTTGCCTGCCACGTAAACCGTGTTCCGAACAACTCCGCCTTTCTTGAAGCCGCAAGATTCGAGCGCTCTGTGAGCCCGCGTGTTGTATTCTACGCTCCACGCTTGACAGTGCTCCAGGCCAAGGTGCATAAAGGACATTTCGAGCAGAGCGACGGTTATTTTCTTTCCTAAGCCCTTCTCCCACAGTTCCTTCTTTCCGATGTAGGTGCCAACGTCCGCTCCTGGAACGGAACCCCAAACCTCCCTGCGAATGCTGGCGAAACCTATAGGCTCGCTTGAGTCCATGTCCTCCACGATGAAAAGGAGGTTCTTCTCATTCTTCACCCACTCGGCAAATCTTTCCTCCAGCTGAGCCATCGAGGTCATATTCAACGGTTGACTTCTGCTGTACATCATCAACTCAGAATCGTTCTCCCAAACGTGCAGCAGCTTCAGATCTTCCTTCTCCAAAGGCCTGAACCTCAGACCAGCAAACTCGAACACTCATATCGCCCCTTTCGAACTACCACGAAGGCAAAAATTAACCTTACCCCTACACAAGGTTATGTCCATTAGTAAGATGCGAATCGAGCTCGCGCACTTTCCATCGTGGTCGCGCCGTAAAGGTGCCTGCCCAGTTTGGTTGGTATGGCCTGCGGAAACTGGTCCCTTATTGAACATGCGCGCGCTACTCGGGACCGTTTGCCGCGTGTCTTAAGCGTCCTAATGTGTAGCAGAGCAGGTCAGATGCTACAGCCTCCGTTTTCTTGCATAAAACCCGAATATCATCTAATCGAGCAAACTCTGATCCACTGGCTTTGCATTTGCTCTCAAGTCTAGTGTATCTTTGCCATGCTTTCTTGCTATTCATTATTAGCGCGTCGCTAAGTCTGTTGAGACTTTCTGGAGCGGAGTCCAAAGAACCTCCGTCACTGCTTGCAGTTAGTTCCAGCGCGTTCAACTCGTCTTTCAGTTTATTTATCCTCTTCAGCGCTCCCTCGTAACTCCTCTTCAAACCTCTCGCTGTCCTGTCGATCTCAGCCTGAAGCCTCAAAGCTTCCGTCAAGTCTTTTCCTCCTTAAGCGTCCAGACACAGCCGCTTCAACGGTCAAACGTATTTGTTTTCGACACGTGAAAACATTTAAACAATCACCTCATCACTAACGGTTAATACTATTCCAAAAGAGGCGCCTTAACATATGGAAATCTCATCTTCCATGGTCCAATTTCCAAGTACCACTCCGCTCGGAAAGACTGAGGGTTTTCTAGCAACGCCGAAACCGTTTGAAAAATACCCTGGCATAATTATCGCCCATGAAATATGGGGCTTGGTTGACCACATCAAGGACGTTTGCATGAAGCTCGCACGAGAGGGATACGTCGCTCTCGGCGTTGACCTCTTCAGAGGAAAAACCATCACAAACATAGAAGACGGCCGCAAGATAAGAGAACAGCTAACGGAAGAAGAGATCTTAGCGGACCTGAACGGTGGTCATGCTTACTTGAAGACCCTTAAGAACGTGAACCCGAAACGCATAGGCAGTATAGGCTTCTGCATGGGAGGCGGACTCTCGATCCTGCTCGCCTGCAAAAACTCGGAGATCGCAGCTGCGGTAGTATTCTATGGCAGAAACCCAACACCGATAGACCTGGTCAAGAACCTACAGTGTCCAGTACTAGGCAACTATGCCGGTGCCGACATGGTCATAAAAGAAGCAGACATAAACCTCCTAAAAGAAACTCTGACGAAATACGGAAAACCCTTCGACATCAAAACCTACCCGGGCGCACCACACGGATTCTTCAACGACACAAGAGAAAGCTACAGGCCAGAAGCAGCAAAAGATGCCTGGGAAAGAACACTCGAATTCTATGACAAATACCTGAAAACCTAATTCTAGCACGCCCACACAGAAATCTATATGAACACGAACGCTGATTGCGCCGACCAAAAGGCTCATTACTTGCGGACAACAGTCACAAACCAAGTTTCCGTCCTATTCTGTCAGGATAAAACGGTCATTAGTAAATGCTGGTGTTGATGAAACATGGTAAACCCTCTGGTTATCGTAATTCCAGTGATCGCCCTGGTCGTCGCAGTCATACTCTACATTCTATTTCCCAGATTCGGACCTCATTACACGTCAAGACTCACGTGCACCAAATGCGGAAAGACGTTTGACTACAACTGGGTTCCGGGAGGATCATTCAGCGCCGTACGACTCGGACAAAAAAGATACGTACGCTGCCCAAACTGCCACAAATGGTCCACCTTCAACATATGGACCACAAAGATCGACACACACAAGACATAGCATACCATACGCGCGCTAGTTGAACGCGCTGGGTGAACGTTCTTCAAATTCCTTTGCAGAGTCAATCAGCCTTAATAGGACTGATATTCAAAAGGACAGTGTATGTCATTGAGCGCCTTTAACGATAAGTCAAGACCGCCACAGGATGATGACCTAGCGACAACGCTCGGGAGCACGTTTGTCTTCTGGAACGAGCTGAAAAGACACATAGCATCGAGGTTCACTCCTCTACAAACGGAATGGGGATTCACCAGCATGAAAAGCGGGTGGGGCTTACGGCTCAAGCAGGAAAAGCGAACCATCCTTTACATGACACCATGCCAAGGCTACTTTTTGGCCTCCCTTGCACTAGGCGAGAAGGCCGTGAAGGCGGCACATGAGAGCGATCTTTCCGGTTCCGTTCTGAACATCATCGACAATGCAAAGAAATATGTCGAAGGCAGAGGTGTGAGAATTGAAGTCAGAAGTGCCGAGGATTCTCGTAACGTGGAGAAGCTTGCGCTCATCAAGATGGCGACTTGATCCTCGCTTCAACTGACACCGCACGTACGTGGTCACCAGCTTAGGCTAAGTTTCTTCTTCCAAGTCTAAACGGGCGCATTAATCTGCTGTCAACCTCGATTACCGAAATGAAGAAAGGTAGGCGATTGGCATATTCCTCGTAGTGCCTCAGTATGCCCTCATGGACTTGTCCGAACAGAAAATGCACGTACGATGAGCAGCTTAAGCCAGGTCAGCATTGTCCCTTATGCGGCGAAGAAGCCCAAGAGTTCAGTTTCAGCGAGTTTGGCAACGTGCTGAAGGAGAAGTGGGAACTCGAGAAATCGATCATGAGGGAAAAAAACCAGGAAGAAGCCCTGAAAAAGAGAAAGTTCTGTCCCAGATGCGGTTCTACAAACATCAATTTTCTTGTCTTCTACCGCCCTTCCATCTGGAGATGCCTCGACTGCGGTTATGAAGGCGCCTTCATAGTAGAAGACGGCATGCTTGGAGAAAAGCTACAAGAGCGTTACAGAAACAAGAAAGAAAAGTGATCGATCAAGGTTATTTGGAATCTATGATTCATCTTCTTTCTTGCAAAGGCTCCAATGGCGACTAGTGATTTGAACAAGATAGCTCAAAACAAGAAAGCATCGCGCATAGCTGTTCCTAAATCCGTTTGTCATGCCGCTGTACCACCAGTCTTTCCTCTCGGTCATATTCGGATCATATAGTGACCAGAAGGATTAGCCGTGCGCACACACGCGGGCACAACCGAACCATATGAGAACAATCGGAAGGTCACGATGACCCGACGCCTGAACCCGCGCAATTTAGGAACATGCACGTGCTAGTTGTTGCATTGGGCCTAGAGTAGGTTCTCTTGCCAGTGCTCAACTATTTTTCCATCAGGGCCAAATTTGAAGAAGAATACGGGTGCTGTGGTTACCTCTTCTTTCGTGGCGGGCATTCCGTGAAAAGGTGTTATGTTTGTCGCAGTGAAGGTTGCGTGAACATCCACCGTGTCGCCCTCGGCGTGAAGATCATCCACGTGTAAATGAATGTCCGTAAACGCCTCAAGGAAGCCCTTGACGTAATCTTCGAAAGCTTTGATTCCCTTGATGTCGTTAGCACTTCGTGAAACGTGGACAATAATATTCTTCGAGCAGGTCTCGTCAATGACGATCAGTATGCCCTTGTTGAATATCCCGTCTAACATGCGGAACGCTGTTTTCTTCCTCGCTTCAAGTGATGCTTCCACCATTGTCACCCATTCCGAGCCAAAAGTCACGACTCGAGTAAAACCAATGCAAATATAACTCTTAAAGCTTGCGTGACTACCCAGTCACACAATGGATCGCCAGTCTTGCACGCTAGGAACGTCACGAATACCACGCTATTCAATTTTGGCATTCCAAGAGTGCGCTCATATGATTAACATGTGTGAAGCCAGTCTGAAGCACCGTTAGGCTCGTCGGCTCTTCGGAAATTCCGTTTCATTGATGGATACACAAGGGTAAGTTTGCCATGCATGGATGAATGTAGAAGATAATGGAATTTGATTATCAAACCAGATTAATGAACTGAATAATGATGATGGAATCTGTGTTGCAAATGTTGCTTTCTAAACATTATCAGTGATAGCAATTTGTGTTTAATAACGCTTAAAGTCTACCGTGCCTTAAAAAACCCAGAAATCGTGAACACGGAGGTGAACCAATGACCCTAACTCAAAAACAAAAAATAATGCCTATCGCCATGGCAACACTGTGCATCATAGTAGGCGTATTAACCATGTTATTCGTCGTATACTATGCGAACGCACTCAACAATCAGAACCAGTCACGCAACCAAGTAGCAGTTCTCCAAACACAAAACACTGACCTCAACAGCCAAGTATCATCACTAAACACGCAACTGAACACTCTCACAGCAGACAAGCAGACCCTGCAAACACAAGTGAACCAGCTTTCTCAAACAGTAGACTCATTATCGAATCAAATAGCGCAAATGAGAGCAGCGACGACACAACATGGTAGCAGCGCCGGCAAAGCGTTCGTGTCGTAAAAACTGACATGGATCACGCAGCAGGCTTAGACTCTGACAGACAACCACACGATAACGCCAGTTCTCTTCCCGCGTGAATTCGTCAAGGAAGGCGCATCGACGCGCCTAACTCTTTCCCAAACGGGCAGGCTGTATTTTACCCTATTCTTTCTGTAATCTCATCGGTAAATGAGGGTAAATTTCAATTTTGGGCCAGATTTCAGGCACTACTCGAGTTCTTCGTCTGCTAGGCGATGGTATTCGTGCATGAAGAATTCGCGCATTTTAACCTTGCGTTCTTCGGCAAGGAAAGAGGAGTCAACTCCATTTAGGCTTAGCTTAAAAAGCTCAGGCACGCCGAAGCCGAGAACACGATGAAGCTGTAGGTACTCATTGTTCATATCAGTCTCAAACATCGAAGGATCATCTGTGTTCACGGTCACGCTCAGACCATTCTCAACAAAAGCCTTAACTGGATGCCTCGCCAGCGAAGTGACCACACCCGTTTTCACGTTGCTAACCGGACACATCTCAACTGTAACTCGTTGCCTGCGAAGATAATCAATAAGCTTAGAGTCTAAACCCGCAGCAAGCCCGTGCCCCACATGCTCCACGCCAAGCTCTCTTACAGCATCCCAAACGCTCTGAGGTCCTCCGGCCTCTCCTGCGTGGGCAACCAAATGCAGTCCCATTTCCTTAGCCCTGCGGTACACGGGTGCGAAAGGTCTAGGAGGAAATCTCTCCTCGCTGCCTCCTAAATCGATTGAGACAACATTATCATTCTTGCACTCAACCCAATCGAGGACATCCATGCCATTTTCTGGTCCATAATTGCGGACAACGTCAACCCGAATGTTGCATTCGATGCCGAAATTAATTCGAGCACGGCTTATGCCCCTGTTGATCGCATCGATCATGTCACCGTAGTCAAGCCCTCTCAAAACATGGTCAGCCGGCGAGAAACTTGCCTCAACGTAGCGAACGTTGCAGCGAGCATCAGATTCGAGCATCTCGTAGGTTATGCGTTCGAACTGACTCTCCCGCGTGATGCATTCAACGACTGTAGTGTAGACCGAGATGAAGTGTGGAAAGTCGCGATACCGAAAGAGGCCCCGAACATCATCTATCGTCTCGAATGGCTTCTCAGCTTCACCTTGCCCGACGAGCCAGAGCAGAGTTTCAGGCCTCGTAGAACCCACAATGTGAACATGCTGCTCAACCTTCGGCAAAGCTCTTATCAACTCTTCCAAGCCGATCCTCACCGACAGCTAAGTTTCAAATGCGGCAAAATCGCCTTCAGTCCACGCTTTGGCAACTGCCCTATTTAATGAGTAACAGACCAAAATACGTCGGCTTCTGCCTTCTAGTCTTCAAGACTTCGATGTGAAACTCATTCTTCCTCGCAGTGGCATACACGTCTATGCCACAAGACTCCATAGAAGGCCGAGCCAACCTAAGAAAAACACAGTGCTCGAGGTTGCATTCCGTGCAACGCTCACAGGGTCCAGCCCCTATCCCCCAGGCAGAATAGTAGCCTGCTAGGAAAGCATGCCTCTCAAGCTTGGCCACTAAGTCATGAGTTGCCATGGATTCATCTGGAAGTCTCATAAGAATAGCATATGAATACCCGCTCAAAACGTGCCTCATCTGGTCCGGCGCGGGACTGTACGGTGGACACGTCAAAGATTTGCCATAGTTCCCACAGCCATACTGATATTTTAGCCTAACCCAATCCTGCACCGCAACGTCTTTGGCTTCGATCACTTTAGCGTCAACGGCACCCATCCTGACAGCAAGCTTAGCAAAACGCTCCAAGTCCTCTTCAAACTGATCCTTGCAGATCACGTCCACTCTTCGCATTTTCCATCCAGAATTATAGTGTACATTCGGGTAATATTTAGGCTTGAGAATAACATGAAACCCAAGAAGGCGCTCCAGCAACATAGTTTGTGCGAACTAAAGCAAAGATTTTATACAAGTACGTACTTCCAAAATTGTCTACAGGTAAGATCAGAAAAAATCTGAGGAAGAACATGTCAATCCCAACTGAGATCGCCTGGCTGGTTCCGCTTGTCGTGCCGTTCATCGTAGGCCTATTGGTGGGCGCCATAATAAAGAAAGGCTTGAAGCTCTTGATACTGATTGTCGCACTAGTCATAGTCCTCGTCGCTTTCGGCGTCCTTAGCGTGACGTTCAGCGGTCTTTACACTGCAGCAATGACGGTTTTGCCCAAGCTTTACGATGTTGGGCACGGATGGCTTAACGCCCTGCCTTATGCTTCCATTACTTTCTTGATCGGACTCGCCTTAGGACTTATCTTTGCGTAAAAGTCAGGCTACACGCGACGTCTCCTTATCTGGTCAAGATTGTAGGTGTCCTGAGGTCTTCATGAGAAACGGCGGTCTTTCTGTCTCTTCGTAGTATGGTCGGTTTCAACTGTCTTGTGCTTTCCTTCTTGCTCGCACCCAAAGCTTTTCCGATAGTGTCGATCAGAGTCATAGTTGCAGGAAACATGGCAAACTGTAAGTCTCCGCTCTCTCGATATATGTCCCGTGCAAGCTCGATCGGCACATGTATTATCAAACCGGGGTCCTTAGGCTTACGTGCATTCAACTTCGTCTACCTAATCCATAGAGCCCTAGCCCGAGTTCTAAAGACTTACGAATCACAGATCAATAGTCCTGCTACAGAAACATGGTGGAAACTGGAGGCTACTTCCTGAATCCACGCCCCTCTTTGATATGGATTACTCGTTCATAATGGTTTTATCAAATGGGCATTCAGCAACTAGCGACAAGTGAACGTAAGGGTTTGCTAACGAAAAAGGGGGTCTAAATGATTCGCAGAGCCGTCCAGTCTCCAACAGAAGTCATGGTGGACCTGAACGAGAAGAAGTCCATAAGAGTCTTGCATGTTGATGATGAGCCTGGTCTGTTGAAGATTGCCAAGCAGCTTCTAGAGACGGAAGGCCAGTTTCAAGTCGACACCGCCTCAACCGCTGAAGAAGCCCGAGAGAAGATGAAAAAAGAAACATGTGATGCCGTTGTCTCCGACTATCAGATGTCTGGAAAAGATGGCCTAGAACTTCTTAAAGACCTCAGAGAGAATGTAAGCACAGTTCCATTCATCATTTTCACCGGTAAGAGCAGAGAGGAAGTTGCCATCAAAGCATTAAACCTAGGCGCCGATCGATACCTCGACAAGAACGGCGACCCTGAAACAGTCTACTGCGAACTGACACACGCAATAAACGAAGCTGTCGAGCGCAAGAGAACCCAAGAAAAACTCCGAGAGAGCGAAGAACGATTCCGTCTACTGTTCGACAAAATGGCCGTAGGAATTGCCCTAGTCGACAGAGACGGTTTTGTCGTAGCCGCCAACCAAGCTCAATGTTCATTCCTTGGCTATGCCAAAGGAGAATTGACGGGCACGCATTTCTCCCGTTACCTCTCTGAAGACGACCTTGAGAGAAGCCTTTTCCTACTCGGGGATATGATGGAAGGCAAACGGGACAACTACACTGCTGACTGGAAGTACAAGCGAAAGGATGGCCTGCTCGTCTGGGGTCGAAGCAGCTGGTCAACCGTCAGAAATGAAGAAGGGCAGTTCAAATACCTCGTGGCCGTCGTTGAAGACATAACCGAAAGCAAGAAAACACAGTTGGCATTAAGCGAAAGCAAAGAGAGGCTCCGTTCAGTAGTCGACTCTGCAGTCGAGGAAGAACTGAGAGATCTGAGAGAGAAACTCGACGTGCTGTTCGAACACGCGCCCGATGCCTACTACATGAACGATTTAAAGGGAGTCTTCGTCGCCGGAAACAGAGCCGCAGAAAAAATGACGGGTTACGGCAGGAATGAACTGATCGGCAAGTCTTTCCTGAAACTGAACCTCCTGCCTCGAAATCAGATCCCGAAGGCAGCAAGACTCTTGGCCATGAACGTGCTGGGAAGATCCACTGGACCAGACGAGTTCACGCTGAACAGGAATGACGGCACCCAAGTTCAGGCAGAGATAAGAACGTTTCCCGCGAAACTCAACGGCAGAACCCTAGTCTTGGGCATTGCGCGCGACGTGACCAAACGCAAAAAAGACGAGAGAACGGTCCTCGAGAGCAAACAAAAGTTTGAGGGACTGTTCACTGGCAACCCAGAAGCCACAGTGTACTTAGACCAGAACTTCCGCATTCTAGACGTCAATCCCCGCTTCACAAGCCTATTTGGATACTCGCTAGAAGAGGTCAAGGGCAAGGTTTTGAACGATGTAGTCGTGCCTAAGAGCTGCATGGAAGAAGCCAAGATGCTGGACAGCAAGACAGGCGAAGGCTATGTTTACTACGACACGGTGAGGGCCAAGAAAGACGGATCACTGGTACAAGTCTCAATCTCAGCGGCGCCTATCATCATTCAGGATCAGCTTGCAGGCTACATCGGCGTCTACAAGGACATTTCCAAGCTGAAGAAAACCGAAGAAGAACTGCAGAAGGCCATGGAGAACGTGGGGATCATGAACGAGAAGCTGCGGGTCGTCGGCGGCCTCACCAGGCATGATGTACGAAATAAACTCTCAACGATAACAGGCAACACGTATCTGGCAAGGAAGGAGCTGGCAGGCAACAGCAAAGTCTCAGATTATCTCAGAGAAATGGAAACTGCCGTTAGACAAATCGTCAAGATTTTCGATTTTGCAAAGACCTACGAGATGCTCGGCGTCGAGGAATTAGCATACATAGACGTTGAAAGGACAATCAACGAGGCAACCTCGCTGTTCTCAGACATGAAGAGTGCAAAGGTGTTAAACGAGTGTCACGAGCTGACTGTTCTGGCAGATTCACTGCTGCGACAGCTCTTCTACAACCTCATGGACAACTCGCTCAAGTACGGCAAGAAAATCACCAAGATAAGAATCCACTACGAGAAAACAGGGGAAAACAACCTCAGACTAATCTACGAAGATGACGGCGTCGGCATACCAGATTCTGAAAAGCCCAAGCTCTTCAAAGAGGGCTTCAGCTCAGGCGGAAGCACAGGCTACGGACTGTACCTGATAAAGAAAATGATGGAATTCTACGGCTGGACTATACAGGAAACAGGCATAACGGGAAAAGGAGCACAGTTCATCATAACGATACCAAAGAAGAACCAAAACAGAAATGAAAACTATCAGCTAACCTGATGCACACTCAAAAAAAGGCCGAAAGGACCACGCCTAGGAACAATAGAAGAGTGACTTGTACTGCTTCTGAAGCATTTTCACGTGTTCCCGTTCAGTATGATCAGGATTCTGATACTTGACAAAAGCCGTGCCATCCCAAATCGCATCATAAAGCTCAAGGAAGTCCTTGCCCGACAACCTTTTCTTCCTTTTCAGAAGATCAATGATCTCACGACGTGACATAAGCCTTCTCCCCCACCCCTTCTAGCCGCTAACATTAGAACCAGAAAAGCCTAATAAACAAAGTTTTGAAAACGCACATATGTCGACTTCTTATACAAACCCCGCTGCCAGCCAGCATCCCCTTCAAAGTGAACCAGAAATTCAAGAGGCAAACGCGAGCAGCCGAAACAAGAAAAGCCCCACTCGAAGCCCCGAAAAAAAACCGACCGGGGAGGGGGAGGTCAAATGTTCGCTTGTTTTCAACCCAAAAACGCAGTTCAACCCATCAAACCCCAGGTAAGCACCAACTTAGAAAGCATGCAGAGCCGCCCTGATCACGCTCACAACCGGGAGCCAGACGAAAAGCAACTTAAGCACGAAGCATGACAATATTTTCCAATATTCAAGGCGTTCAGACATGACTGACGAAGTACTAAGCCTAGTAAAGAAACATGAACAGTGGCGCGGCAAACAATGTCTCAACCTCATCCCAAGCGAGAATATCATGAGCCCAACCGCCCGAAAACTACTATCCTCAGAACTCACGCATCGATACACGGCCAGAGACAAGTTCTACATGGGAACACGATTCACAGACGCAATCGAACAACACGGCGAAAAACTAGCAAGAGAACTATTCAGAGCCGAAACAGCCGATCTCAGACCACTCAGCGGCCACATAGCAGACATGATAGTACTCGCAAACCACACAAAGCCCGGCGACAAGCTAATGTGCATATCGCCCGAAAACGGCGGATACCCCGGAATGTGGAAAGAAGGCCTCACAGGACTCCTCAGACTCAAACCATACTCTCTTCCCTTCTCAAAAGAAGACTGGAACATCAAAACCGAAGAAGCAGCAGAAACCATACAACGCGTCAAACCCAAAATCATCATCCTCGGTGGAAGCCTCATCCTCTTCCCATACAAAGTCAACCAGCTGGCCAAAATCGCCCGCGAAAACGGCGCCTTCATCGGCTTCGACGGATCACACGTACTCGGACTCATAGCAGGCAAACAATTCCAAGACCCACTCGCAGAAGGAGCAAACGCATTGTTCGGCTCAACCCACAAATCCTTCTTCGGACCCCAAGGAGGCATAATACTGGCCGACAAAGAACACGGCGAACGGTTAAAACAGAAAATCTACCCGGCCTTCGTAGACAACGCCCACTGGAACCGCATCGCTGCACTGACCTATACGCTGGCCGAGATGAAAAAATTCGGCAAAGCCTACGCGAAGCAGGTAGTCCGCAACGCCCAAGCATTGGCCAGGGCCCTGAACGACTACGGCTTCCCAGTCATCTGCAAACACCTAGGGTTCACCAGCTCACACCAGCTGATCCTCGAATACGGAGACCCAAAGAAAGCCAGAGCCGTCGCTGAGAAGCTTCAAGACGCAAACATAATCACCGACTGCGTCATCAGAATCGGCACATGCGAAACCACAAGGCGCGGAATGAAAGAGAAAGAAATGCTCACCATAGCCGAACTGCTGAAAAGAACAGTCATCGACGAAGAACAGGCCCGTAGCGTAAAGAAAGACGTTGCACGACTCAGCGCCCAATTCCAAAAAACCGAATACTGCTTCGAAAACTAAACCGCTTATTAACCGCCATTTTTCTCGTATCTCACGAACGCTTACAGGCTGACAAAATGCCGCTTTCTGAAGATCCCATTCCCGCGGGGCTCGCGGAGACTCTGAAGAAGCAGAAGTACCACCTCGTAGGTCGACACTCAGCAGTCAAAAAGTGCAGATGGCTACATGAAACACTGGTCCACGGCAGACCATGCTACAAACAGAAGTTCTACGGAATCAAAACCCACAGATGCATACAAATGACACCGACACTGTACAACTGCACGCAACGATGCCTCTTCTGCTGGAGAGCCCAAACAGGAGACCTCAACCTAACATGGAACGAACTGCGAACCCCAAAGTGGGACACACCAGACGAAATCGTCGAAGGCAGCATAAAAGCCCAAAAAGCCATCCTCAGCGGGTATAAAGCCAACCCCAAAGCAGAACGGCTCAAGTTAAAAGAAGCCCTGACCCCGAGGCACACCGCGATAAGCTTAACCGGAGAACCTACGCTGTATGAGCCGATAGGAGAACTAGTACGAGCTTTTCACAGAAAAGGCCTGACAACATTCCTCGTGTCCAACGGAACAATGCCCAAAGCTTTGGCAAAGCTGAACGAAGAGCCAACACAACTCTACATTTCCGTATGCGCCCCGGACAAGAGCACGTTCATCGAAGCCTGCCGCCCACAAATCGCCGGAGCCTGGGAAAGACTCGCCGAGACTCTGACGATGCTGAAGAGCTTCAAATGTCCAACCGTGATCCGCATGACGCTTGCCCAGGGCTTGAACATGAAAAACGTGCGCGGCTACGCGAAGATCATCCAGAGAGCAGAACCAACGTACGTCGAGCCCAAGGCATACATGCATGTTGGGTTTTCCAGGTTGCGCATGGGCTACACGAACACGCCCAGCCACGGGCAGGTGCGTGAATTTGCGGGACAATTGGCACAGGAAACAGGCTACAGCATCCTCGACGAGTCTGAAGAAAGCCGAGTTGTGCTCTTGAGTAAACTTGAGAAGCCGATCTCGTTTGACAAATAAGAATATTCATTGCAAATGATACTATCGGAAGCCACGTTTTAAAGAAATGATTGACAAGAATCGCATCATGCGAGAAAAAAGCTTATATAGTTTCCTGACCATTGCCCTTCATCTTAAACCTAAAATTGAATCAAGGTGAGATCGATGGTAAACGAAGGACGAGGACGACTATTCAGAAGAAAAGACGGCAAATACCTAGTCTACCTGCCAAAAGACCTAGCCGAAGACAGCATGTTCCCATTCAAAGGGTCCGACTCGATATTCGTCAAAATAAGCTTCAAAATCGGGGAGACACCAAAGATTCTCGTCGAGAAATGGGACGGCCCACAGCCTGAAGAGTAGCAGTCAAAAGTCACAGAACAATCAGCAGCCACACCATCCTCCATTTTTTCGTAACGCAAAAGTACTTATCCAGCCCCAAGCCTAAACTGCCACTGGCGCCGCTCAAATGCCAACTCTGAAACAAGTTCTCAAAGAAGTAAAGAATGAGCTCAAACAGAAAGAAAAGCTCCGACAGAACGCCCAGGACAACATGCGAAAGGCAACGAGCCTCTCAAAACAGGCGACACTCTTCGTTCACCAGAATAAACTTCAAGAAGCCAACAAACTCGTCGAAAAAGCCAAAGCAATCATCCTGAGCCTGAACAAAACCTTCGAAGCGTACCCAGAAATCATCCACAGCGGCCTATTCGACGCCGCTCGACAAGAATATTCAGAAGCCAATATTCTACTAAGCCTGATCGAAGAATCAAGGTTCGCCACGCCCAAGGAGATCGGAGTGCCATCAATAGACTACGTGCTCGGACTGGCAGACGTCATAGGCGAATACAGACGCCTAGCACTAGACTGCCTCAGAGAGGGCAACGCGAAAAAGGCAGAAAACTGCCTGCTCACCATGGACGAGATATACGTCGAACTCATGGCCCTAGATGAGGCCTACATGCTGATTCCAGGACTCAGAAGAAAATGTGACGTTGGAAGAAAAATCATCGAAATCACCCGCGGAGACATAACCCAAGAAGTACGGAGAAACGTGCTGGAGAAGCATCTCAAAGAGTTCGAAAAAATAGTCAAAAAGAGCAGAACATGAAACTGAGAATCAACAAGAGGAAAGAAACTGCTACGCCTCGTAGGACGCCCACTTTTTCGGTGGAGAAAGCCCACCAAGCACAGTTGCAAATGTCCAAGAAGATCATACTCGAAGATAGACTTCCCGCAGAAATCCGCCTCATCGCCGGCATAGACGTTGCATACACGAGAGACAGGTCCATCGCGGCCGCAGTCACCCTAGAATATGATACCCTTAAACTGGTAGAATCACGAACCGCAGTTACCAAGACCCTCATGCCGTACATTCCCACACTACTTTCCTTCAGAGAAATCTTACCCTCGATCCTGAGCATCAAGAAGCTGCATTTGAAGCCTGACCTCTTCCTCGTCGACGGCCAAGGACTCGCACACCCCTACTGCTGCGGTCTGGCCAGCCACCTTGGCCTCGTAATACGTCGACCCACGATAGGAGTCGCAAAGAGCAGGCTGTTCGGCCAAGTTGAAAACGCCAAAACCGAAGATGCCGCCTTCTTGAAAAACGACTGTCAGATTATCGGCGCAGCAGTCACGACCAAACAAGGAAGCAAACCCGTGTACGTCAGCACTGGGCACATGGTCTCGTTGAAAACGGCCATCAGAATAGTCAAAGCATGCGCTCGCGACAATCGAATCCCAGAGCCACTCATCAAGGCTCATCAAATAGCCAACCTGGAAAAACGAAAAATCCATATTCAATCCCACAGTTACGATTAACGATGAAACGCAAAGCTGTTAATCTGCAACTAGAATCGTTGGCGGAACAGATCAGTGACGAGAAGCTACGACGAAAAATCGTTGACGTGCTCAGGAACCCAACTTTTGTCATAAACGGAAAGAAGCATAAAGGTTTGCCCTTCAAAATTTCACCCGCTGGAAGGTCGAACCATCACTCCTACCCCGGTGGCTACGTTGAACACGTTGCTTCAACAGCAAACGTCGCACTAGCGATGTGCGACTCAGTCGAGAAGGTCTACCGTGGAAACGTGAACCGTGACCTTGTCCTAGCTGGAGTACTCTTACACGACGTTTTCAAGCCGATAACGTACGCAATAAATGAAAACGGCGGCTACGATTCAACAAATCTAGGCGACTACCTGGATCATCTGTCGATAGCGACAGCGGAGCTCATCCGAAGAGGGTTCCCTCTGGAAATAGTTCACATAGTAGCCTCCCACCATGGAAGCTACGGCCCGATCAGACCTCACTCTATTGAAGCCCTAATCTGCCATCTCGCAGATGCCGCAGACAGCAGACTCAATAGCGAAATTCTCAACGCAGCATCATACCTCACGAGAAAAGCCGTCGGCAAAGAACTGTTTGAACTAAACTCGAAGGAAGCCTTCGAAATAGTTCGCTCAAAAACAGCAGGTGGCTCGAACAGCGTGGCAAAAACGGTTGAGAAGCTAAGACAACAGAGAAAGCCACGCAAGGCTTAAGAGACTTCGCAGGTGAAATTGAGGAAAGGTGAAAAGAATGGAAATATCGTTCGATGAATTTCAGAAGCTGGACCTGCGAGTCGGCAAGATCGTTGAGGCAAATCAGATCTCGGGGTCTCGAAACCTCATAAGAATGATTGTGGACTTTGGAAATGAAAAACGACAAGCGGTAGCTGGACTCTTACAGTACTACAAGCTCGACAGCCTTGTGGGCAGAAAATGTGCCTTCGTACTGAACCTTCAAAGACGCAAGATGATGGGAGTCGAATCCCAATGCATGGTCTTGGCCGCTGAAGACAGCAAAGGCAATGTTGTAATCCTGCAACCTGAAAGGGACATTACTGAAGGAAGCAAAATCCACTAGTAGCGCGCATCTGTGTTCCTGAATTCGTTTTTCAAGCATTCTAGTATAGGCATGCGTCTTGTGATCAGGGTTCTCGCGTTGCAGAAAGCATCGTCGTTCATAGATGTTCTTGGCTGAACCCTATACGTGTGCGCACAGCCTACCCCCTCGGTCTACTATATGATCCAAATATGATTCGAAAAACAGAAAAATAGCCCAAACCACTCGCAGTCTGATTTAGAAACAAGCATGCGCGAACGCAACTGGCCCTCAGCTCAGCAATCGGGTAATGGCATCTGCTTTTTCTTCACTTCCAACAAGATACTCAATCATTTCAGAATCTAGATCAAGCCACTTTGCAAGTTCAGCGGCCATTTCCGCATTGTTATTGAAGATTATTCTCAGGTATGGCAGGACCTCTTTTGATGCCCTGAAAGCCGAAATGTGGCATCTCCGTTTGATCTTCTTCCCTATGCTCAGGCGGTTGGCACGCTCAGCTCGAGATCGTGACAACATTTGTATGCGACTTGGAAACCTGAAGGGTATCCAACCAGAAGTCTTGCTGTTCTGTCTGGCCATAGCCACACCAGCAGCCATGTAGTCAATGACGTACCGCAAAAAGCTCCAATCTTGGTTCGCTCGAATCCTGCCACGGTAGACATCGGCGATCGCGAGCGCATCCATAGCCAAAGCCAAGTCATGTGGGTCGGTCAAGTGATCTGGAACATTTTCGTAGATCCATTCGAAAAGCATATCGATGTCTATGTCCGCCATGTTCACTGCTTGCTTTGCGCTAGAGCATGTTTTCCCATAGACTATCATTCTCAGCACGTTGAATATGCTGTCCTGCCGATCCCGATAGCCAAGCCAAAAAACATCATCATAGTTCAAATTCTTCTTGCCCTGAGCCAAAGCCTGCAGGTCCATGATAGCCGAGCGAACGTCGCCCTCAGAGCGTTGGGCAATAAACTTCAAGGCCTTCCCATCAGCTTCGATTCCCTCTTCTTCGCATATGCCCCTCAGAAGCTTGGCAACATCTGCTGCCGCTGGCTTCTTGAACTCAAGCATCAGACAGTAGTTCCGCAGGTTAGAAAACCTGGGATCATAGGCACTGTTTGCGATGAGCACTATTGGGCACTGGGCAACTTTGACAACGTCAGTTATGGCCTTCACACCGCCCTTGTCAGATGCGCCCGTTAACCCGTCAAGCTCATCGAGCAAAACGAGCCTTTTTCCTCCGAATAGTGACCCAAACTGGGAGGCTAAACCGGCGAAGTGGTTTATCGCGTCTTCAGTTCGGTAATCACTCGCGTTCTTCTCAACAAGCTCCATGTGCAGATCGTTCGCCAAGGCTTCAACCGTAACTGTCTTGCCTATGCCAGGAGGACCGTAGAAAAAAACTGCCCTCTTCTTAGGTATCTCCTTGTTCCAAGACTTAACCCAGTCAACAAATTTCTGGACGGTTTCTCTGTTCCCTACAATTTCGGCTAGAGTTGCGGGCGTATACTTAACAGTCCAAGCTGCGAACACCAAGCTGCACCTAATCTGCTTTCTTCAACTCTAAGCCTGCTTCTACGAGTCTGGCAAGCAGTGCGCTGAGCTGAACCTCCTCGTCTGAACCCTGAACAAGCCTGAAGTCGACTTCACCCACGATGCCGGCAAGCTTCATCTTCAGGGGCTCGGGAACGTCGGACCTGAAGATTTCGGAATGAATCTGCCGGATTATGTCACTTCCGGCGACGCCATACTTTTGAATCATCTCTCGCAACTGTTTCCGAGCTTCGACGAAATTGCCGTCCATGGCAGTCTTTATCATCTTCTGCACATCTGCAGGATGCGCCCTTCCAGTTATCGAATACACTACTTTCGCGTCCACAACCTTTCCCAGCGATGCCGCAGCCTGCAGAGTGTTTATAGCCCTCCTCAAATCGCCACCACAAACCTCGAAGATTGCGTCCAAGCCTTCTTTGGACATCTTGATCTTTTCCTTCTCGGAAATCGCATTTAGGTAACGATCATGCTCCTCCCTTGGCAGATAAGTAAAACGGAAAGGAGCACACCGAGACTGAATGGGCTCGATTATTTTCCCACTGTAATTTGCACACATGACAAAACGGCAGGTCTCTGTGTAGCGTTCCATCGTTCTTCTCAGCGCCTGCTGAGCATCAGAAGTCATGTTGTCAGCCTCATCGAGTATCATTATCTTAAACGGAATTTCACCGATGGACTTCACTCTCGCAAAAGTCTTCACGGTCTCCCGAACAACGTCGATTCCCCTCTCGTCACTCGCATTCAACTCCATGACGTGCTCTCGGTAAGCTTCACGGTAAAGATCTCGGGACAAACATAGAGCCGCTGTGGTTTTCCCAGTTCCAGGGGGTCCAGCAAATATGCAGTGAGGAACGTTCCTTGACTTGACGAAGCTCTTCAAACGCTCAACAATTTCTCTTTGGTCGACAAGATCATTCAACGTTTTCGGGCGATACTTCTCGGCCCACATCTCAAAACTCAATTCAGCAACCTCCGAGCCAATAATCTGTTTTCTAAGCTATTAAAAGTATATTAAGGGAAAAGCAATGGGCGACATAACCATCAGACCTGTGAGCGCCGTAATATTGCGTCAAGGACCTTGCGATCGAATTCTGACAGAAACGCCATAGCATTTCCATGTTCATAAATGTTCACAAAATCGCCAGTTTAAAGCAATACTTAAATGTAAAAGCAGAATACTGAGACTACTCCAAAAATCTAATGTTGAGGAGAGAGGAAAAATGACTGAACGTGTACATAAAAACAGTGCTTACCTAAACGGCAAATCAACAACAGGAACACAGACCCGCGTCAAGGATACAAGTCCAACCAGTGGAATGTGCCCCATTTGCATCCGCGACTGCCCATTCTTATGCGAAATAAGCATGTCCGCATTCAGGGGAAGAGAAGCACTCTATCCAGACCCAGTACAATTTGGCTACAGCACCGCCGGAGCCCTGAAAGACTTCGGCCTAGACTGGTCACATTTCAATATACAGGCTGGCCTCTTCGAAGCCGATGGAATTGAACCGGACCCTGACAAGACTATCTTCCCGAATGTGAACATTGAAACCAAGGTCGGAGGAATACCGCTAAAAGTCCCCATTCTGAACGGCGCATTCGGCTCAACTGACGTTGCAAGACTGAACTGGGAAGGCTTAGCAGTAGGCGCAGCAATTTCCGGCGCATCAGTAATCGTCGGAGAAAACGTCTGCGGCATGGATGCAGAAGCTCAAATCACGAACGGAAAGGTCACACAGTCAAATGAGCTGAAACGCAGAGTCGACTTGTTCAGAAAGTTCTGGGATGGAAAATACGGCGAAATAGTCGTGCAGACAAACGTTGAAGACCAGAGGCTCGGCGTGGACGTCTATGCCATATCGAAGCTCGAAGTGAACGTAATCGAAAGAAAATGGGGACAAGGCGCAAAAGCCATCGGCGGCGAAGTTCGAGTAAGAGACTTGGAAAAAGCAAAGCTGTTGAAGAAGAGAGGGTACGTAGTGATCCCAGACCCAGAAGACCCATCAGTTCAACAAGCCTTCAAAGAAGGAGTATTCAAATCATTTGAAAGACACAGCAGAGTCGGAATACCGAAAGAGAAGAGCTTCGTCGAAGACATAGAATGGCTGAGAAAACAAGGTGCGAAACACGTGACACTGAAGACAGGAGCATACAGGCCATCCGCGGTTGCCTACACGATGAAGATTGCATCAGAAGCCAAGATTGACTACGTGTCCTTCGATGGAGCAGCAGGCGGAACAGGCATGAGCCCCGTGCCAATGATGGACGAGATGAGCATCCCAACAGTATACCTAGAAGCCATAGTTCTGAAGTGCGCACAATTGCTGAAAAAAAAGGGACGCTACGTTCCAGACCTTATCATGGCCGGCGGTTTCATAGAGGAAACATCCATCTTCAAGTCTATCGCAATGAGCAATTTTGGAGAAGGGCCATTCATAAAAGCCGTTTTGATGGGACGATCACCAATAACCGCAGCGTTCAAGGGCAGCTACTTCAAACAACTCGCTGAGGAGGGCAAATTGCCAAAAGCCTTCGCAGACAAATTCGGCGCCACACCAGACAAGTTCTTCATCGCCGCACCTGAACTGAAGAAGAAATACGGTGAACGCTTCAAGGAAATACCATGGGAGGCCGTCGCAGTATACACGTACCTGACAGACCGCGTAGGCGTCGGACTCAAGCAGATGCTGGCTGGCAACAGAAAGTGGAAACTGGAACTCGCGAACAGAAACGACCTGATGAGCCTTTCTGAGAGAGCATCAAAAGTCACGGGCATACCGATGCCTGACGAAGTAGAAAAAGGCGCCATCGAGAAGATCCTAGGTTAGCACCATCACCTTTTCTTTTTTTCAAAACCCCAGAGCAAACCTTAAATTAGGCCAAATTATCAAGCAAAAAAAGCATTGCGGGAGAGGCTGGTATGGGAAAAGCATTAACACCATACGGAGTTGCATTAGAACAGCTGAAGCTGGCCGCAGAAAAACTCAACCTTGAACATGGAATACATGAAATGTTGAAATTCCCAAAACGCTCACTCACAGTTTCTGTCACGATCAGAATGGACAACGGGGACATCGGAGTCTTCAGCGGCTGCCGCGTGCAGCACATGGACTCTAGGGGACCATTCAAAGGCGGCATCCGCTACCACCCAAACGTTGACTTGGACGAAGTCACGGCGCTGTCAATGTGGATGACGTGGAAATGTGCAGTAGTCGACATTCCATACGGCGGGGCAAAAGGCGGAATATGCTGCAACCCCAAGGAAATGTCGAAGGGCGAATTGGAAAGGATGACGAGACGATTCACGAGTATGATTTTCGACTTTATCGGTCCTTACCGTGATGTGCCGGCACCGGACGTCTACACGGATGCCCAGACAATGGCCTGGATAATGGACACGTATGGTCAGATGAAAGGCTACAGTGTTCCAGAATGCGTCACAGGCAAGCCGATCAGCATAGGCGGCTCAGAGGGAAGAACAGAAGCCACTTCATTAGGCGTTGACATATGTGCAAGAGAAGCAGCCAAGCAGATTAACATGAAGTTTAAAGGAGCCACGGTAGCAGTTCAGGGATACGGCAACGTAGGTTGGAACGCCGCTAAAATAGCCTACGACTGGGGTGCAAAAGTCGTGGCAGTAAGCGATTCCGCAGGCGGCATCTGCTGCAAAGAAGGATTGAACCCCTACAAAGTGCATGAACACAAGCAGAAAACGGGATCAGTCGTCAACTTCAGAGGCAGCGAAAACATAACGAACGAAGAAGTACTTCAGACGAAATGCGACATACTTGTACCAGCTGCCCTAGAGAATTCGATAAGAAAAGAAACTGCAGACGACATAAAAGCTAAGATAGTGGCCGAAGGGGCAAACGGGCCAACGACACCTGACGCGGACAAGGCACTTTTTGAAAAGAAGGTCATACTCATACCGGACATCTTGGCCAACGCTGGCGGAGTAACAGCAAGTTACTATGAGTGGGTCCAGAACTTGGAACGCGAACACTGGCCACTGGAAGAGGTTAACAGCAAACTAGAGACCAAGATGTGTAAGGCTTTCAACGATGTCTACGCTTTATCAAAGAAAGAAAAATGTGAAATGCGAACAGCAGCATTAATACTGGGTGTCGGCAGAGTCGCTGAAGCAATAAGAATGCTTGGATTGTGGCCCTAGCAAGGCAGAACCCATTTTTGTCACCTTCTTTTGTTCCCGTTGGAATGCAGAGAAACCAGTCGCGATCAGAAAATTTTTTGATGCACAATCTACGTTTTTAGACTACGGTTCTTATATCGGCATGCAGCACTTAGCTTGAATAAGGAAATGGGGGAGACCATGTCAAAGACTGTCTCAACAAGAATCAGCAGTCAGGATTTTGATTTTGAGCATCAGCCAGCAAAGATCGTTGCAAATAGGAACTGCCAAGAAATCAAACTCGCAGGCCTGAATGTAGGTCCTTTTGAAGAAGGGAACGATTACGAGATCTATAATTGGATAGCGTGGGAGTTGGAGAAGTCTGGAATTGTTCACTTCCGGGAAGATGGAAGTCTGAACATGGCGAAGCTTAACAAGCTTCAGTGGTCCGAGCGTGTGCAGACCGTGGGACAAATTCTGAGGCTTCCTGAAGATTTCTACCCGAGGCTCCGAAGGTATCTTGCAGGCCTGAGAAAGGAAGCATCTAAGAGCCCGGAGAAAGTGATCGAAAACGAGAAAGCGCGACAGCTGACGCGGGACATCGTAAATTCAAGGCTGAAAAAGATTGTTTCAATCGCCTCGGCTCCTGCACAGACGGAGCAGACACTCAAGAACCTGACGGTGGAGGAGAGATTTCTTTATGATGGGCTTTACGAGTTTATCAATCAGTGGCGCACGCAGATATTGGAGTACGAGGAGGGAGAAGAATGAACGAAGGCTTGGAGACTGTTGATCCTCAGGAGCAGTTCCAAGAATTTCTGAAAACTGAGAAATATCGTCAGAGAATATCCCAGATGGCGGTGGGCGGCAGAACATCTCTCACGATAGATTTTGAAGATCTCTTGGCTTTCGACCAGAGTTTAGCCGATGAACTCCTCGCAAGGCCTGATGAGTACCTGAGGCATGCAAACAACGCGGCTTATGATCAGCTGCGGATAGAAGACTTGGAATACTCCGAAAAACTGGAAGCAGAAACTGTCACGGCGAGAATAGTGAGACTCCTGCAACCTGCCCCACTGCGTAAACTCGGTTCAGACCATATTGGAAGACTTGTGATGGTTGAAGGCATCGTTGTCCGTTCAACGCCAGTCCGGCCGATGATTATGCAGGCAGCATTCAAATGCAAACGATGCGGCGAAATCACTCCAGTCAATCAAACCGGCCAATTCGTCAAGGCGCCTTTTGCTTGTACCAATCCTTCGTGCAGCGCGAAAGGACCGTTCGAATTCGTTCAAGAAGAATCCTCATTCATAGATTCCCAAGATCTCCGACTCCAGGAAAGACCGGAAGACCTTCCTCCAGGACAGCTTCCACGCGTGCTGAACGCTAAGCTGGTCGGAGCCGAAATAGTTGACGTGGCAAGACCTGGAGACCACGTTTCCATAGTCGGCGTTGTCCGCGCGTTCGCACCTGCACGGCCAGGAGTCGGAAAACTCCGCACTTTCGTACTTTTCTTGGACGTCAACTCGGTTGAGGTTCTCGGCAAAGAGCCCGAAACATCGATGCCATCACCTGAAGAAGAGGAGAAAATCCTTGAGCTGGCGAAGGATCCGTGGATTCACAGGAAAATCATAAGCTCAATCGCACCGTCCATCTACGGATACGATCACGTGAAAGAGGCGATAATGTACCTGCTTTTCGGCGGCGTGCACAAGACCCTTCCTGACATTGCGATAAGGGGAGAAATCAACTCGCTCCTTGTCGGAGACCCGGGGACAGCAAAGTCACAGCTCCTCCAGTACGTAGCCAGAATCGCACCCCGCGGCCTGTACACTTCTGGACGTGGAACAACCGCGGCGGGTCTAACGGCCGCGGTCATAAGAGAAAGAGGCGGCGGCATGACTCTTGAAGCAGGCGCCCTTGTGCTGGCCGACAAGGGAATAGCGTGCATCGATGAAATGGACAAGATGCGTCCAGAAGACCGAGTCGCCATACACGAGGCCATGGAGCAGCACACTGTTTCAGTGGCCAAGGGCGGCATCGTTGCAACGCTGAACGCCAGAACAGCGATACTTGCGGCAGCGAACCCTTCTCTGGGCAGGTACGAGCCACACCGCACCGTGGCGGAGAACATCTCGCTCCCAGTCACGATCCTTTCAAGGTTTGATCTGATCTTCGTATTGAGAGATGTGCCGAACAAGGAATCAGACAGCAAAATGTCCGCGCACATACTTGAAATACACAGAAAAGGACTGAGCCCCGTGGAGGCTCCGATACCGGTGGATCTTCTGCGAAAATACGTAACCTACGCAAAGAGCATCAGGCCGGCCCTGTCTTCGGAAGCGATACAGCGCATCAACGACTTCTACTTGGCAATGCGTGGGGCGAGTGAAGCTGAAGGCTCGCCTGTGGCAATAACTGCACGCCAATTGGAATCCCTCGTCCGCGTAGCTGAAGCAAGAGCGCGCTCAGCGCTCAGAAAAGAAGTCACGGCTGAGGACGCTGAAGCAGCCATAACGATCATGAAAAAGTCCCTTGAAGAGGTTGGGATAGACCTGTCCTCGTACAAGATGGACATAGACATAATAATGACAGGAAAACCCAAGAGCGTCAGAGATAAACTGCAAACTGTGCTATCGACGCTGATGGATCTGGAGAGAGAAACAGGCATGGTTGAACGGACAGCACTGTTGAATGAGCTGGAAGACAAGTATAAGGTCCCAAGAGGCGAAGCAGAACGCTTAGTTGGACAACTGCTACGCGAAGGAACAATCTACGAGCCCAGAGAAGGATACTTGAAGAAGACTTAGGGAAACGCTGGAGAACAGTAAGGCTAAGAAATGTAGCTTATCTTCTTGTCTTCTTCTTTCCGAGTTTCTTCAGCTTGCAGAGCCCTTTTTTCTTCGATCTTCTGCAAGCGTGTAACCATTTTCCCGGCCTTTACGATTTCCTCATCTAGGCCAGCCAAGTTCAAGTCGAATCTGAACATTGCCTGAAGTATCTCTAGCACGCTTTTGGCCGCATCCGGGTCCGGCAGGTACCCTCGAGTTTCGCCCAAGAGGCAAAGAGCGTCAACTTTTTTGAAGTGCGCCATCCCCAACACTAAGCCTGCCGTACCCACGATAGGGCTTCCCGTAGGACTTAGGATGGCCCCAGCCTGTAGGGCTCTGTCTAAGAGCAGTTTGTTCGTGGCTGCTGCCAAGACTTTCGGTTTTTTCTCTGTTTCCACTCTGTAACCGCCTATCGTAATGATTGTCTTCACGTTATGTTTCTCAGCGAAATTCAGCAGTTGATCAGATATCTCATATTGCCCCTCGATTGTTTGTGCCTGACTGTCACCCGTGAAGAACACCAAATCGTTCTTTCCGTTCTTGCTCTTCCAATAGTAGAATGCGCCACTGAGAAGCCTGACACCGCCCTTTTTGCCCACGAGAACGAAGTATGGAAAATGTGGTGAGTAGAGGCGTGCAAATCTCTCAGCCTTCAACTGTTTGACCAGGTATCGCACGGCAATTTTGCCTACGAGGCCCAAGCCCGGAAGGCCTTCGATCAGAATGGGATTGTCCAGATCTATGCTTGCCGTCTCCTTGATGAATGTCTCTTTCACTCTGGTGAACTCTCCCACTTCATTTGCATCCTGTATCTGAGGTATTTGTCGTCAGGAGAGAATTTCGGCGGATGCGGCACCCGAATCTTTCCTCCACAGTACGGGCACACGTCTCTCTTCAAAGTGTAGCTTCTACATTTCTCGCATTTTCTCAGAAGCCAAACCACTACTTTTCCCTTCTGAAACTGCCTTGTCCACCTTCGTGCGTGACGTTTGAGACTATAGTTTCCGCCACTTTTTGGAAGACGTCCTCGCCGTGCTTGTAGTTGTCAGCCAGGACTTCTATGCGGTACTTTGGAGCAGCGACAACGTAGAAGCGAAGTTTGACATTTCGGGGTTTCTCAGTTTTTTTCGCGTTCAGAAAAGCTTCTTTGATGACTTTGACGCCGTTTGGCTTCATGCAGCTAACTTCAACGATGCCCTTCACCTTGACCATTGGAATATGGATTCTTTCCTGTGCAACCGTTGCGAAAGCTCCTGCGAGTTCTTCAGGTATGCCTATTGCCGTCAGAACCTCTGTGCCTTCTTTGACGGCCCTTTCGAAACCCTCGTACAACCCGTATTCTTTCTCGATGGCCGCCCCAGCCTTTTCGTACACCTGCTCGGGTGATAGACCGACTTTCTCAGCTACGTCCCTGAGAAGAGTTTCGCCTTTTCGTTCTTTCTTCCACGCCATCATTTTTTCGATTTTTTCCCTCTTCGTCACCCTTCTCAGAGACAGGTCTATGTGTCCCTTTTCTACATTCACGTGCAAGACTTTCAAGACGACTTTTTGGCCTTCCCTCACGAAGTCGCGGATATTCCTGATCCAAGACGAGGAGATCTCAGAGACGTGCAGCAACCCCTGCTTGTCGTATTCATCCAGCTTCGCGTATGCACCGTAATCTGTGACGTTCTGTATGGTCGCAATCACCAAGTCTCCGGCTTCAGGCCACTCTTGCTTGGTCCGAACTGCCATCGCCGCATTCATCCCTACTCGAAAACTGAGACTATTTCGCCCTTGATCTTAGCCTTGCCGCCGGAAGGCTCAGCCAATTCAGTTCCACAGACGTTACAGTTAACCTTGTTCACTACATGGCTGAAGACTATCTGCTCATTTCCACATTTTAGGCATTTGACGCGAACAAAACTACTCCTCGGCCTCGGAATCAACTCTTCCCAATCTGACACAACATGAACCTCCAACCTAAGCAATCACCAATTTCCTCAATCGTATGCCATCCTTATGCCTCATGTAACCGCAGACCTTACACTTCAGCTTCAAAGTCTGCTTCTTGGTAGTCTTAGCAAATTCCCTCTGAAGCGGATACTTCTGTCCTCCGTAACCACGCTTCTCCCTTTCATGGTGACGCTCTCCTTTAGCCAAAGCCCTGCGTTTTCCAGCCTTGTAAAGAGAAACAGAATGAGCCTGATGCTTCTTACACTTTGGACAGAAAGTCGTGACTTCCTTCGGAACATTCACTCTTAGCACTACCAGCCTTCCATAGAAAAGACGACGATGTTCTTATACTTTTTCGCTATGGCACTCTCCAAGTGACAAGAAGCAATCACCCCGTTCTATCATAACGATGATGAGTTTCATCACTTTGAGACCTAACGATTATGATTGCAAGACTACAAGATGCGTGTAGAATGTGTCAAGTCATCCTTGTCTAGGCTTATCGTATTGATTTCTTCACGCTTTCTTTAAGCTCTCAGAGCCCAGCCTCTAGGTTGATCCGATAGATCTCGACGACGTCTCATGCGCAGGACTAACATTCAAAAAAAGGTGTACTAGTAAAAAGGTGAGGGCTCCAAAGCCAACAATCGGCAAGAGGGCAATAAAAGGATCATTCATCAGTTCTTCGAGTTGAATCCCTGTCCAAATCATTAGGAAACAGTTTAAACCAATGATTTCAAGCGCCCCGAACGATCTAAGCAGTAAATCTGGAATTCTGCGTAGATGTTGCTTGGTTATTCGCACTTTTCCTCACAACATCCGATATTTAGCAGATATTTCTCTGTTTCTGTTGAAGGCTCCTAAATGCTCCCAAGCAATAGGGAGGAGGACCGCGCATGCTATGTTGAGATATTCGCTCTTGAAGTGGTTTGCGTATCGTTCTTGCGCTTTTCCGTGAGCCATAAATAAAGGTTTTAAATGACCTTTGTAACGTTCATATTGAACAGAGGGAAAACACTGTTATTTGGTGATAATTGACAAACATGGTAAATCCCCCGGGATATTTGGAATTTTCAAGTGGGAAAATGAAAGATATCGGCAGAATACTGATGAGGATTCTGCCTTTGATCGCTTTTGTCCCGCCTTTCCTGATACTGTATTCTCTCTATCCATGGTCCTTCGAGCAAACTTGGAAAGGCAGGACGTTCTATCTCTTCTTTCTGTGGCTAGTCACCCTGGAATTGATAATGAACTGGGACAAGGTTCTGAAATTCAAAACAACCAAGGTAAGATCAGTAAGAACCGCAGCGTTCATCAGTGCTCTTTTGCTCCCAACGATTTACATAGTTTCTGCCAATTACCTTGGAATAAACAACGCAATTGAGAATTGGGCGACTGCGTACCATGTCGATCCCAGTTTGATAGGGTTTGTTCCACTTTCAGTAGAATACATAGTTCTCGCCGCACTTTTTGCGTTGATAGTCTTTCTGGGGTTTGGGATCAGGCACATGAAGGATTCTGCACTTTCAACGCTTTTTTTGGTAACAATCGGCATCATATACACTATAGACAACTTTTATCCAGGGGGACAATTCACGCTATTCCAACTTCCTGTTCCGATAACTACTCAATTAGCAGCGAGTGTTCTAAATCTGATGGGCCACGCGACAAGAATCACTGAGGCAACAATTCCCACTTACGGTTGGGTTTCCTTTCTGCATGTGATTGATCCGAAAACCGGCATTGATATTATTAGCGGTGGCCCAATTGCGATCGCTTGGCCATGCGCTGGCGTCGAAAGCCTCATAATCTATACGATAACGATCCTCATTTTCTTGAGAGGCAGTGCTATCGCATGGAAGCACAGAGCGATTTATTTTGCCGTCGGGGCCATAATCACCTTTTTCATTAACGTCCTTAGAATAGTCACAATCTTCACCATCGCCTTGAAGTATGGCAGTACATCGACACAATTCAACGATTTCCACAGCTATTATGGTCAACTGTATTCTATTACGTGGATAATGTTTTACCCACTCATAATAATTGGGAGTCAATTTCTCTGGAACAGAGTCAAGGCCGGGATAAACGAAAAAGTCGTTCGGGAGCCAAGTGATCTTCCACTTCCCACAGCTTAGGCTACGTCAATGATTTCGGCTAGATGCTGTTTGACCAGGATCTTTGCATTATCATTAGGCAGAGAAGCAACGTCTTCAACTTCAAAAGGTCCGTAAGGCTTCATGTCTGCACCGATTATTGGGGGCACATGAACTTGAAAGCGCAAGACAGCTCTCTTGCGTTCTTGCTTGGCTCTAACAGTCGGTCTGCGTCCCTGCAGAATGTCCTTTGTCAAACTTTGAAATGCATCCGAGAGACCTGAGAATTTCTGGAAGTCTTTCTCTTCACCGACGGTTAAGACATCAGGCGGAATTTTCTCTCCTTTTGCGGCTTTCGTTACTAGTTTTCTGTAACGAGTTCGAATTAATTCTTGGATCATGCGCTTGGCGTTCTGTGTTTCTCTCTTGAGCAGATTCGCCTTTGCAGTCCTTTTGTCAAGCATTCTGCTCTCTTCGGAAAGTCTTCTAACGTAATCGGCAAGCTTTGTGTAGAAATCTGTGGGAAGCTGTATCAAATCGTCGTTTTCAAGCTCTTGCTTCCAAGACCTGTACAATTCGTCATACATTCTGTTCTGCTACCTCTGCTCTTTTCTTGCAAATAAGGAGTATGGCTGCTGCTGTAGGCAGTTCCACCTTCTGATTCTTGTATGGACCGAAGGCTTCGCCTCCTAAGCTGAACTTGGGAGCTTCTGAAACATGGACGCAGGCATTCCCTTTCTTGAAGGCTACGGCTTCCTTGAAAGGGTCGAAATTTTCAATGTTTGATTTTGGCAACTCCATCTTTTTCAATCCAGTCTTACCGTGCAAGGCGCCAGTGAGTCTGATTAACCGATGTATATCGGTTGTGACGACTGTGTCAACTTTTGCAGATAGAAAATCCTGGCAATGATCGGTTATTCTTCTCCAGGTTTCATAGCCTACTCCTTTCATGGCGCGATAGGGTCCTACATCACTCCAGCTCTTCAATATTGTCTCCCTATTTCGGACAATAGTGTCCGCCAGATTGCTTTTCAGCCCTAGCTTCGTGTAGTCTTCGCGCTGGCTTTTTTTAATAAGATCGTACATGCACTTAGCGATTCGTCCACGCCAGCCAGGATCATCTAGGTGAGGAGCATTCGGAATATTAGCTTTGCTTAGGCCTTTTCTGTCTGGACCGATGAAGCCCGTGTCTAAGCCCAAAGCGCATACATAATCTACGATCTCTTTGCGGGCGGTCACGTCGAGAGTTCTGATCGCTTCATCCTCAACGTGAACGTGGTAGCCTCGGTGGCCTGAATAGAAGACGCGCACGTCCTTTTCGGAGAAACCGAAATCATCTAACAACATGTCCACAAGTTTTGCTGTTTCATCTCCCGCAGATTTTAGACATGCTTCACACGGCCAAGCCTTAGCATCAAACTTCTGTCCTCCGCATATCGGACATTTCTCAGGAACAAGACCTTTCCCGTCAAAGCCACATGTGCCACACGACCAAGTATCATGAATCTTGCCACAGGGGGTGGCTATATGGTCGGCGTCGATGTCAAAAATCAAATCCGCGCCTAACCAGCCCTTCTTGTCCATATCAGCCTCGGGGCTCTCATAATAGGCACATGAAAAGTAAGCATCAGAAGGAACATGAGTTCGCAAGAATGCCTTCAATTCTTCACCCTCTCTGAAGCAATTATGCCGAAGCATTTGCCCTTCAAAGAGGGCGAAGCCGAATTCGCGTTTTTCCATAGACGCTGGCACGGTGATGCAACAATGGTTTTCTTGATAGTACTGCGCAAACTTGTCTTTGACAAACGTCAGCGAAGGTAGAATCACTCTGTTCAGCCTTAGGAGAGCAGTGTTCAAAGAATCTAATAAGATTTGGTCGCTTAGTCGAACCTGCCTTAACTGCTGCCGATCGGGCAAAATTGGCTTGAGAAATATCGATTGTAGGGAGACCTTGAAGACACTACAATCATGATCCATGTGATGTTCTGATCTTTTGATAGGGCTACGTCGCGCCCAGAAACATATACACTTTCTATTGCGAGTCCCTTCCACTGATCTTGCTATAAGGAAGGCTCATCGGTTCTCAGGCACTTGTCGAATTTCTCCGTGCCTATGCTTTTTCAACTCGATTATGATTGCACCTGGGGCTGTAATTCCCTTGCCGATCTGCAGAAATCTGGCTACCAAGTATTCAAGTACTGTAAGAGAACCTTGTGGCAGTATCTTTTCATGCAATGCCTTTGCGACTGACCCACTTTTCAACACAAAGTAATCTTCTTCCTTGCATTTTGAGGAAATAACTATACGTTTACACACATCCTCAAGAGAGAATAGCCTTTCGAAATAGGAGCTAGTTCTATCCACCCTCAGCGCCCTAAAGACCACTGGAAGACAAAAATGTAAAAGGCTCTGTATCAAGGGAGGTATCTCTCCTCCCCAGTGCCTAATACAGCAGCCTTCGTTACGAGTGGTTAATGGAACGCTTATAACAGAGATTCCGTTGACCTTCAAAACCCTTCCAATTTCAGAAGCACTTCCAATGTCGCCATTGCTTGGAACGTGTTCGAGGGCCGAAATACATGACAACCTCATAATGCTTTCATGTCTGAACGGCAAGTACTGCATATCTGCCAAGACTGCTTCAACGGCTCTCTCGGCTATCTTATTGCCCTTTATCTTTTGCCACCTTAATGCCATTCGACTAGTATCCAAAACTATTACTTCTATTCCTAATCTCTGCCAAAATGTTGGGAGAATCGAATGCCCACAACCGATCTCCAAAACTGTCTCAGCCTTTCCAGTTTCTCTAGAAAGAAAACCTACAGCACCAGCATATTCTGCGTATCTGGAATCCGAGAGTCCATAGCTGTATATGACAGCTTTCACACCATTAATACGAATATTATGAAGAAAGAGTTGCTTTGCCATCTTGGTTGTTACAAAACTTGCTGGGCTTTCTGATTTATCGATGGCTATCACTAACCCCTTGTTCGCGTCGAGCCAACAGACCACTCATCGGACCAAACATTACGACACACCTTTACGCATAGAAAAAAACTGTGCCCCCCACTCCAACGAGGTGATCTTCTTGGTTCTTCGCTAGCTAAGTTCGGAAAGAATTGCTGATTATTAGCACCTGAATTTCCCTCACACGTTGATTTGCTGATAGCCAACACCTATTCTCACAGAAAAGCTACTGATGTTCTTATACTTTTTTTGATATTTGAAACTTGATGAAAGCCCCAAGTAACGGAATCAACGCGTCTGGGATTTTTTCATCGTTCTTTAGCGCGCGCCGGAGAAGAAAGTATGCGCGTCCTTTTCAGGATACTGTTAAGTGTGTGCACGCGATCCAAGGAAGTGCAGTTGTCGTTATAAGTGAAATCTGCAAGATATGAAGATGATGGCCAGCAAAATAGATGAGTTCTACTGGGTAAGGACGTCAAGCATACTGCTGCTTTTCTTCGTACATAGCACGCTTGGCATGACACAATGGTCCACGATGATCTATGTTCAGTACTTCATGCTCTCGAATTTTTTTTACGTTAGCGGTACCTATCTTTCTTAGGCCAGAAGAAGGGATTGAAGCAATTTGCCAAGACCGAGGTTGTAAGCCTATACTTGCCACTTCTTGCCTTCCTCGTTCTGTACAAGTACATTTTTGCCTTTCCCTGGTTTAATAACATAAGCAACACCGCGTACTTTTATCATGCCACGTTGCTGAGCATATTTCAACAGAACGTTATAGGCCCATATGATCTGCATCATTTGTGGTTTCTGCCGGTTCTCCTCGTCTTCATGCTGCTCTTTATGGCCTTGGAGAGAATGAGTGGCCATCTGAGTGTTCAGATCTTGGTCGTCGCACTGCTGTTCTTGGGCAACTGCCAACTCTGGCGTTTCAATTCTCCATGGATGCTTTCTGAAGGCTTTGCTCTTTTTCTCATAAACTATGCAGCAGGGTTCTGGACGGCAAAAGCAGGCAAGCTTGACGCGATTCGGAAGCGGCGAATGCTTCTGATAGGTGCCGCCTTGTACGTACTACTTTTTCTCACTCCAGAATGGGTAAGCCTCGAACAATACTGGCTAAGGCATTCGATCCTTGCATTATTGAGCACTTTAGCATTCGTCAGCTTGTTTACGAGAGTCCGTGTTCCATCCTTAGTGAGAGCGATATCAAGCAGCACGTTGATGATTTATCTGCTGGAGCCCAGAATCAGGTACGAGATTGAGCAACGTTTCGCCATCGACTTCCTCAGAACCCCGTTGCAGGACATGCTGCTACCCATGGCGCTGCGCATAATAGCCACGTTGTTCGTCGGCTTTGTGGCTCAAACAATATTCAACGAATATTTGAAGCGCCCCCTGCTGAATTGGCATGTAAGCAAGCGAAGCCTAGAAACCATAACACACTACGGTAGATAGTGTCCGTTTCCATGCGTGGCACTACGAGTAACCTTTTATTTAAAAATTCAGCGCGCTTAAGAGGAATATCGAAAGAATTCAATGACTCAGCCTGCCCAATTGAGGAACTCTACTTCTCGTCAATGGGACAATACTGACTCATGAAAAAGCCATCATAGGGAGATTTTGAAAACGCCGAAATCATAACACCTGTGACGTTCTGGCTTGGCAGTGGCACCTCAAGAGTTGCTTCTTTGACTTCATTCTTATCCAAGTGCAACGTTTCAAATGCCGACAATCCTGATGAAAAGGGGAAGCCCGAACACAGAATCTGTGCAATGTCGTGGGCTATTACGTCTTCCCCATTAGCTGTGAATGCTGTTCCAATTCCACCCCCGAAAAGTATCAGATGCCCGGTTCCCACAGGTACACAGCAGATCGATGCTCTCGCATCCTCTGATTGAGTGGTTTTGCCCAGTACTATTCCCCCGCATTTTAGAACATTAGAAACGGAGGCGCCTACAAGGGCATCAGTGTATTGCAGGTCAAGTGCACCCGAGAAGCCAGATGGAACGGAAGCATATTCCTCAGCTTCGGATGATCCGTTGAACAGAACGACCCCCAGTATCCGATCCTGAACTTCGCTGAAGTTATTCTCAGAGAAGAGCTCAGTGGCACCGTCTTTCCCACCTGAAAGGTATCCGAAGGCGTTTCCCATCCAAATCAACGTTCCTCCCGATCTAAGCCAGTTGCCGACCAAGGTCTCATTATGTGCATGAACAGTATCAGGTAAAACACCTGAAGGAATTATGATTACAGAATCACTGTTTCCAATCATCACGTTCCTGAGGCCATCAGCATCCACAACCTTCACCGACCCATTGTATCCTCTGAGCTTAAGCTCAACTGGCGCGTGGTCTAACAATCCGATCCATCGTGCTCTATCCAGGAAAGACGATGGATAGCCCTCACTATAGTAGATGAAAACTGTCTTGTTCATTGCTCTACTCGGCCCGGAAATCGCTGGAGTTGCAAAAATCTGCATATCTACGGGATAGCTACCCGATCTTATGCTATACTGCACTTCTACGCTGGTCGCAGACTTGCTCCCCAGCTGAACGATGGAGAAACTATCTTTTTCTTGAAATGAAGGCTGTACAAACGCGAGAATTTGGCCAATCATTAGAACTGTAAGTGCTAAAGCCAACACTTTTGAAGGGTTTACGGTTGGCCATCGAACTGCATGCAGCAGTCGGGCGGTGTCTGATTGCCCTTCTTTGTGAGACCAGCCTCCCATCGACGATCGCTTTTTCACGTTCAGAAGAGATGCCAACGTATCCCCGAAACAAAACAATAATGCAATAACTCCGATAATCCCCGATACCAGAAGAATAGGCCATCCCCCACTGTTCTCAAAGAAGTATTCGTTCACATATATCTGTTGAACTTTCAATAAGGGCGTGAAGATGGCTAAGGGATAGAAGAAGAATAAGGGTCCACGCAATCCTATTAGAAATGTCAGTGCGGATGTTGAAATTACAGTAAGACTTTTCAGATTATAATTATAGAGACCATAGCTAAGGATTAGAAATGGAAGTATCCAGAGTATGTACTGAGGGTTCACAGTGAGCGACGTCAGATAGGTCGCAAGCAAGATTGCGATGTGACCTAAGATGAAAGTTTCCAGAAAATCTTTTCGTGCGAAAAAAGAAGCCACGCCAATTAACAGGATTACTATGGCAAGCACAGTGATTAAACTTGTGGAGACCAACACAGAATGGCTAGCTATTAAAGGCAGCAGCCACGGTAGCTGAGGAGCATAAACAATGTTAAAGATGGTTAAACCTCCTAAGGACGTAACGAGTGTTCTAGTGAAAACGTCATGAACTATGTTGCTGTTTATCAGCGGTATGAGGAAGGCGCAGAGTGAAAGCATCACGCCTACCGCAAGCTTTAACCATTTAGTGAATATTCTCTCAACCTTCATAGATGTGCTTACCGACTTCTCGTTTTCTAACCTTCCAATGGAGAAAAGATACAATGGAATTAGCAGAACTGGATAGATTTTGAACAGGGTTCCGAGGCCTATTGCGACCCCGGACGCGAAATACCTATGCTTGAAAAAAAAGCAGAAGGACAAGACAGTCATCAAAGCAGGGAGGACATCGATTTGCCCGTGCATACTGTTTATGCAAATTACGAGAGGATTGAAAAACCATAGAATAAAAGAAAGCCTCGCGCGCTTCTCATCTCTCAGATCTTTTACGAAATCATAGATAATGATACCTATCAGCAGGTCCGCAACCAGCAATGGAAACTTGGAGAGAATGTTAAAAAGTGGGGATGTAATTACAGGAGGCAACTTCCAGGTTTCAAGTGACAGACCCAAAGTGTCAGTCCGCACCCCGAATATCTTTGGACTTGTCAAAAAGCCAGCTAAATCTAAGAGAATATATTCAGCATATGGCCACAACGGAGGGTAGGAAAAAGAGTTCGTTGCGTAGATATTAAGACCTCTTAGCAGATCGTTAGTTGCTCTATACAAGACCGCTATATCATTAGGGTAAGACGTGAAGGGGGAAAGGCCAAGCCTCAAAGCGATACCAACAATAAGAAGCAAAAACAGAGGGTGGATTCTCAACCTCGAAAATCGTGTGGACACTCTATGCCAAAGTGCCCGACTCGAAGCTACCATGAAACATCCCAGCCCTGAATCGCCAATATTTGAAGTTATATTGAAGTCGGAAAGGCTTTTTATAGTTCTATGAGTACGATATATCATGTCTTAAGACAACAAGTTTTAATATTTCTAAACCCACGAAACTACTTAGATATCAGAGGCAATTCATCCATAGTTTGTAGAGACTCAGTCATTTGAATATCAGACACCGCGCACGCTAATGCCCGATGCCAAAATTGCAAAAGGAAGGTTGCCATACACACCTGCTCAGGAATCTTCACTGTAATCAATCTTCACTTGACGAAGATGTCTAGAGGTTGGTCTGAAACTAGAAAAGCTTTTGGTCGTGCTCATTGTCAAATGGTTACGTGGGGGAACAGGTATTAAGTACGAAGCCTTTCCAATTTGGTGCTGTATGCCCTTTGTCGACTCAACGTGGGACTGACTGCTTATGCCAAGCGACCTTCCGCTCGTTTCAATTCTCGTTTTGAACTGGAACGGAGAGAAAGTTATTAGACAAAGCTTGAATTCCGTGAAAAAACTAGGATATCCTAACAAAGAGAAAATAGTCATAGACAACAATTCAACTGATAAATCTATAGAGATTATTCAAGAAGAATTTCCTGATTTTCAACTTCTGAGAAATGACAAGAACCTTGGTTTTGCCGCTGGCATGAACGCAGGGATCAAAAAGGCGAAGGGAGATCTCCTTCTTCTCTTCAACAATGACGCCGTAGCCCATCCAAGAAGTCTTTCGATACTTATCGAAAGAGCCATGTCCAACCATTCCATTGGTTTGGTCGGCGGACTGATCCTTTTTTACAAACCCAACAATGTTATCTGGTCATTAGGCGGAATGTTCGACCCGCTCACTGGCACAATCTGGTCTGAAGGCTTGGGACAAATTCTCTCCACGAAGGTCAGGAACAGCAAAACAATTTTCGACGTCGACTACTTGTCAGGGTGCGTACTTTTGCTAAAACGTGAGGTCACTGACAAGATAGGCTTGTTTGATGAAGGCTTTTTCTTAAACGGCGATGATATAGATTTTTGTTTGCGAGCACGAAGAGCTGGTTACCAGTGTGTGTTAGACCCCTCGGCATTGATTTGGCACATCGGATCACATTCATTAAAACAGTTGCCCCTCCAAAGTTACGTTGAAAGAGAGAAGTCGGACTTCCGGATCGTTCTGATCCATACACCGATCCCATTTCTACTATTTGCGCTCATGTTTCAACTCATCGTCATGCCTTTCACTGAATCGCTGGTCTTCAGAGGCGAAAACGCTTCAACGAAGACTAGGTGGCGTGCGCGGATCTTCGCTTTCAGCGAGAATCTGAAGATGCTAGAAAATATCCTCCGCACTAGACGAAAAGTACGCGAGCTTGGCATGCTCAAGCCTCAAGTTAGAACTCTTAGGCTTCTAGGACTTGGTTCAAGAAGAATAAAATCTCGCGAATTCTTCATGGGTAAATTGCTTAAAAAGGAATAGCGCATATTGATGGCATGACGTTTGATGACAAAGATCGTAGCTCTGGTTGAATTCTGTCCTCCAAGACTCGGGAGTGATAGAAGGATATATGAAATGTTAACCAGGTTACCCGAGCATTACGAAGTACATTTCATCGTGTTTCCTCCAAGCAGGGCTCTCTTGGGCATGATACCTCTGCCCGCTGAGCACCTGAAGGAGACGCATGTTACTTTGAAAGAGAACATTAAAGCCCATTACATTTCGCTGCCAACCTTTCTACGGGCGCCGTGGAGAAACTACTTACTTGGATATCTTCTGACCCTTCTCTACGTATCGCGCAAAGTTGTCCAAGAGATCAGGCGCATCAACCCGCAGGTCATAACTCTTAACTATCCATCCGCTTACACAGGACTCGTTGGATTCTCAATAGGCAAACTGCTAAATCGAAGAGTCGTCGCGGATTTTAATGACATGATTGCGGAGTATACGATGAGCTTCCTAGATTATGGAACAGAAAGCTCAGGCAAAATGGCGAACAGGATTTCCAAAGATATAACTAGGAAGATTCTAACAACAATTCAGGACTACATTATCAGTAATGCTGATGCCGTCATAGCAGTAACGAATCAAATCGTTGACTACTGTAAACTGCATGGCATCAGGAAGGATGTCTATCTTATACCAGACGGAGTAGATGTAAAAATATTCGATCCTGAAAGATATTTCGGAGATGTTACAAACAAAATAAGAAACGAATATGACATTAAAGAACATGAGAAAATTGTGGTCTATATCGGAAGATTGGAAAAATGGGCCGGAGTGCAAATTGTGCTGAGGTGTGCTGAAAAACTCAAAGGCTCAAACATAAAATTCCTTTTGATAGGAGAAGGAACTCTGAAGCCGAGCCCGCAAATGCCAAGTGTAATCTTTTGCGGACGAATACCTCATGAACAAGTCCCAATGTATTTGGCAGCTGCAGATCTGGTATTGGTGCCCATGGAACATGATGTCGTTGGAAATTCCGCCGGTCCTTTGAAACTGTTTGAAGCAATGGCCATGAAAAAGGCTATAATCGCTTCTAATACCCGAGGAATCAGCGAGGTTATAACAAACAATGTGGAAGGAGTCTTGGTTCCACAAGACGAAAACTTGTGGGCAGAGGCCATAAAACAATTGCTCAAGAATTCAAGCAGGGCATCTGAACTAGGAGAAAACGCTTCAAGAAGGATAAGAGCGGAATTCGACTGGAGCGTTTTGGTAAACAGGCTTGCTGCAATTCTATTACCTGCGGAGGGCGCCAAGCGGCCATGTTAAGACCGAGAGAGTTGTTTCTCCAACAAATGTCTGACGTTAGATTCAAGTAATGGAAGGAGAAAGCCAATTGGACATTGCGTTCCGAGATTGTGACGTTAACTGACAAGGTTTTCTCAAATCTAGAGAGATTGTATAAAACGCAGGTGTGCCAATTGAGTCAAGTCAGAATCTGAAGTGTTTTGCTTATCCGATTTGACCAGCTGCGTTTACGAACTGGCGTCTGAACAGTATGCCGTCGCTATCCCTGGAAGTATATTCGAGAACTTCGAAGCCCACAACATCTGGTCCAATGGCTAAACTGCAGTTGCCAATGATTGATCCATGCTCCTGCAGGTGGTAACTCTGGTACCATGGAATTGAGGATGTATTCATTAGGAGAATGCCGGAACATAGTATTTGGGCTATATCCCTAGCGGCGAGCTCTGGACCGTTGTCAGCCATACTCTGCATCAAAAAGAAACCAAAAAGTATGATTTTCCCTGAGCCAACTGGAACCATCGATACTGAAGACCTGAGCCTGAAAGTGTTTGGTCCCCCTATTTTCCCTAGGACCAGACCATTCCCAGCCCAGACCATTTGCAGAAGTGGCGCCTGTTGAATGAGGTCATATGTCACGTCGAGCGCAACGCATACGGGTGATGAGTAAACGCCGACACTAGATATGTCGTTAGTTGTGTATTCAAAGAAGCCGTCCAAGCCGAGCATTTTCGAACCGTTTTCTTGAGGATTCTGGGGCATATCCCAGGTTATGTCTCCTTTTTTCATTCCTTTCTCCAAAGAGTAATATCCAATGGTAAAACCGAACCATACTAGTATTCCTCCTGAGTCGATCCAAGGCTTGACTAGGTTTACATCCTTGGAGAAGACGTTTGAAGGGAAACCTCCTGATGCCATAATCAATACCGCCGTTTCTTTGTTCACTAGAATGTTTTCTAATTCAGTGGCGTTCACCAATTTCGGGTCGTTTGAGTGTCCTCGGAGGCGAAGCTCAGCATCCAAGTGACCCTGAAGCATGGCGCTGAATATCCAGTCAGTCGCAACCGTTGGATAGTCTAGGTCATAGAACACGTATACAGGCAGATCGTTGGGAACCTGTTCTACTGGGGTTACCACTACCGTTGCATCTAGTGGGAGACCTGAAACAATCTGGTAGGTAATGTTCAAGTAGTTTTCTGGACCCTCTGTCTGGCTTGTCGCGCTGAGAATTCTGAAAGAACCTGCACTTGGTCTAGTGGCTGGCAAATACCAGAATAGCTCGCTGAATAATAGCAGAACAAGAATAGCTGCGAGTAAGTATTGCCACTTATTTGACGTTATTACCAGCCATCCGTAGATTCTTGATCAGTAGCAAAATCGTTATGACTAATCCGACAAAGCCAATTGCACCGAATAAGATACATAAGTCTTGCGTCAGATACGGCGAAATCACGCCGGGCAAAATCTGATACGCGGCAATTTTGTTGGTCAGCATTTGCGGACTATACAGTGGTGTAGACATTGCTAATGGATAGAGAAAAGTTTCTGGGCCTTGCAAAGAAAAATAGAAGAATAAGCCTGCAATTGAAAGCAGAAGCAGTGGCCAAATGAAGTTTCTTTGCTTAGAGGAAATGACAAGCAGCAGGGGAATGATCCACAACAAATATTGAGGTTGTACAGTAATAGGAAGAAATAGATAAACCAAGCTTGCAAAGAAAACCGTTGTGAACAGTATTCTTTCACGACTAAATTCAAGGAATTTGACGAGGAGTAAGGCCACGGCGAAGCATATTATGGGGTAGTATAAGAACACAGTCTCAATTCCTCCTATGTATTGATTGACTAGATAAGAAACCTTGGAATCTGCAGCAAAGAACCACTGATTGAGCCCGCCAGTGACTTTGATTTCTTGAGAGATGCCTGAGTAAGTCAAACCTGTGTATTCAATGAACAATGGCGCGAAGAAAACAAGAGGAACAAAACAGCCAGCAGCAAACCTTAAGAAAAGCCGTGAATTAGCTTGGAAGCTATGGACACTGAAGGAACTCCCAAATTCCCTGAACAGTAGAATAACACCTAAAGGAATAGCGATGAAAATTGGGGAAGTCTTGGTCAAAGTTCCCAATCCAAAAGAAAGTCCCGCTGAGAAATATCTGTTCTTGAAAATGAAGTATGCTCCTAGGAGGATGAAGAACCCAACGACGACATCGTATGACCCGTTAAGATAAGACATGGCCAAAACAAAAGGATTGAAAAGCCAGATTAGGAAGCAACGCTTAGGGGTTTTAGAATTTGGGGCTATTTCTTTAACGAAACAGTAGATCAGAACTCCGGTGAGAAGATCGAAGCATAGAAGAGGAACCTTCCAGAGAACAAGAAATAGAGGACTTATTTCGCTGCTTGCGATTATTCCTTCAGGTCTGGTTCCCGTCAGCATATCTGACATCGAATGGAAATCAAACGTGGCACCTAACCGATAGGCCACGGTGAACAGGGGAAAAGTTATGAAGTGAATAAAAGGCGGATAGATTGAAGCATGAAGAGCATATGGATCATTGCCACTTATCAAATATGCCAAGGCAGACTGGTATGCACCTATGTCATAGGGCGATATGAAGTATGGCATCAATACAACGCGTAAGAGCAAACCTAAGATTAAGAAGCCGCTGAGCTCATGGGTAAAGAGGCGACGGATAAGTGAAATGGACCTTTTCATTTCAAGAACCTGTAATGTTCTTCTTGTTCAGGATTTTGGTCGTGTTGGCAGCGTTCCAAACACGATAGTGCCTTTTCCTGACGTAAAAATCCCAAATCCCCAGAACCCTGCCCAAGCCTTCCAGTAACACGTACGCAACTAATCGATAGCTCTTGTCAGGTTTTTCCCTTAGATAATTAAGCAGTTCTCTGACTATTTTAGCTGAACCATTAAGAGTCATGGAAGAAACCAAATAGGATTCTTGGGCTTTGATGAAGAGATGTCCCGCGTAATGTCTCCTGATCTGATTAAGAAACTCTACAACAATGTCAGGGCCCTTGTTGAAAACGAGGGAGTCACTCACTCGCACTGTCTTAAAGGCTCTCTGATGTACAACAGCCTCAACATACGCTTCATCTGCCGAAACCTCAGGTATGTGATTCATGAGGCTCCTTCTGAACGCTATTGTTTCGCCATGTCTCTCCAACGCGTAGTGCAGTCTCCAATGTATTTCGGCCACAGTTCCCATGAAACTGTGAGAATCATTGACCGGAACTGGTTTTGCGCTCGTAAGGCCGACTCTTTCGTCCCGGATGAGTGGAGAAACAAGGTTCTGAACAGTACTTTCATTGAAAATCACGTCACCACTAGATATGATAACGATCTCGTTCTTGCTTTTCTCTAAGAACTCGTTGATACCTGAAGCCTTGCCCTTAGCTATGTCCTGGACAACGAGCCGAACTCTGCTGTTCTTTTCGCCATACTTGCATACAAATCTGTCAGTTTCATCCTTTGAACCTGAAGAAACAACTATGATTTCATCAATCACGAAATCGTATAGCTCTTGAATTGATAGACTTTGAAGCAAATTCAGAATGTTTTTCTCTTCATTGTGCACGATAACCCCGATGCTGACCTTGGGCATTGAAAGCATGGGGGGTCCCACCTTGTTTCGAATGCTTGGAATTCCGCTTCCGATATCTCTGAAACCTACCTCTACTGAGGTTCTGTCAGTTGATCTCACAAAAATCTCCTTTGTGTCAGAATCCCCGTGGCAACCTATACTGAGCCCAAAACGGACATAAGGTTTATGGTATATGCAGAGTCATTAACTACTGCTAACCTCTAAATGCACGCCCAATCTTCTGGTGTACCAACTGAGAGAAGAGTGCAATGACCGAGAAAGACTGCACAACCATGCTCCGAAAGATTGGGCAGAAGGACTGACTCTGAGAGAGTCAGCTTCTTTTCAAGACAACTTTCAGCAACACATAACGAATAAATTCTTTTATCTCATTGGTCGTGAGCTTCGATTTTCCTTTTTTCCTGTTAACGAAAGTTATCGGTGTTTCCGCGATCATGAATTTTCTACGATAAGATTGCCTGATTGTTTCTATTTGTATTTCATATGTCTGACTGTGTAAGTCGTTCACTATTTGCTTGACCAAGCCGGTTGAGTAGCAACGCAGGCCGCTTGTGTAGTCGTGTATCTTTGCGCCTATCAAGAAAGAAGACATCGTGTTGGCTAGACGGCTAATTATCCGCCGAAACATGCTCCAGTTTGCCACTTTACCTCCAACGCAATATCTGCTTCCTATGGCAAGCCCATTCACTTCCTTCGCTACCGAGATTACAGCAGGAACATCCGCTGGATTGTGCGAGTAGTCCGCGTCCATAGTAACTATGTAATCTGGAGGATTTTCAAACGATAAGAACGTTTTGAAACCGTCTGTAATAGCACTTCCAAGCCCTGATTTTTCCGGTCTAACAAGAAGCAAAACGTTCTTGTACTCTTTTTGAAGCCTTCTCACCAAGTCCGCCGTGTGGTCGGGGCTTGAGTCATCAATCACCAATATGGAAATGTTCAGGTTCAAACCCTCGATTTCATGAACCAACTTTTCTATGTTTGCCACTTCACAATACGTTGGCAAAATGAAGCCCACTTCAGAGTCTATTCCCAGATTCCCTTCCACTGGCGAAGGGTTCATTTTCACTGATCACCTTGATAATAGCGTTCATTTACGGATACTTGATATATAAACGCTCCTACATTACAGAACGTTCTAGCAACGCCTAGTTGCACATATCTCCAAGAAGCGACTACGAAAGCTATCACTGAGAATGAGATCTTATATGGAAGATAGTCTTAAGTATCATCGAAAGAACAGTTAGAGAAAATCAAGGTTGCCCTCACATGTTGCGCCTAGACGAGATGAAAACGGAGACTGTGCGCCCAGAGTTGACACAGCCTGTTCTCGCGGGAAAAGAGGGCTTCGACAGAACTCCATCGTTTTCATTGGTTATACCAGTCTACAACGAGGCTGAAATCCTGATTGAAAGCTTGAATATACTCCACAGGTTTTTCAGAAGAACCAACTGCGAGCTGATAGTTTTTGATGATTGCAGCAAGGATCAGACCTGCCTTAAAATGGAGAATGCAGTCACGTTCTGGAAGAACCCTAGAATGCAGTTCCTTCACTCTTCCAATAGGATAGGAAAGGGCGCAACAATAAGAAACGCCGTGAAAAAAGCAAAGGGCGAAGTGGTCGTAATGATGGATGTAGACCTGTCTGCTGACCTTAGAAACCTCTCAGTTCTCATAAAAGAAGCACGTGAAAGCGGGGGACTTGTTATAGGCGAAAGAAGCATTTCAGATAGATCAGGTCAAGGTCCACTCAGGGTCATGCTGAGCCTTGCATACAATGCTTGCGTCAGAGCACTGTTCAGAACAGGCGTCAAAGATCACCAATGCGGTTTCAAAGCCATGAGAACAGATGTCGCAAAGAAACTCATGGCTCAGACAAAGAATGACGGTTTTGTCTTCGACACCGAACTGATCGTTCTTGCGGCCAAGCAGGGTGTCCCAGTCAAGCGAGTCCCGGTCAAGTGGACGAACAACCGCCCAAAAAGATCAAACCTAAAATGGCTCAAGATCGGCGTCACTATGATGAAGGACCTGATCATGCTGAAACTCTCTGATGCGCACCCTCCGTAGCCAGCTCTTTACCGTTTCTTTAAGCTAAGAGGTACTCAGTTTTCTCCTGTAGTAAGCCAAAGGATGACTTATTCCTCTGCACAGTTCGTTTGCACCAGTACACACTCCATGTGTCTTCAGCGTGTCGCATTTCGGTGGAATGTAGCGTGTTCTTGAGCCTTTTTCTCCTGCAATGTGTTCAACCTGGTATTTTGTCATTCTCTCGTTGAAGTCGGAGAAGTTTCTGAACAGCTCGATCACTTTGTCCGAAGGCATTCCCACGTTTATCAAGAATGACGTAAGTGTGAATCGCCCCACGTGGGACAGGTGGCGACCTGAAGTAAACGCCTCGTAAAGAGCATTTATGCACGGTGGAAAAGCAGCTTGGACGGTGACCTGTGGGAAACCTTCCATTTCGGCCTTCCCTATTCTTTCAACAGCCAGTTTCTTTATTTTTTCAGCCGTCATCTTAATCGCTGCTGGGAAGGTGGGCAGATCTTTGGCTTCGAGCCGTTTCTCGATGTGTTTTCGGACTTCTTCGCTCAGCAACCGCGTGACCTCGTTTCTTGTCAGATAAACGTTGCCGCTGGTCAGGGTTCGATTGACGAGTTTCCATTTTCCATCCCTTAAATGCGTCGTGTTGTTCACGTAGTCAATGAAGCTCAGGGAGAATTCACAGGGAATCTGGCTGCTATCGTTTTTCGCAAGTTTCCAGCCGAAGTTCTGCGCTATCGCGATGATCTTTTCTTTAGTCTCAAGCCTCATTTCCTCGTTTGCCTGTTTTGCCTCAGCCAACGCGTACCGTTTCTTGATAAAGCCATCTTGAGTGGCAATCACCAATAAGATCGCGGTCGGAAATGAAAGGATCTCGATTTCAGCGTTTCGCAGCCTTGTGCCGGTTAATGTGTACAGGATTGCCTCTTCAACCCTGTCTTCGGCGCGCTGAAAAATGTTGGAGAACTCTGGGCCTGCTAGATCGTCAACCTTCAAATCCAGCGTCTTTACATAGTCCGTAGTTTCCTTGAGGAATGGGTATTTTGCCAGATCGTTCTTCGTAAATTTGGCGACTACATGCTGCATTATGGTTTTCTCATTATTCCGTTTCGATTCTTGGCGCTAGATAGAACGTCAGCTTTCCGCCCTTCAACTGTTGAAAGTCAAGCTTCACCGGCATGTCTGACGAAAACTCTAACGTCGCAATGTCGGACGTTGCAGAGGCCGCCTTTATTATCTCCGTAAGATAGCTCAGGCTGAACGTTGCCTTTGAAGGCTCTTTCACCTCCAAGTCCAACAGAGTGTCGCTTCCTTTCGGAATCGTTATCGTCGCGCCCATAAGGTCGCCAGCCGCGTTAAAAACCAGTTTTTCCGGATCTGCTTCCAGCTTCACATGATCGCTCACAAGCTGAGCATCCTCGATCGCCTGACTCAGACCCTCCGTGGTAGCCTTGACCCTAACGTTGAAAGAAAGCTTCGGAGTCGGCACTTCCTCCTCAGACGCTTCAAGAGTAGGCATATTGAAGTTCCGAGAGTACTTGCCTGTTATGGCCACTTGCAGCCGCGCTGTCTTCTCATCCAAAGAGAGCTCCACAACTTCATCCTTGCCGGCTCTTCTCAACAGCTTCAACAACTCAGTGATGTTAATGCACATCTTCGCAGGAGCGTTACAAACATACTCCTCAAAAACAGTGCTCGGCCACTCAAAATCAATCATGGCCACTCGAGACGGATCCATCGCCCGCAATTTCAGACCCTCAGGATCCAGCTTAAACGTTGCTTCATCAACAAGAATCGAGATAGACGTGATCATATCCCTCAGAAGCTTAGCATCCGCGACCTTAAGCTTGAACATCGAAGCCACCATTCTATTCGATATGTCCACTGGCTAATAAAAGACTTCGTATTTAACATTGCGTCGCCGCGCAAGCATAGGGAACAGCTTTCTCACAGTCCTCACAGTCGCCTCGACCTTTTGCTGGGCCGTGCACGCTAAAAATTGGGGTTTATGGGTCTAGAGAGCGCGCTGACGATTAATGGTTCCTGTGCTTCTTCCTCACAGCATAGATAATTATGACTGTGATTATTGCTGCAATCGGTATTCCGTAGGCTACCAGTTTTCCAAGGGGCGTGTCGATGAGTGAGGCAGACATTGAGCCTAGGTTTATGGTCACTGTATGTGTGCTGTGCATGTAGCTGAGGGCTAAGATGTACGAGTCGTTATTAGAGGTTATCCCACATAATGTGAGATCACCGTCTATGTATGCTTTGATGCTTCTGCTATCGCCTGCGATGTTCTTTGGGAGTGTGACTCTCGCGTAGCCCTGTGTACCGTTTGAGCCTGCTGCAGTGAAGCTAAGTTCATGAGTCGTCGCGTTGAACGCGAGTTCCTGTATCGTGGAGTTGGACTCTACAGTAAAGACGCACTGACTGCCGTAGGTTAAGCTGTTTAACGTGGTGCTGTTGGTTGCTTCGAGCCAAGTCGAATTTCCAGGCCAACTGGCCATCACCGTGAAGGAACCCGTTGCAGTGGGAATCCAGACAGCCTGGTAGTCACCAATGGAATCTGTGGTGGTTGAAGTTATAGGGATCCAGTCGTGGATGCCGCTGAAAATGTAGTGAAGAACGACTGTTTCATCCTTAAGGCTCTCTCCCCATCTGTCAGTAAGCCTACCCGAGACGGCCACCTTGTATCCGACAAAAGCTGACGATGAAGTTGTTGAGATCGAAACCATTGCGGGCACCATCACATGCATGTCCTGAGACCACGCGGAGCTCATGCCCTCACTATCGATAACGTTAAGAGTAACTCTGAAATTGCCTCCGAGCTGATATTTGTGGAAAACTATCGGGTATACCGTTGAGAAAGGAGGAAATATGGAGGTCACGTTACCGTCTCCGAAATCCCAACGATACTCCTTTATGAGCATGACTTGTGTTCCGTTCCAGCCCGGACTCGACGTCGACGCATCAAAATTATAAGGCTCACGCCCCAGAAGGTTTACGTAGCTCTCAAAGGGGTTTTGCCATTCTGAAGACCACACGTGAAAAAGGGCTGCAGGCGGGAATGCATATGAAAGCCTGGGGACTATCAGAGGATAGTGATCCACATTCCCACCACCAACGGTAACCGGCGTATCCACGATGCCATCGCTTCCACTCTCATTCTGATAGACTCCACCGAAAACATCAACTGCCGTCGGGTCAGCCTGAGCTGTGTGCCAACTCCAGTAGTTTCCGCCTGAAGGGTAGCCATCATCCCAGAAATTCTTTCCAGACACTTCAAAAGAGTAGGACCAATATGCAGGTTGAAACTGGAAATTGTTGTGGAAAATATGGTTGTAGTTCGAAGCATTTTCCGGGGTGAACTCAATGCCTCGTGTTATGTAGTTTTCAGTTATAGTAGTGTTTGAAGTTGATGCAAGATCTATGGCTGGACCACCACGACCATACATACGGAACATGTCCGAATTTCCGTCCGACCACCACATCGGTTCCAATACATTTCCAGTCAGCGTGATATTCAGGCAACTAGAAAGAGAAATACAACTGGTGAAGCCGGTGACTGTCAGGTTCATTATCGTTATGTTTGACATTCCCACCACACTGATAGCCAATGTGAAAGACCATGGGTACCAATACGCGAAAAGACTATGACCTGCCCCGTTCAATGTCATGTTGCTTCTTTCAATCACAAGCAGCGTGAAGCCAAGGCTGTAAGGCGATAAGTCGTCTGTAAGAGTGTAGACATCTCCGTTTCTTTGAACCGCTACTGTGGAAGGATCAACACTCCCATCGGCTCTTATGTAAATCGTCTGGTTTATGGTCGACGCTTTCGCTTCATGAACTACGGTTGACGAACACAGCATACTGAAGAGAATCGCAAGAATAATCATTGAACCGAGCATTCTGGACATAACGCGTCATTTCCCTTCTGGTCTGGTGATAATAATAGCTCTCCGAGGATGCTACTGCTGAACTCGCTGTAAATCTCATCGGTATTCACGAGATTATCACCATAATACACTCTCCAGTTGCACGATATAAAGCTTAAAAATATGCTTGAGATGGGCGTGAGATAGTGTTATCCGGCGGGCTGGAGATGAGACTTTACCCACACAAACGCGCGCGCCGTCACCGATCGTGGTCGCCGTCGTGGTTCGTGGTCGTTGTGGCCCGCCGTCGTCGTTTTTTGGTTGGTTGGGGTAAAGTTTTATCCCAAAAATCTTGATCCCCCGGCATAAGCATTCTATGAGCATTTTTCAAAACACGGAAAACCCCCATATACTATAGTATAGGGGAAAATCCCTGTTTTGACATCTTAAACACCACGAACAATGGAGACTCGCCCGCGCTATTGGATTCCGTAATATTAGAGATCAGTGTAGCTCTTGCTTGATTCCCAGAAAACTATTGTTGATTTTGGTTAAAGCCTAGCTGAATTTGACCTTTTCCTTTTGCTGTTCAAGAAAAACGCTAAGATGTTTCTTACAAAAATAATGGTTGCAACCTTCGTCACAAGTAACTCTATATTCGACTTTTTCCATGCAATCTTTTCCGTAGAAATAATCCTCTTCTGCGTTATACATATCGCAAGAAAAATCATTTGGTTGTGGTAATTTTGTCACCTTTTTCATTCAATCGCCTCTTCATCAATGCTACTGGCTTTCCATCACATTTAGGGCAATACCAAGATCTACCACTGACCATTCTCTTAGTCTTATCTTCCTTGCACTTCCCGCCGCATTTCAGGCAACGATGTGCCTTAATCAACTTCCATTCTTTTGTTGTCTTCATTCTTTCTTCACCTCTTTTAGTTCGCAATTCTGGTTAGTTCTCGTGGTTCAGCTATAACCTTTCCGCAAACCAGAAGAAACGAATGTAGAGCCCATTTACATTCCAGATTTAAAATTTCCAACCGTAGAAACCTTACGTTATCAAGTCAAGAATAGAAAAAAGAGAAGAGGAAACTTTGCTATTTTCGTCTCCTGAACAGCTTGACACCGTCTATTTCTGTTACGTATTCAAATCCTGATTCTATCAGCTTCTTTGCCTCATCTATTGTTTTGGCTGTTGCCGAGTAGAATCCGTCATTTTCACTGAAGTCAACAAGATGGGCGTAGATTAGAATGTTGAAGATGTTTCTATGCCCAAGTTTCTCTTTCACAAGCAAGATGTCTTTGGTCCTGTGATAGAGCATAGTTGCATAGAAATGTCGGAGATCGTAGAGTCTTATCTTCCTGAGTTCTGGAGCTTTCAGCTTATTGGCTAGTGAGGCTCTAAGTTTCTCATAGTTATTACAGATTACGCTTGAAGGAAGGAAAACCTTATCGTTTAAGCCAAAGTTTACACGTTTGACGTATTCAGTCAGCATTGCCAGAGTTTGTCCTTAAGCTTAAGGATTCTTGGTTCTCCGTTTTTGGCTGTGTAGACTGAAATCGAACCTTTTTCTAAGTCAGTGTCGTTTAGGCTTAGGTTTCCGACTTCTACGGGTCTAAGTCCACATTCCTTTATGATGCTGTAGATTATAGCATATTTCTTAGATGAATGAGCTATTATCTGGTCGATCTTTTCTTCCGATGGGACCTTTGGAATCTTGTGATCTCTTCTGTATCTTGCTTTGACATAACGAACATTGTAGTGTTTGCAGTAATGATTATAGAAGTCACAGAGGTTGGCCTTGTAGCCATCCTTCCACTTACTTGAGCAATAAGCATTGATGCCATATCAGGATTCTCTAGGTCAACATTGGAAGCTAAGCAATTTAGTGCATTAACCAATGTCTTCAGATATGTTTCTGAGAAACCTAGTTTTCTGAGGTCAAAAGCTAGCTTGAGTATTTCTCCTTTAACTTGAAAATCGCAGTGTTTAGCTGTATTCTCTACTTGAAAATCGCAGTGTTTAGCTGTATTCTCTATATGTGTATTCGCATTTTGTGCAGCGCAGGAACTGAGTTGAAGATTCGTCTGCACCTCTGGTCTGCACCTGCCAAACGTAGGCCAAGTTGTTGCCGCATTTTGGACATTCGATTCTCACGGTGGGTAACGTTCGAAGCTTCTGTTCTTCCTTGCCGATAACAGCGACGAGTTGCCGCGGGTTAGGCTGAATGATTTTTGCAGCCTTCGGTTCGACCTTTTTATCGGATGCTCGTTTCTTGTAGCCGCACTTCGGGCAGGTCATCACCAACGCTGCTTCTTTTCCAGTTTTTCCCTTCTTTGGTGCGAGGCGAGACCCACATTTTGGGCAAAATTCCATGCTGCCTGGCTCCACTGTTCGTTTGTCTCACCTTAGCATAGTCTCTTTTAAACTTTTTCTTGTCCCAATAAGTATTGCCGCTAAGTAGCATGTGCGCTGATTCCAGAAGCAACCAAGTGGGCTACGCGCAAAGCTTCAGGAATATTGCTCCTAGTAGAAGTCACCTGCAAGATTCTCTCAGCGTCTTCCTCGCAGATGCCCGCTATTTGCATGTAGACGCTGGAGCTCTTGCCTCTGGTGCATACTTCAAACAGTTCTCCGGTGCCTCGTATGGCGCTCCAACGCCTCTCGCTGTAAGGCAGGTTCTCCAGGGCCCGCTTAATTTCCTCGAAGTCTGGTCTGTCTCGAGTGACCGCTATAACGGGAAGCCTCGTTTCAGCGTTAAGCTTCCTGATGTCGACCACGTTGAAACCCGCGAACGTGACGCCGTTGAGCATTATCACTCTCAGCTGCTTGTGATGAGGCGACCCTGTTATCATGGAAGCAATTTTGCGTGTAGCATCCAAGCCGTCCACCTTGACTCTCGTATGCATCACGCCGTCAAGCCAGTAGCCGCCGCGGAAGACTACACCGACTATCAGGGCGTCCCCCTTCACGTGAGGCGTAAAAACCCCGTCGTCGACCCCCAAGACCCTAATCTCAGTCTTGACAATGCGGAATCTTTTGCTTGACAAAAGAAGGCCTCAATTCGCCACAAATACCAAGGCGTATAACTTTATAAGTTGATACTTTGGTCAAATGTCATCATGATCATGGAAACGGTCATGGCATGTTTCCTCTTGGCCTGCTTAATAGTTTTCTTCTCGATAAACCTGCACAACGTCCTCGTAGTTCACAAGCACGCTGACAAAACGACCCCGCGCGCCGAGGTTGATCACCCATCCGGCCTCATCTTTGACTTAGCAGCTCTCGGCACCATAGTCTATTTCGTTGAAGCCGCCTCCTATCCGATCCTCATCCTGACCAATTCTATCTCGGTACTAAGGGTCGCTGGATTCACCGTCTCAGACACGTTCACTCTCTATGCGCAGATTTTGGGCCTGCTTCTGACGGCACTCGGTTACTTCCTGTTCTTGTGGAGTGTCGTGGCCCGGGGGAAATACGCGACTTCATGGGCTATGCGAGAGAGCCACAGACTCGTCACGTGGGGCCCATACCGTCTCGTCCGCCACCCTTCCTATCTGGCCTATTTCGCCATGTTCATCGGATTTCTTTTCGCCTGGCCGAGCTGGCTGTCCCTGATTCCATTAATCGCCATCCCGGGCTATTTCCAAGTAACTTTTCAAGAAGAGAAGCTCCTGGAACTACGCTTCGGCGAAGAATACTTGAAATACCAGAGGAAAACCGGACGTTTTATCCCAAGGATAAAGACTCATGCTAAGGAAGCGCAGAAGGACTCAAGGGTTCCGCTGTGAAGCAAAAAAACAGAATGCCCTCTTTCACAGAATCGCACGGCAGTTTAACCAAAGTTCTTGCTGATCATGGGCTAGCGTCGCTCGGCGACACGTTCGTCAACCTTGTTTGCTCATTAGCACTCTCGAACAGAAGAGGCAAACCTTGCGGCACAAGAGTCAAGGGTTCACTTCTTGCGGAAGGGCTGAGAAGGGCTGGGTTGAGACAATACGTTCCATCGAGAGCGACTCGCCACACGTTGGCAGACGCTGCCGAGGCCCTAATCGTCCACGCGTGGTTGAAGAACTGCATTACCCTGGAGGAAAGCGTGGCAACTCTGGAGAAGAGTGAAGATTTAGCTGAAGGCTTGAATCAGCTGCTTCAAACGATATTGCGCAGGATCAAGCTTTCTTAAGAGCCCGCTCAAACTCCTTGCCGAAGTCACTGTTTAACTCTCGCGCTTTTGCCAACGCACTCTTCAGAACAGCTTCAGGTTTCACTTTGCCCTTCGTGCGCACGTAGACTATCGCTTTCGGAGTCATCGGATGAGGAATATCATAGCCTGCCAAATCCACGTTCTCTTCGTCCAAGATCCTTTTCTGGAGCAGGTTGAATAGGGTATGACCGGCACCGTCGACCTCCAATCTTAACTCGTTCGAAGTCTTGTTAAGAACCTTAACTTTCATTCAAAGCTTCCCTCTTCCGAAGTGAGCCCCTTCCCATAATCAAAAGCCGTTTTCCTTCCTTCAATCCTTCCGCATTTAAGGCAATGCATGCCCTGACGCCTCGATTCCAACGTGCCACCGCAGCTTGAGCAGAACGCGTAGATGACGCCAAGTTCCTTGTCCTTAGTCGACAAATGGTAAACTTGGTTTTTCTCGCTGATCACCTTTGCCCTTATGATGTCTCCTGCCTTGCAAATCTCAAACATGGAATCAACATATCTCACGTGCACGTCGGAAATGTGCAGGACGCCCATGAAGGCGCCGGTAAGCTCCTTGTCTCCAACTTGGAAAATGCGCACGTTAGCGTTTTCAGGCTGGACTAATGACACTTGCCCCACTATTGTGCTTCCGAGCTTAGGCATCAACACCTCTCGACCGGCTGGACTGACAGAAACGCGTCTTGTCGCAAAATCAAGCATGGCCCTGCCGACGAGCTTAGAGTAGATCACACCATCTTTGACGAAAGTCCCTGCGTCCGGCACGAATTCTTCGATAACCCCTAAACGCTCGCCGGGGAGCACTAAATCCCCAGTTTTCGGTGCAGCTGGTTTTGCATCCATTCTTAACCCTTTTCCCACCATCGCGTATTGACATCGTCACGTTCAAACTTAGTTAAATGTATTTACCCGCCTGCTGGGTAACTGTAGTTTTCATTGCCTATCAATAAACCTTTTGATCATTCACGCGGATAAACGCGTTTCCCACGCAGACCAGTCGACAAAGTCATCAGCTTTCTATGACGTACAGGTCAACTATGAACTCGTGTTTTCTCTTCGTGTGGAAATTGAACATATACGGAATCGACATTATCATAGCATAGACTGCCTTAATCTTGCGTCCCTGCTTCTCAATGATTCCTTCCAAGAAGGGAGAGGCCGAAACAGCCACGATGCCGGTCGAGCAAGATTTCACCATCCTATAGAGGGTCCTGTCGGCGTGCTGATCCTTGTGAAGGGAATAGACAGTTTTTCCCACTTCCAAGGCTTTCTCCAGAAACTTCCGGTCAGCTCCAACTCTCTGAACCCCGTACGGGGGATTCTGCAGCACCGTATCGAAATCGCCTCGTATCGTACGCACGTCCGCGACGAGCCAGTCCGCCTTGTCTTTCAACCCGAGTCTTCTCGAGTTTTCAACCGCAACCTTAACGGCAGTTTTGTCTATATCTACTCCCAGAGCTTCCTTCGCGCCTAAGAACGCTGCACCCAAGGCTAATCTTCCCGTGCCACATCCCAAATCCAAAACTGACCTACCGAAAATGCGATTGTCCGCGTAAGCGGCGACGTAGAGCATGCGTGCAGCAACATCCGCGGGAATCGTGTACTGCTCCATATCCGCTTTAGGCTCAGGATGAGGTTCAACACGAGAAAGAAGCATTTCCAATTCTAGTTTTCGAACAATCCTTTTCTGCATAGTTCTTCCCAAGACATCTCGCCGAGAACCACTAAAACCTCATTGTATGAAAGTATAGGTGCGCGGAATCTCGGGGCATCTTCTATCGTTAACCTCGGACACGCCGTGTTCACAAAGACATCTATCGTTGGAAACTCCATAAGCGCTTCCGGAGTGACTTCTTCAATCACGAACATGTAGGCAACCTTTCCTTTCTCTTCGAGCTTCCGCTTCAGCTGCGAAGCTAGCTCCAGATTCTTCTGCCCCGGCTTTAATCCCACAAGAACTCCAAATGTCCTCGCCTTTTGAGCCTCTTCCACGCTTCTCCATCGTTGTCTAATAATTCTTTCAGCCTCATCATCGATAGAGAAAGCCTCACAATTGTACGGGTCAGCAACCACCGTGGGTTTTAAGGTTGACAATGCTACGCCAAGGGCATGGAATCGACCTCCGCCGACAAAGAGAAAGGCCTCAACATCCTTTGCTACTGATTTAGCATTGCTGTAATCGCATCCTATAACCTGTCCAGGGTAGCTCAGTCTTCCAGCGTCACCCGTCATGACGGTTTTCCCGGCTCGAACGAGTATCTCCCTGACTGAGTCGATGGTCTGCACATGCTGGACCGTGGTGGTCAAACCGATATTGTTCCATTTTTCCAAGAGCGGCAGGGCTTTTTCAACAGCACTTTCAACGTCTAGCGTTGCTCTCGCCTCAACATAAATCGTAGGTACCGGCTCGTGTTTCACCAGCTTCGAATGCCCATAGTGAACGATCAGGTCCACGCCTAGACCTTCTGCATCTTGTGTGGCTAGATCACATGCGCCGTAGCAGGGATCCGCGGAAATCATAGGCAAAGCCCCAGTTTTTTCAATGAACCTGGCCAAACGCGGGGCTTCAGGCTTTAGGCCTTCAGGAAGCTGTAGCAGAACACGTTTGGCCCCGATTTTCAGTATCGCCTGTCGTACTCTTTCCTCTTCAAAATCATAACTCTTCATCAAGCCACTTCCAAAGTATTGATGTTGCGAAGCTTAGCAAAGGAAAAGCAGAATGTGCAGCAGCTGCTATTCAGATGCCCATTTGAAACCTTGATTTCTCTTCGCAGAATGGCGCATGATCCTTTCATGTTGCTCTGCGAGCCTTTCAAGCACTATCTTGTGTTCTATACTTGCTACGAGCTTCTTGGTTGATATGACCGCATCGTTGTTTACTGATATGCTGTCTATTCCCACTCTCACTAGGAACTCAGCGAAGTCTGGCAGGTTTGATGGACCTTCGCCGCATATGGACACTGTTGTCCCATTCTCATGTGCGACCCTGATCAAATGCGCGAGTATCCTTTCAACGGCTGGGTCTCTTTCATCGAAGTAGCCCATTTGGCCTAAGCGCTCGGAATCCCTGTCAATCATCAGGATGCCCTGAGTCATATCGTTTGAGCCTATGGAGAACCCATCGCAGAGTTTTGAGAATTCATCGGCAAGTATTGCGATCGATGGGGTTTCAGCCATGAACCATATCTTGAAATCCTTCGTTCTTTCAAGCCCTTCTTCGCGCATGATCTCCAATACTTTCTCTGCTTCCCAGACTGTGCGTACTACTGGAATCATGACCCATACGTTCTTGAGACCCCATTCTCTTCGGCACTTTTGTATCGCTTGGCATTCAAGCCTGTAGGCCTTCTCGTACCATTCGCTTATGTAGCGGCTGCATCCTCTCCAGCCCAGCATCGGGTTATTCTCCACGATCTCATACTTGTCGCCGCCTTTGAGCTCGCGGTACTCGTTGGTCTTGAAGTCGCTGAAGCGCACAACAACGGGACGCGGCTGTATTGTCCTCGCAACAGTCGCTATGCCCCCGGCCAGCTTATCGATGAAAACCTGCGACCGCCCCGTCTCTATAAAGGACATAGGGTGCTCACCTATGTAGCTGGCCAGTATGAATTCCATGCGCATCAGACCGATGCCTTCGAAAGGCAAGTCTTTGTACTCTTCAACTTTTTCTGGCACGCCCAGGTTCATGTAAATCTTTGTTGCAGTCACGGGCACAGATTGGAAGACGCCTCCTGACACTGGCATGCCGGAAACACCAGTTCCGCCAGCAGAGGAGAGTTGCGCAGTCAGAGTCTGCAGTACACCTTCGTAGACGATGCCGCTTCTAGAATCAACGGTGTACTTCTTTCCAGTGACCAGAAGCTTCGTAGCGTTCTCGGTTCCCACGACACATGGAATACCGAGCTCACGGCTGACGATGGCGGCATGGCAGGTCACTCCCCCCTTGTCAGTCACTATTGCCCCAGCCAGCTTCATGAAGGGCACATAGTCCGGATTAGTCATGTCAGTGACGAGCACGTCGCCTTTCTGCATCACTCTTGAAGCCTCTTCTGGGTCCATGACGACCTTTGCAACGCCTATTCCGAAGCCTCTTTTTCCCGCAGCGATTCCCCTAACTACAACCTTTAACATCTCTGCTTGCCCAGTTCCTTCCGCTTCGGCTTTGGATCGAGCCTCAGGCGTTTTTTGACTCCAGACAGTTTCAGGTCTCGATTGCACCATGAATATGTTACTAGGAAAAGGCAGATCCCTGTCGATTGCCCACTCGATATCTTGAGGCTTACCATAATGATCCTCAATACGCTTAGAAAGTTCTGCAAGCGTCCGGATCTCCTCATCACTGACGCAAGGTTGCTCCTGTTTCTCACTGGGTACTTCTGCATGAATGGTCTTGCCAGTGTTCGGATCACGAACGTATTGGACAGTCTTCTTAGCAATGTGCCGCTCAATTATTCTCATTGTTTTCTTTTCAACCACAAAATCATCCGGCGTGACAGAGCCAGACACGACGGCCTCGCCTAGACCCCAATTGCCATCTATCACGATCTGACCAGGGTCGCCCGTGACAGGGTTTATCGTGAACAGCACTCCCGCAACCTTGGAGTTCACCATCTTTTGAACGCCGACGCTTAAGAAGACCTTTTCATGCGCAAACCCCTTCTCATCACGGTAGAATATTGCACGCGGCGTGAAAAGGCTTGACCAGCATTTCACCGTGTACTTGAGAAGCTCGGAGATGCCTCGCACGTTCAGAAAAGTCTCCTGCTGACCGGCAAAAGATGCATCAGCCAAGTCCTCAGCCGTTGCGCTTGATCTCACAGCGACAAAAACATCGTTCACGTTGAGTTTCTTGCCCAATTGCTCGTAAGCGGCTCTGATGGCATTCTCAATGTCCTTAGGCATGGGCGTTTCTTCAATCAACTCTCGAATCTTCTTCGAAGCCACCTCGTACAGCTTCGGGTCGCCAGGATTCGTCACAGTCTCCCTTATGATCTCGTATATCTTCGAGGATATCCCAGTCTCCTCGATGAACTTCTTATATGCATACGCCGTTAGAGCGAAACCTGGCGGAACAGGTATCCCCGCGCTAGTAATCTCCCCCAAATTTGCATTCTTCCCGCCTACTGAGGGGATGTCAGTTTTTCTCAGGCTCTCGAACCAAATAATCAAATCCTGACGCATTTCACTCAACAATTTTCGCCTCTTCCTCCTGCTTCTTCTCAACGACTATACGACATGGAATACAAAGTTTCGCGCTCCCTCGCTTCAAAGCGATCTTCGCCGTTTCAACGCCCTCCGCACCTACATGGACCACGATTATCGTCTGATCAGCCCTCACGCGCGCCGCGGTACCGATTGGTCTTCCGAAAGAAGCCCGCATGCCTTGCTGCAAACGATCAGCATGCGCGCCGAAGATCATCTTGTTCTCCCTGAGAATGTTATGTGGGTAGGGCAGAACGTCCAAACGATAATTGTTTACAAGCTTGTCCAGCAAAATACGGTTAGAGGCTATGCGAGCAGCCTCCAGAGAGACGTGTCTAATCTGAGCTTGCTCCAAGGCAATGAGCTTCGCTTCATATTCAAACTGCTTCTTCGTGTCTCCCATCGTGAACTTTGTTATTTTCGGTGGAGGAAAACCCTTCGTAAATTCCTTCCTCGTGTTAGATTGACCCTTAACGGGCCGATAGTTCTTTGCATGCATTTCAGATGCCCCTTCTGCATACCATAACGGTCTTATTTAAACGTATATTGCAACATGCTTACGTCCTGAATCGCTGATTTATCTTCTGATTCAACAATACATATTCAGCATCTACAAAAACCAAATCACCCAAAACTTCAACTACAAATTGTTCACGTGTAGAGACCAAAATAAAAAGCTGAAAAACCGACCTAGGAGGAGGGGGTCAAATGTTCGCGTGATTTCAACCCAACATTTGGGTGCAACCCGCTTCTGCGATCAGCCCACGCGAGGCTTCATGCTGGAAACCCAAAAAAAACCAGCCTAGGAGGGGGGAGGTGCGTTTTAAGCGTGTTTTCAACCCTAAAACGCAGTTTAACCCGCTTCGGCCATCAGCTCACACGAGGCTTCGCGTCAGAAACCCAAAAAATGACACGGGCAACTACTCCTGATTTCACCGCCAAAAGATGAAACCAAGTACAACAAACCTTTGAGTATGAGGCAACAACCTTCTCCTTCAAGCTGACCAAAGGAGGAACGGCGGCCGCTTGAACCTCGATACAAAAAGCAGAATCTGCCATAAAATCAAAGCCTACAAGCGATCCGAATTTTCACCAACCGAAAACCCTAGACTGCAACGCTAAAATACAAGCATGCCCATTAGCAATCGAATCGATCACAAAAAATGCCAGCAAAACCGACTCGACGGTGACGATCTTGTGCCCCGACGAACAAATGTACGTTTTCATCCCAGGAAAAAACTGGAAACTCTCCCTAGCTGAACTCATAACATATCTTCAGACCAGAAAGATCAATTTCAAAGTCACCGACCTTTCAAAACCATTCTTCATCATCGCAACCAAAAGCATCCTAGACCCGAAGATAGTTGACAACCTCGGAGGCACCATAAAAGCCGGCAAAGTCCTATCACAAATACCCTCCGAAACTGTTGAAGACGCCTTCCTTCACAAGAAAGAACACGCTCTCGCAGAGATCAGAAACTACCTATTGTCCGACCACGTTTTCAACAATCTTTTCGGAAAACCCCTCACCAAAAATGTCTTTGGAGCCAGCATATACTTCGAAAACCCCCGTTTCCTTCACGTCTCCAAGAAAATTCAAAGATTCGTCGGAAGCTGCCTCAAAGACGAATTAGCCCTACAGGGAACAAAAGCCAGCTTCATGGGATTCCCCGAGAAAAGACGACTCCCACAGCTTACGCACGTTGAAGTGCTAAAAAAAGGGTTGGCCGAACAAGGCAAAGAGATACTCTTCTGCATAAGCAAAGCACAAACCTTCATATCCAAGACATCGAGCGTGCACAACCCCTTCGAATTTCAAAAGAGAGACATCAGCAGGCCAGTTCAGCGAAAGATCTACTCAATCCCTCCGAGACTAGCCAAGATCATGATAAACCTGTCTACTTGCTTGCCTGGAGAAGCCCTGCTTGACCCCTTCTGCGGCGTCGGCACGATTCTTCAAGAAGCCCTGCTCCTCAAGGCTCAGGTAACAGGAATAGACATAGACCCATGGTGTGTCAACGCTTCCCGCACGAACCTTCAATGGCTCACGAATCAATATGGGCTGAAAGAGGCAAAATATACTGTATTGCCGGGTGATTCCCGCAATCTGACGGACAAAGTCAATAGAGAAACTATTGACTGCATCGTGACAGAACCCGACCTCGGACCACCCCTCCGCCACTTTCCGACTGATTCATATGCGAGGCGCATGGCCGGCAAGTTGAAACTCTTATACCACTCTTTTCTGAAAGGCGCTCACGAAACATTAAGAGCTGAAGGAAACCTAGTCTTCGTAACACCTTACGTGAAAACACGCTCCGGAAACTTCATCACATTGGATCTTGAAGAAGAAGTGAAAGCAATAGGCTTCAAAAAGACCTACCCATTCGAGAAGAACGTCTTTGCAGATGGCAGCCCACTGGTCAAAGAACTGGCGACCACATCGTCGCTCGTTGACATCGGAAAGAAACACAAGATCGGCCGAGAAATCAACATTCTCCAGAAATAACACCGCGCATCCAAACAGCTGCCCTGATTAGCTGAAATAGAAAAGTGAACAGTTGCAGCAGCAATCTTCATCGTCTGAAGAAATCATCACTCACGTATTGCCGGTAATCTTTTGTTCCTAAACCATGTCTTGGCGAGTTCATCATAATTCGAAAATACTTTCTTCATGATCGGAATATACATCTGCATCTCGTCGTCAGTCAAATACTGAAATTGATATTCTCCGCTATACGGTGCCGGCTGACCTTCTCTGGTAACGAATTCTATGTGCATGAAAGGGTCTCCACGCTTGATTACTATCGAACGCCGGTCATTGCCCAAGTTCACAAGCTCCAGAGCGAGCCTTCCAACAAACCCGCTGTGAACTTTGGCCGCATTCAAGAATGACAAGCCCATCCTTCCGTACTTGCTCTTGGCGGTCAAGTGAGCAACGTAGCTAGGCGGGATAAAGACCACTTCATACGATATCAAATTCTTGTGCTCCAAGTAGTTCAAGGCCGTTTCTTCCTTGACGCTTAGAATGTAACCGTCCCCGTCAAGCAGGTCGTAATCATAGGGATATATGCACTTGTAGTTCTCAATGAGCTCTCTCAGCTTGTCCTTCCCCAACACACACACTAAGCCAGACCTCCAAAGCTTTTCTACAATACTGAACATTTCATATTAAATAGTTTCCGACAGAACAGACTGCGAAGGCGAACCAGTTGAAATGCGCATATTGCAGAAGACCTGCGGTTTACGTGTGCATCAAGTGCGGAGCGCCGACATGTGAACTACATGCGAAAGAGTCTGTGGTATGCCCCTCATGCATAAGGAAAAAAGGGACAAAACATACCGTTAAGAAAGTCTCATCGAAGAATGAGAAGGACAAGATTAGAGCATTGGTAAGACAGTTCTGGGGTGAAGAGGAGCAGTTGACTTTTAACATCAAATTCAATGTTTCAGAGCAACCAGCATACGTTGCCCAAGTGGGAAATGAATTCGCTGGATTCATCTCCTTAAGCGAAAACCAAGATAGTTTGATCATTGTGGCTCTAGGCGTACACCCTGAATACCAGGACTCCGGAATTGGTCACAGCCTGATCAAGAAAGCCGAGGCGGAAGCAACAAAATTGCAGAAGAAAAAGTTGCTCGTCTCAACTTCAAACGATGATTTGCCAGCTTTAGGCTTCTATCAGTCTCTCGGTTTTCAGATTTTCGAAGTAGTACCGAACGCCATAGCAGAAAAACATGGGACGACACTTGCAGGAGTAGGCGGATTGCCCATCAGAGATGAGTTAAGGTTGCAGAAGACTCTCAAATAACTATGCGTCTCTGCTTCTAAACACGCGATTCCCAACGTGTCCAGCTTCAATTAGGACTATCGACTCGAAGAATGGTAAATCCCGCATAACAATGATTTGGGCTTTCAAGCCTTTCTCGCTGAAACTATCCAGAGTCCTTTCGACGCTCGACAACGTTGACTGCAACAGTAGAATCCGACCGTCAGGCATCAAATGATTTAAAGATTGGCAGATGAACCTGTCTATAATTTGCCTACCAGTTTTTCCACCAGCCCAAGCGCGTTCCAGCCAGGATTCACCCTCGCCAGGGCTTGTTGGAAGGTAAGGAGCATTGAAAAGAATTAAGTTGAACGGTTCGCTCATATTCAATGAACTAAGCAGGTCTCCTTGAATGAAGGAGAACTTGTCGATTACACGGTTTAGCTTTGCATTCTCGCGCGCGCAACGAACTGCGTGAGGGTTGATGTCAACAGCGACAACTCTTGAAGCATTCGCCGCAGCAATTACGCCCAGGATCCCGCATCCAGCTCCCACATCAAGAACATGTTTGCCGCTCTCACCCTGAAGATACTCAGCAAAAAGAAACGAATCTTCAGCAGGTTCGTAAACGTGGTCATAAACGTTGAAGACATAGCCTTCGAAGAACACTCGCTTAGCTGAAGAGGACATTTGCCAATTCTCCGAAATCTTCGGGTGCTAACATCCGTACTCGCTCATCAGAATAAGGAACTTTAGAAGCAATCGCTTCAGCGTCTTGGACAGTCTTTGCGAGTTTACTGCGAAGAAAAATATGAACGGCATTCCTCACCTTTCTATTGCGCTGAGTGAACAGGGTTTGCATCAGCCTTGTGAACAGCAGTTCATTCCTCACGGTAAAAGGTTTTGACTTTCTGAGCTCTAATCGAACGATAATGGAGTTTACATCTGGTTGTGGATAGAACACATGTTTTGGCACCTCCTCGAAAAGTTCGCATTTTGCTCGATAATAAGTGAGAACTGTCAGCCACCCGTAGTCTTCGGTTCCCACAGGTGCTACTAGACGGTTTGCAAACTCCTTCTGAAAGATCAAGACCGAAGAGTCAAAACCTCTATCCAGAAGCCACAGAAGCAGACGCGAAGAAATCCGGTATGGTGGAATCGACACCACTTTGTCGAACTGTGGGACATCAGTCCTAAGTACGTTGCCAGCAATTACTCTAACGTTAGGCACGTTTTTGAACTGTTCGAGTAATATTCTTATGAGCCGATTATCTGCTTCGACTGCCAGGACGCTTCTGCACTTGCCTGTCAGAAAACGTGTCAAGAAACCCAGACCTGCACCGATATCCAGTGTCACGTCATCTTTATCGAGGGAAGCATAATCGCTCATGCTCTGAATTATTGAAGGCTCAATCATAAAATTCTGTCCCAGTAGTCTATTCGGAGAGATATGATACCTTCGAAGAAGAAGCTTCGTTCTTTCTAGTAGACTCACGCCGTTCGTAAGCAAGTTTGATTGCACTACTGGGTTCTAGTGAAGAGCCTATACTTGCTATCGCCAGACAGCTCTTCCAAGACTCTTTTAGTCACTAACTTGACAGGGTTGGGCAACTCTGTGCGTTTCTGTAAGTCATCATAGCTTTCAAAAGGTCTCTTTTCGCGCTCGTTTATGACCTGCCACATGTACTTCTTGCCTATTCCAGGGATCAATTCCAACGCATGCATTCTCGGTGTTATAGCTCTCGCGCTGTTGAAGAAGTTTATGAACCAGTTTTCGCGGCTAAGCACTGTTCTGGATATGACGGCTGGGAGTTCCATTTTTGCAGCAGCTGTTAGTTCTTCGTATCTTATTCTTCCGATGATATAGGTGATCTCTTCTCTTGGTTCTTTTCCGACGTAGACGCGGTCATGAGGTTTCAACGTCACTCCATCTTTTACCAGCGCTTCCAACAGAGTGAAGAACTCTTCGCCCATAAGCTGAAGCAGGGCTCCTGCTCGGTATCCGGCTCTTCCGGTCGGTCGTACTCCGGAACGGCCGTGCGGTAAGAAATCCAAGACGTAGGCGTACTCTTCGTATCGCTTTTCCATCATGGCCATAGTCTCTATTCTATGTTCTTATTGCTTTAAAAATGGTTGCTTGGCGAGACCGGGTTATTTGGTTTTTTCGTGTTCAACCAGGAGGTCTACAATAGTTTTCAACGCCGAAGCATCGATGATCTTACGACCACTGGTGAGAAAGACTCTTAACTCGTCAACAGTCTTGGGTAGACAGTTGATTATTTGCACCGCCTCTTCTTCTTCTAAGCCGAATTCTTTTGTAAGCTTCTCCACAAGTTTCGCAGCTACTTTCGGCTCGACTTTGGAGAACTTGGATACATAGTCAAGGGTTCGACGCTGCAATTGATCTAGGTTTTCCTCGCCGAGAGACTCGAGCAACGTCTTGACTTCGGGAAGTGTTTGGTTTTTTTCCCCAACGTTTTCTTTTGGCATCTAATCACCTTTAAACGGCTCTATGTGTTCAGGTCTGACTATAATTTCCTTGACTGCGTTTCCCTGCGGAACGGTCACCACGTAGCTTCGCCCACGCTTTTCAGTCACCGTACCGGTCTTTCCGTGAAAGCGTCTATGAGGCATCCCTTTCTGGATGCTTGGATCTATTCTCACGACGACGCGGTTCCCGGGCTGATATTCTTGGAGCAGTTTGCTCATTCTTATTTTTCCGCGTTCTTTATGCTCTTTCTTCAATAACCGGCGTGTACCTGAACGATAACCCTTTGACCCTCTCATATTCTCACTTGCTAAACTTTCATAATCACGTTTAGAACGTCAAGTTTTACTGGTTTGGCCTTGTTTTCAAGAATTTCTGAAACGTTGGGCGTCGTTCTTCCTTCATCTCCAGTCACGAGCTCCTTGACATAAAGTCCTCCTTGGCAACGTAGCTTCATCTCAAGTTTTCTCGGTGACAGCTTCTTTATGTCCACGTCGTATATGTACCTTTCCCGGGTCAGATCTGCACGTCTGTGAAGTACACGAATGGGCGTCTTCTGAGTGATCACGGAATTCTTCAGCCTATCTCTTAGACGATTTATGTCATTAGCTGCAACTGCCTTCTTGAACTCGACGATCAATCGGTATTCTTTCTGCGTGGACTCGCCTCTCTTCAGTTTTCTTACGGTGTTCTTGTCCGCAAACTTTAGGCCTGAAACTGCAACTTTCCCATTCCCATAGGCGTTCACCTCTTCTTCGAGTCTCTTGAGTTCCAAGAATCGATGCTTAGGTCTTGTTATTTCGAGTACGAAAGGTCTGCCATGGCCTAACATGCGAGCGTCGATGTCCTCCCTGCCAGATGCATGAAACGATGATTTGACACCTTCAGTTGTATCCAGGAAGGGTTTTCCAATAATTTCCTCTACTGACTCGAGGTACATCTTCCCAGTCCAGTTGCATTTTTCGCAACCCCTACCTCGACATTCTGAGCAGAACCACTTTGACTGTGGGATGTTCCTCACGTATTTTCGATATCGTCCAGCGACGAACAAAGGGTTGATTTGGAGTCTTACAGACTCTGTATAGGGGTTCACCAGAACGACCACATCCGGTTTCATGAATTCCACGAGTTTACTGTTCTCTTCAGCAATTCTTTTGCCTATCAACCTTCCAAACTCGTTCCGCATACTTTCTCCACGATCTGTCGTGAACTCAGCTTTGAATTCATCCTCGCGCTCTTCGACACTAACGGGCAGTTCCGTTCCTACCAAGAAGCTGGCGTATTCGTAGGTTTCGAGCATCGTCAGAGCCTTACTTACCAAGTTTTCAACACTGTTGAATCTATCTTCGCACAGAAAACACCGTTTTAAAACGGTTTTCTTCGGTAAGTGCCCTTTCATTTTTTGAAGCAGTTCCTGTGCAGTCTTGGAGAAACCGTTGGTTGCAAGAGTTTTAAGAATCTTGACGCCTTCCTTGTCTGTTACAGAAATTGAATGTGCCTCCAGTGCTAAGATGAGTTTTATTGATCTTCCTCGTTCGTCGTTTTCGATTCCGTGACCTAGCAGGGCGAATTGTCTTCCTAGGCAATGGTCGCATAAAGGATGCTTTTCAATCATCTTTAGCGATTTCTGTAGAATGCTCATAACGTATCCTCAGAATTGGCCCACTATAGATCGAGGGGCATGCCCTTGCCAAGGAAGGGCAACTTCTTTTTTCTCCTTAGAGTTTTAAGCATTCGGCGCATCACGACGTACTGTTTCAGAAGCTCTTTCACTTCCTTCTCGCTTGTCCCCGAACCTTTGGCCACTCGTCTCATTCTTGACGCATTGAACATCTTTGGGTTCTCTTTCTCCTTGGGGGTCATAGACTGGATCATGACTCGCCACTTTTCAAGTCTGTCTTCGGCCGTGTTTAGCATGTCTTCGGGTATATTGTACGACATGCCTGGGAGCATTTTCAATAGCTTTCGGAATGTGCCCATGCCTTTCATTGCTTCAAACTGTTCATACATGTCTGTTAGAGTAAACTTTCCGCTGAGAATGGCTTTGGCCTTTTTTTCTGGAACCCTAACCTCTGCTTCGCGGACTTTCTCGAGCAACGTTTCCAAGTCGCCCATGCCTAAGAGTCTTCCAACGAATCGTGAGGGAACGAAGGCCTCTATGTCTTCGACTTTTTCGCCTGTGCCGATGAACTTTATAGGCGCTCCAGTGGCGGCCACTGCAGAAAGCGCTCCGCCTCCTCTTGCAGAGCCGTCGAGTTTTGTCACAAGGATCGAACCTATGGGTGTGGCTTTGTTGAAGGCTTCAGCTTGAACCATAGCTTGCTGGCCGATCGTGCCGTCAATTACAAGCATGACTTCGTCTGGTTTGATGTTGTTTTCAAGCGTTTTCATTTCTTTGATGAGTTCCTGCTCTTCCTTGTGGCGGCCTGAAGTGTCGATTATGACTATGTCCTTGTCTGTGAACTGCTTCAGTCCCTCTTTGGCGACCTTCACGGGGTCTTTAGCTTTTGTGTCGCCGTAGATCGGCACGTTTACTCGGTTTGCCAGCTGCTGAAGTTGTGGGTAGGCTCCTGGTCTGAACGTGTCCGCACACACTAGTGCTGGTCTGAGCCCTCTTTTCTGGAAGTATCTGGCCAGTTTTGCGCCGTTCGTCGTCTTTCCTGAACCTTGTATGCCTACGAGCATGATCATTTTTCTTTTTCCCGGTTCAAATCTTATAGGGACGGCTTTGTCTCCGAGGAATCGTGTCAGTTCTTCGTAGACGACTTTTATTATGTGTTCACGCCTCGAAACTCCTGGCGGGACCTTTTCTTTCAGGGCTCGCTCTTCTATTCGTTTCGAAATTTCAAGGACGAGTTTGACGTTGACGTCAGATTGCAGAAGAGCCCTTTGAATGTCACGAACAAGCTCTTTAACCGTAGCCTCGTCTACGACAGAAGCCTTGAAAACTTTCCTCAGCGCATCGTAGAGTGAAGAGCCTAAACGTTCTAAGGCCATGATTTTCTCCTGAGTTAAGAATCGTCTGGTCTTTAAATACATATTCCGTTGTGCGTGTTTGTTTCCAGCAAGTTTTTTACGGTGAGTTGATTTTTCATTGTTGAGGAATCATGGTTGAGTGAGATCAGCATTGTGGAAAAGGGTCGGATCCCTTCAGGTGCGGTCATGCTGTTCGGTTTTCCAGATGTAGGACTGGTCGGCGTTATAGCAGCATCGCATATGATTGAAGAGCTTAATCTGGCCGAAGTGGCTCAGGTGGAGTCAAGATTACTACCGCCGTTGATTGTGCTTCATGAAGGGCTTCCGCACTCGGCGATAAGGATTTTTGGAAATCACGATGTCCTGTTGGCCGTTTCTGAGACTCCGGTGCCTGCCGACATGGTCTATCTGGTTGTTGATGCTTTGATTGATTGGGGAAGACAGAAGAAGGTTAGGATGATGATTTCGCTGAGCGGCATACCTGTTCAAGAAAGACAGGATTTGAAGGAACTGAAGGTGTTTGCTGCTTCATCAAGCGTAGAGGTGCTCACGGCTGTTAAAGCCAAGAGTATCGAGGTGTTGATGGAGGGGTACATGGTTGGCCCGCAGGCCGTAATGCTCATGCGGTGTGCTCAAATCGGGCTCCCGGCAACGGCGCTGCTTGCACAGTGTTTTCTTAACTACCCGGATCCAGAAGCAGCTGCTGAGGTTCTGAAGAGCTTGGCGAAGGTGACGGGGATAGGAGTTGACGTTGCAAAGTTGTTGGAGAAGGGCGAGGAGATTCGGCTTAAGGCAAGAGACGTTATGAAACGGACTCAGGAAGAGATGTCGAAGATGAAGAAGAGTCAAGAGTACGATATTCCGGTGTATGTTTCATGAGGAGACGGTGATGGTGTCGATCAAGAAGAGACGTTCGGCCGCGGATGATTTTGATGTTTATTTTCGGGATTTGAGACGGGAGTTTGAAGAATGGGGAGGCAAGCTGTTCGAAAGCCCAAGTTGGAATCAGAAGGCCTCTACGATCGAGCCGCTTCGTGACATGATCGTGGCGCCGACCGAAGTCGTGGTGACTGTCGATCTGCCTTTCACGAGGGAGAACACGCTGCAGGTCAGGGCGCTTGATGAGAACACGATAGAGATTTCGGCCGAGATGAAGAGGAAGATGAGTTTTAGGGAGTTGGGCATAACACATCACGTGGGGGAATTCCAGAGGTTTCATTTTCAGTCTCGCATTCCGGTGCCGGTGCAGATGAAGAAGATGAAGATCCGCTTCAGGAAAGGAATGCTGGAGGTTCATATTCCTCGCGGGCGCGCGCGTTCAGAAAGTAGAAGTCGAGCTCTGGGGCAAAAGTAACTTCCATTAGCATCGTTCAAGCAGGGCCAGAACGTTGAACTGCGGTTGAGCGTTATTTTATAAGCCTCAGCCCCATGTTGGATTCGTCACAAGTCAGACGGCTCTTCTAGCATCATCGGCTCTGCTCGTATGCTACGCGTTGCGTCGAATTAAACGTTGATGGAAAGTCTTTTAACACGATTGTGACCTAAACTGTTGAGCGGTTCACTGAGTGAAAATCTATGCCGGTAGAACGAGGTATCCATTTGGCCATTTTCGTCTTGTTGTTGATAGGCTTGTGTTCGCTGACTGGTTGGGTCAGCCATGCTTATTTGCCTGAGCTGATTCTGCAGGTGGCGGCCATAGCATTGAGTTGGGGAACGATTCTTCTGGTTCTCTACGCTGGCTTCAGAGCGCTACACTGGGACTGGTGGACAGAACATTCGTGAAAGAGAATCAGCATCATGAGCGGACCTGCGGTTTAGGGCTGAAAACACGCCAAAAACGCACCTCCCCCTCCTAGGTCGGTTTTTGGGTTTTCCGGTGTGAAGTCTCGTGTGTGCTGATGGCAGGACTGGGCTTACTCAACTGTTGGGTTGAAAACACGCGAACAGTTGATACCCCCCTCCCCGGTCGGTTTTTTGGTTTCCAGCATGGTTTCAATGTTTTTGCTGCATGGACACTCTGCAGTTGACTTGTCTATTGATTTGATGTTTCGTCCTCAGTTTCCACGAGCAACCTAAAAGAAAAGAGGACCTAGCATTGCCTCCCTTTTCGTTCCAATTATAGCGCCCGTCACACGTCTGTATTACATCCGGTGTTTTCAACTTTTTTTTTGCGAAACTTCTTCCGGTATCTCAACAGTCTTTTTGGAAGGCGCATCTGCATCTTTAAGTTTTCCTCCAGTAGAAGCCGCTGTTACGTCCATGAGTAGACTTCCCGCCCCAATCGACACTCACCTAATAAAACAGAAAACGCTGAGACTAATCCTAGACCCACCCAACAATGTTTCAGGCAAAAGGGCGAAGAAAGGCGATTTCAGCATCGATTTTTCAGTAAACGTCAGGCTGAGGTTCTTAAGGTCATTGACTGTTGGGTCGAGTTTTTCTTGGTGCAAGGTTCCTAGCAGTTCTGTAACGCGTCGATTTCCTTTAATAATATTCTTAATACGTAATTTCATGTAGTAGCTAAAACATAGCAAATTGTTAGTGGGGTAAGGAAAATGAAACTTGCAATCTTTGGTGCAACTGGTGGCACGGGCAAGCTGCTTCTTGAACAGGCGCTTGAGGCAGGAGACCATGTTGTTGCATTCGTTCGTAATCCATCAAAGCTCAACATTAGGCATGAGTGCCTGACGGTTGTGCAAGGCGAGTTGGCTGATGAAGCGATGGTTGAACATGCAGTGAGCGATGCGGATGCAGTTATCAGCGTCTTGGGACCGCGAGGCGGCTCAAAAGGTAAACCGATCACGCGAGGAATGCAGAATATAATTGAGGGGATGAAGAAACAGCACGTGCGTAGGTTGATTATCTCATCGACCTTGAGTGCCAAGGACCCGAATGATTCGCCTGATTTGAGGGCAAACGTTTTAGTCAACCTCGTGAAGTTCACGATGCACGCGGCGTACGAAGAGATAGTCAGTGTTGCAGAGACTGTGCGCAAGTCCGAGCTTGACTGGACGATCGTGCGCTTGACCACGCTCAACAACAATGCAAAATCTGGAAAAGTCAGAGTCGGCTATCTTGGCAGGGGCGAGGTGGGCTCAGGGATATCCCGTGCGGATTTGGCTGAGTTCATGCTGAAGCAGGTGAAGGATACGAAGTATCTGCGCGAGGCGCCTGTAATCAGCAATTGACGTTGATCTATTCCATTGAGGAGGTGCCGAAATCGCATGGATCCAGCCTATTTTGCCGAGCACGCGTCGAAATCAGAATTCCTCGAAGAAAAGACAAAGAACGCCTTAGGCATGATGAAGGAGGCAGGGTTTGAAATCGCGGGTCTAGTTGAGGTTGTTGTTGATGAGCAGCTTCCGTTCATGGGATACACTACGAGAAAGTGGAAGGAGCATGTCATCGTGGTTTCAGGCATGGCCGTTGATTCTGGCCTGGTGGAGGGTTTGTTGATTCATGAAATGTCACATATTTGCAGGACCGAGAAGAATCATCCTTCGCACGATTACAGGCTCCTGAACGATTTCACCAGGCGTCTGTCGAGCAAATATCGTTTTTCCGCGAAATATCAAGTGGAGATCTTGCAGCAGATCATAAACCATATACAAGACCTGTACGCTGACGACATCGCGTTTGAGGTGTTTAGGAAGAATCAGGCAAAGCCGCCTTTTCCTCTAGAAAGAATGAGTGATTTCTTTCTGAGTTGGATAAAGACGGAACCATCAAGACTCAGGAACAAAACAAAAGAGAGGTGGGTGAACGCCTCTATATTGTTGAGCAACGCATTCGCAATCAGCAATCTTGAGAGGCATCACGTCGAAGACGTTGGTGACAGGATGAAAACAGCGAATGAAATGTTCCTATCAAAGTTAGATGAACCTTTCCGAGAGGAATTCTCTTACTTCAGAACTCTCATGACAAACCTGAAAGAAGATGCCAAAGAGCAGGAATTCAAAGATGAACTGTTGGCTTATGTCGACCATTTTTTGCAATTGACTTCTTGATTTCCTGTTGCAGGATTAGTTATCGTGCTTCGTCAGTGACAAACGTGCTTAGAAGGCGCGACTACTGAACGACTCGTGTTTGTGACAGCCAATTCTTTAAGGGTTTGCTGGCAATATTAGGGGTGCAGGAGAGAATAGCATGTATGACATTATTATCGTCGGTAGTGGGCCGGCAGGCTTAGCGGCTGCAATTCATTCTGCAGTTTTCGGCTTGCGTACACTGGTTTTAGAGGCAGAAGAGAGAGCGGGTGGAATAGCAACTAGAGCTCGTGGGATAACTAATTACCCGGGCTTTCGAGGCAAGGTTTCTGGGCTGAGGCTTATGGAGAAGATAGTGCTTCAAGCAGAGAAGGATGGTGCCGAGGTTCACACTTCGGAGAATGTGATCAACCTTGCTCTGCGCGGAAACGATAAGGGTGTGGAGACTCAACGGGGCACGTATCGATGCAGAGCTTTGATCTTAGCAACTGGAGATGGAATGAACGGGATCGGTATGAAATGGGAAACCTGGATAGGTGGTGGCGTTGCCTACTGCGCAGAGTGTGGTGCACCCTTCTTCAAAGGAAAAGAAATAATCGTCGTAGGCAATGTCAGGGACGCTGTTGACGAAGCCCTGCATTTAGCTAAGACAGCGAAGAACGTGAGGTTAGTTAACCATGCTAATACGATTCACATAGATGGTCAGACAAAGAGGCAGTTGGAAAAAAGTCATGTTAGTTTAATAGAAGATTTTGCGGGGAAAGAGATCAAAGGGGAACCACCAGTTAAACAACTCGTGATGCGCCAAGTTGGAGGTTCCAAGACCAGAACATTGACGGGCAACATGGTTTTCGTGGTTGCAGGCGTCAAACCGTTTGTTCAAGTTTTACGGAATGTTGGCATAAGAACTCACAGGCAAGGCTGCATTATCGTGGACGAGTTTGGAAGAACGAATGTTGAAGGAGTTTTCGCAACTGGCGGGTGCGCTTCAACAGTTAAAGACATGATACCTGCATGCGTGGGTGATGGAACAACCGTAGCTACATGTGCACGTTTGTACCTGGCATACGGATGCTAAGTGTTTCAACCACCGAACCATTTCTGGCATCGTTTCCCTCTGTTTTGTTCAATCCTCTTTCATTTTTTTCGAGAATCAACGATAAGCACTCCCCGAAAAACGCTCTTTCGGCATTCTTAATGAGCCCCTTTGTATGATGCAAAAATGCTGATGAGCCAATTCGCGGGGCGCAACACGTCCATTTTCTCCTTGTTGATACGCATAGGACTACTCAGAAGAGATGATTACTTGCAAAGATGGGGCTTTCGCCTATCTCGCTGACCACCGCGTTCTTGAACCCTATTTCGGTAAGACATTTAGCTATGGTTCTCGAGTTTTCTTTGTACGTGTTGATGAATACTGATGGGCCAGTGTCCATAGAATACCAGGCTTGAACTCCGTCTTTTCTCTCGTTTATCAACTTTCTCACTACGCGGATTGTGTCAGGCTCCCATAGCAACATATGCGACTTGCCTGTCATAGTTATAGCGTGCAGGTTAAGCGTGTCTTCTTCAGCTAGCCGTCCGATGGTAGCTGTGTCACCTTTGCCTATGGCTTTTTTCATCTCCTTGAGCATGGCGCCGATGTTCCTGCATCTCGCTTTGAACAGTGGCGAGCTGAGGACCTCTGCATGAGCCTCGTCAGTCTTCACCTCAGAATGGATAGGCACTATGACCATGGAAAAGTCTATGTCCTCTGGCCAGCTAATCTGTTCGGCATAAGATTGGCCCTTCTTGTCGGCGTACCATATGGCAAAGCCTCCTGTGAGACTCCTTGTCGAAGAACCTGCACCGAGCCGGACGGTTTCTGAGAGAGAAACCGCATCCAGACACAATCCAAGCGCCTTAGAAGCTGACAGGCCCAAGGCTGCGAAACCAGAAGCAGAAAATCCCAGACCCTTGCCTGTCTTGAGGCTGTTCTCAGAAACCACTCTGAAACCACCATCGAATTCTGCCAGGGTCCCCAGCTTTCCCAGCACGATTTCTATGCGTTCCCTATCTTGTCCGCATGCTGTCTTGCCATCAATTATGAATTTGCTTTCTTTCGAGTCTTCTAGTGTCTCGACGGTCGTGGTAGTGGTTAAGGCTTGAACGCATACAGATATGCTGTCATGATAGGGTATCCTCTCTTTTGGTCTTCTTAGCCCGTGATATTTTATCAGTCCCTGGATAGGATGTGCGACAACGGTAACCTTCAAGCCAGTTGCCTCTGGGCCAAATACAATACGATTGAGAAAACCATGTTATTTAAGCTAGGCGCAGTTCAGTTTCTGCATTGAGCGCACGATTGTTTGCGTCGTTTCCGGTAGGAACACGATTTGAACGCTTAGCCTGATGAGGAAGTTCCCCGTGAAGCCCTCAAGCGCATGTATTGTCCTAGCCTTTCATCGGCCCTCCGATGGCGAATACTCCACGCACCTCTTCGTTTGTGAGTTCTGGTCCGCGACGCATCCTTATGCTTCTTGAGTATTGCGTGAAACCGTGTGCCGTGAGTAGGTCTACAGCGTTTTTGTTTGTTTCGGGAACGCCAACGTAGAGTGTCGTGTTCTCCAGACTATTCATGCATGCTTGAAGCAGGTTCTTGGCTGTTCGAGTGCTTTCTGGGTTGCAGACGAAAGGTCCAAGGCTGTATCCGTTCTCTGCTTTTCTGCACATTAGGTATCCTTCTACTGTGGCTTTGTCGTAGTTTGCGAAGCAGAGTTGTGGGTTTTCCTTGAAGAGGCTGACCAGAATCTTGGTCCTGTCTGCTCCGAAATATTTCTTGTCGAAGGCGGCGATTTTGTTGATGTTCTCCTTCGTGATTGCTGTTGTGCTGTCTCTCTTTTGTCGAGTTGGCTTCTTGATGGTTTTTGATAGTCTGAGTGAGCCGTATTCATCGATAAATCCCAGTTTTCTGTACAGTTCTGATACCTGGGTAGCGGCTTCCAGCTTGATTGTCTGCGCGCCGTGTTGCAGCAGGTAATCGATGGCTTTGTTCATGAGCTGCGTGGCTATTCCTTTTCTTCTGTACTCGGCTTCCACTATTAGGAGTCCTAGCCATGCGAGTTTGCCGTAGCTGACTGTGAAAACGTGTCCAACAGGTTCTTTCTTTACTTCAGCAATGAAGCAACCTTCCGGTTGATAGTTGTACATGCGCAGCAAGTCTTCTTTCCTGTCGTTCCATCGTTCCGCCATGTTCAGTTTATACGCGAATTCCAAGTCTGCCTCTGTCAGTGTGCGGATGAACGGGGATTCCATAGTTGTCATCATCACGTTTAACTTGATATAAAACATTCTTTTGGTTTCTGGAACGATCAAAATTGCCTTGATTCCAACTTGTTAGTATGAGAGAATATCTTAAAGCTGATTCTGTACCTATTTTCTCACACATGATAAAGGAAAGATCGACGGTCATACCTACTGTATATCTGGTTTTGACAGAGAGCAACAGAATTCTGCTTTCTCGAAGATACAACACGGGGTTTCAAGACGGAAGATACAGTCTCCCAGCTGGTCATCTAGACGGAAGAGAAGAGACCTTCATACAAGCTATGGTTAGGGAGACAAGAGAAGAAATAGGAGTGAAGATAGAACCATCGAACTTGGAACTAATTCACGTAATGCACAGGAAACAAAGCAAGCCGACTGATGAAAGAAGGATAAATCTCTTTTTCAGGGCAAGCAAGTGGGAAGGTGAGCCCAGAATTATGGAACCTGACAGATGTGATGACTTAAGATGGTTTAATCTTAATCATCTTCCAAGAAATACGATACCCTACGTAAGACAAGCAATTGAGTGCGTCAGAAACAGGATTTTTTACAGTGAATATGGATTCTCAAATGAACACTAGAAGACCGTGCCCCGTTTCCTCGGTCTTTTTTGATTTTGCGGGAAAATCGTACGTGAACTAGGTGAAACTTGAGCAAGTCTTTTAACCGGCAGCATCAGACGTGGTTGAATTGAGAAGGAAGGGATGCTGATTGATTAAGGGAGTTAATTGGCTTGAAGTAAAAGTGACTGACATCAAAAAGGCTATCAGTTTCTATCGTGATGTTCTCGGCTTGAAGATAAAGAATGAATGGTCAAACTACATAATATTCGATTTAACTGGAACAACCGTTTTTGCAATAATGCTCGGCGGAAAGAAAGGACGAAAAGAAGGAGCACCAAACATCTATCTGGCCGTGGAAAACGTTGACGAGGAATACGACAGACTGAAGGCAAAAGGCGTCAACTTCGTAGAACCGCCGAAGAAACAATACTGGGGTGGCTACGCCGCAATGTTCGCTGACCCAGACGAGAATCTATTCTACTTGACCCAAGCAAGAGATTAGTTTGCTATTGACAGAAACAGCCTGAGATTTTGAAACAGGCTCTTACGCTAGTTTTGACCAGTTGACTACTTTCGAAAACACTCCATGCAAATAGCAATCAGCTTGACGTCTTGAAGCGGCTGGGGTAGGGATGTAATGCCCTTCGCAAACACGGTCACATAACCCAAAGGCTTTCCACACTTCTGGCATCTCAATGGCTTAGGGTTCTCCATTTTCCATCACTAGGTGTATTCTCTCCCTGACTTGCTTAAGGACTTGCCCATAATCAGTGTTTTCTGATGGCGCCATGTCGTACTTTGGCTGAGGTGCGTGCGCACGACCTACCCACACCAGGTGTAGTATATGATCCGAGTATGACCCGAAAAACACAAGAACAGCCCAAACCACTCGCAGTCTGACTTAACAGCAAGCATGCGCGTTTTTCTGAAAGGGAAACATTGATGAAAGCTAATAGGACAAAACTATCAAACAGTTGATCAAGGCAGAGAGGGAAAATGGTTGCTTTTTATGGTGATTGAGCGATTTAAGGACGCTAAAGCTGTTTATCGCAGAGTGCGAGAAAAAGGCAGAATATTACCAGAAGGACTAAAATACGTTGGAAGTTGGGTGGAGGCCAACTGCAATCGCTGTTTCCAACTTATGGAATGTGATGACGCAAGCTTGTTTCAGAAGTGGGTGATCCAATGGAGTGACCTAGTGGACTTTGAAATAATTCCAGTTGTTGAATCCAAGCAGACAGCGAAGGAGATTGAACCCTCTCTTTGACGCCCGCGCTCGTAGTGGACACACAGCCTATTCCCGAAAACGTTTTGATACAAAAATGATTTCAATGCAAGTGCCGACCTCGTCAACGCTTGCCACAATTTCGAAAGACGAGAACAGAGCGCGGGTCAACTGATCAGATACAATTGCTTATACAATGTTTAGCAATTCGTCGAGGGAAGAAATAATCCTGTCTGGTGACGCTTGAAGGAGCTTTTCTTTTGGACTTATGCCTCCGACTATTGCGATTGCCATGACACCTGCATCTTTGGCGGCCATCACGTCTATCCAGCTGTCGCCGACGTATGCTGCATCATTTGGGCGGTATCCGAGCGTCGATAGGGCTTTTCTGACACAATCTCCATATGGCTTGATTCTTTTGACGTCATCCCTCGTTATCACTACGTCAAAGAACCCGTCTAAGTCAAATTTCTTCAAAGCCAGTTTTACTCCTTTGCTGCCTGAATTTGATACTAGACCCACCTTGACCCCTGATTTCTTCAATTCGCATATGGCAAATGTTGCACCCTTCGTCAACTTTGATTCAGAAAGAGCCTCGACGTCAAACCTGTCAAGAACCGCACTCAGGTTTTTTCTCAAAGACCCTCTGCTGAGCCCCTCTCCTTTCGCAACTTGTGCCTCGGCCTTCTCCAGCATGCTTTCCACTGTATCATCTATACTGATGTTACGAGTATCGAGACCGAGTTCTGCTATCCTCTCGATCACGGCTGTCTTGGCTTCTTTAGCCTTGAAAGTGCTATTGAGAATCGTCCCATCAAGATCAAAAAACACGGCACGCATTCTCTTTCTTTCTTTCGACCCCATTCTCTTCATGAACCGTGGTTCCCCTTCTCTTGGTTTATCGCACGACCTTTCTTTCAAATAGAATATTAGCTTTAGCGCGCACGCGTGTCATCTAAATAGTTCGCGGAGTGCTGAACTGCACAGATAAATAGACTTCTAACGGCATATTTCTATTGGGGCCTTCAGAACTGCGGCACGGGGCAAATAATAAATGAACAATGCATGAAGCTCTGTTCAAGGTCCTGGAAATGTGCCAACTGAGATTAAGAGACGGCAGAGAAGTTGTTATTAGATTTCTGAACCCAGAGGATAGAGATGGACTTTTTCGGATGTTTTCTTCTATGTCTGAGAAGGCTCTTGAATGGAGCGCGGCGCCATACACTATGGATGTTATTGATAGGTGGATCGGCAATATACCAAGTCTGATACCCTTGGTAGCAGAATACGACAAGAGAATAATTGGTTACGCGGTCATCTACAAGTATCCCCATCAGAGAAGAAAGGGAATCGGAGATTTGGCCATATACCTGCATCAGGACTTTCAAAAAGCTGGACTGGGAACGGCGATGACCGAAAAACTTCTTGAGCTCGCCAAGAAGGAAAGAATGCACAAAATAGAGCTAGGTGTCGTAGCAGACAACGAGGTTGCAAAAAGCCTTTATCAGAAATTCGGGTTCAAGACTGAAGGAGTAAGCAAAGACTCGTTCTTCGGCTTTGACGGAAAATATCACGACGTGGTTCACATGGGTCTAATATTAGACTGATAATCATTTAGTACAAAGCATTCAGCAGCTTTGAGTGAGTAGTGCCTAGTAACCCTAACTGGTTGCTAGCCTGCCGTACTCCCATCAGAGAGGAGACGCATCCATCACGAGCACACGCACTTTCATTGTCATTCAAATGTGTTCTCAGGAAATCAGCAATGATTGGCTTGAGATCAAAAGCGACTTTGATTCGGAGAATTCCCTTCAAGGCAAAGTATTTTAGGTCAACTCCTTCACCGAGTTTTAGGTCTTCTGCCCTCTCGGAGATGTTACCCCAGAAGATGTGGCGTTCAACGATCTCGCCCGGCGTATTTTCAACGACAGTTCTAAACAATCTGAAATCATGAATATCCAAGCCCAGTTCTTCCTTCACTTCCCTCACTGTAGCAAGCTCTGGGCTTTCACCTTTCTCAACTCTTCCGCCTGGCAATGTCCAACAGCTTGGATATAGAAAGTCATGCTCACACCTGAGCTGCATGAGGACTTTTCCTTTAGAATTCACCAAGATAATTCCAGCAAACCTATTACGTTTCAAGCGCGCGCTTAAACGACTGATATCTGGATTGGAGTTTCTTCCACAAGCCATAAAAAAGCTGCAAAGCAAAACTATGAAGTATGTGAGGTATTTGTTTGGATAAAGAAGCGGGTCGTATAAAGATCACGGTGCTCAAACGGTTTGACACTAAAGAGGTATTCAAAGATCCTCCAGTCAAGGCAAAGTATAGTGGTCCATGTCCCATCTTCAAAGAAGGACAGGTATTCCAAGTTGAGGATAGCATGCCAAACGGGTTTTGCCCTTACGCTTGGGACACAATCTTCCCGATGATTATGACGCTCAAGTTCGGTGGCAACTGTTCTGAGTGGTATGAGGAACCTGGAGTTGCAGTAGCGTGTTGCCCAGACGGATTAAGACCAGTGATCTTCAAGCTAGAGCGAAAATAGCCAGGATCCTCTGTATGCTTTCGTAAACCATCAAAACTATAATGCCTAATGGATATCGTCCCTCTGAAGACCTAGTTCAGGAGGAATCTCCCACACCTTGGCTATTTGCACTATCGTTTCCAGTTGTATTCTTGTTCTACACTTTCGACATATTGCTTTTAAGCTAGTTTTGGCATGGCGTTCTATTGGTATTGCTGAGAAATCACACTAACAATAGTGGAGTTCTCCCGTATTCCCGACTGACATAGATATCGCCACTTTCGGCAAGAATAGACGGATTAGCCTGATCTAAAAGAATAGAAGGAAATGTCTTCTGGTTTTGTTCTCTACCAAAGATGAAAGAATCATTGGATTTAGTTGTCATTCAGAAAAGACAAGAAAAGAAAGTGGCGGAATGATATGTTTTTGCTGTTCTTAACTCTTCTTTGGCTTTCTGAGCATCGAGCCTATGTAGAGTCCGATGAAACTTGCCACCACCACAATGAAAACATTTAAGGCTATCGTGTCAGTCAGTGCATATTCCTCAACGCTCCACCATTGAGATGTCGTCAGCGTCTTTCCTGGGTTGGCGTTTTGGTAGGTTTCTTTAACTAATGGAGTCCAGTCCCCCTGTGCTGGAATTGCTGCTGCATAGAAAAGCATCAGTAGAGCGGCTCCCAAGACGACTATCTTGGCTATGGTTTTTATGCCAGCTTCTTCCCAGATTTTCCTGGAGAAGATTGCGCCGACGATCAATCCACTAAGCAAGAAGGAGATTATCCCGACAACCGTGGGTCCCCAATCCCTGTAAAGTTTTACCCCACGCGGGTGCGGTGGAACACCAATGCTAAATAGATTCTCTGGTTTACATAGAAAGAGTCTGGGGGCATGGGAGCACTATGATACTGATCAAAGAGGCCATTGAGGACGATAATGATGCTCTTAATGAACTTCAGAAGAAATGTCCGATGGGCACCAGCATGGTTATTGGAATCGACAGCTCGCCCGACTATTTTGCTCGGTCTAGACCATTCAAAGAGTGGCAGGTTCTCGTGGCAGTTGAGAATAGTACAATAGTTGGTTCTGCCGCATACGCAATAATCGATACCTGCGTTAAAGGAAAGCATCTTAAAACTGCCTTTGAGTATGGTTTCATCGTTGACCCTCTTCACAGGCGAAAAGGAATTGGGGAAAAACTTCAAAGGCACATCGAGCAGTTCGTGCTGGAGAAGGATGTCAAGCTAGTGCACCTAGACATAATCGAGGACAACTTACCTTCGATAGGCTTATTTTCCAAAATGGGATTCAAGAAAGTGAAAGACTGCACGATATTTTCCTTGTTGCCTTACAAGAAGCAGAGAACTACAGGAGAGGCAAACATAAGGAGTATGAACGAGACTGACGTTGATGATGTGACAAACCTGATTAACGAGATGTACCGTGACTACGATTTCTTCGCTCCTTTCCAACCTAAGGACTTCCTAGAGTATCTCAAGCGAATGCCATACTTCGAGTTTCACAATATCCTTGTTCTTGAAGACAATGGTGGCATTAAAGCCTGTCTGGGATACTGGGATCACAGCAAAGTCAGAAGATACATTGTAGAGAAAATGAACCGGACATTGAGAATACAGACATACCTGATGAAGTTGATTGGCTTATTTGCCGAAATGCCTAGAATTCCCAAGCCTGGCGAACCACTGCTGAACTACAACTTGACCGCTATGGCTTGCAGGAACTCAGAAAGCATGACAGAATTGATAAAACATACAGTCAACATTGCTCTAGAGAATAAGGTCAACCAGATCATCGTAGCGGTAGACCCAAGGAACCCGATAGCTGCGAATCTCTCACAGTTCAGACATACTGAGATGAAACTGCATTTCTTCACCAAATCGCTCAGACAGGAAAGATTACCGAACCTTGGAGAAAGGAAACTCTACATCGACGCAAATCAAATGTAACTATCGTTCACATTCACCCTGCAGCATACGGCGATTTTGGTTGGTTGGATAAAACTTTACCCCAAACCAAACCAACCAACAACGACGGACTGGCTGAGCAGGGAAAACAGGCTTAGCAGGGTGTATACACGATTCAGGCTATACAGTAGTCAGTATCAGTATAAGGTATACTATAGTCGAAATCGAGTATACGCCTCAGCAGGGCACGCGCGCGCAAATGTCGTCGTCGGCGGGTAAGGTTTTTTCAAACCAACTTTACAAAGGGGAAAAATTCTTATTTAATCAATCTAAGCTAATGGAAGTTAGGAAGCTAAAGACAGATGAAAGCACTTGTTGCCTACTACTCTAGAACAGGAAACACAAGGAAAGTTGCTGAGAGAATCTCAGCACTTTTGGGATGTGACATTGAGGAGATCCGTGACGTTGTAAATAGGTCAGGCATGATTGGCTGGCTTAAAGCAGGTAGAGATGTAGGTTCTAAAAGATTGACAACATTAGAAACGGTGAAGAACGACCCGGCTGGTTATGATATCATCGTGATTGGCACGCCTATATGGCGTCACACGTTGTCAACGCCGATCAGAACTTACATCTCGCAATACCAGGAGAACTTCAAGAAGGTATCTTTCTTCTGTACTGGAAGAAGCACCGGAGATAGTCCATTCGATGAAATGGAGTCGCTTTGTGGAAAGAAGCCAATCGCTACACTTAGGCTGCAGATAAGACGGGGAGTTGATACCGCTCACGATCCTGAGAAGATTCAAGATTTCATTTCTAAAATAGAAGCAGAGTAGACGCGCGCGCGAAATCAAACAGAAGGAAATCACCAGCGCGCGCTACTACACTCAGCTAGGAAAACTGTTCAGGTTAATGAACCATGGGCAGCAACAAGTCTTGTTCGAAAACACAGCACGTGCGATGGAAGACAGCCCAAAAGAAATCAAGATACGACACATCAGAAACTGTCTGAAGGCTGATCCCGCTTATGGCAAAGGAGTTGCAGACGCCCTACGAATATCCTTAGATGAAGCAACCTAGTTTATTATTCTCTGTTATGCCCGCGCGCTTGCATTATGATCGATCGCGCGCGATGCGCAACCCGAGTCTATGTTCAAGCTGGGTTAAGGATTTTTCCCATGAATAGAACTGAGCCTGAGCGGTCATCTCTGATTTCAAAATAGAACGGTCTGTCGACCACGAAACTAGGGCGAGTGGGACGCGCCGTCGATGTTTCTCCTATGCCTACGACGGTGACTGCGGCTGCTTCTGTTCCTTTCTCATTGACTTCAACGATAGCTTTGTGGTCTACGTATGATATGTAGAGGTTCCTTGGGGCAGTGTCAGCGATGCCGCTGAAGTTGGCTTCATAGGGATCAAAGGCTGTTTCCATCCCCAGTTTCTGAAGAACGTCATTGAGGCGTTTCACACCGTATTCCACTTTGAATTTCGGCAGTTTGACTACTAGATCAGCCGTGGGCTGAAGTCTGCTGAGGTATTCGTCGTGAGCGGTCTGGTTCAGGCTGGCAATAAATGAGTCAAGAGGGACATCTTCATCTGGCAAGAAGACATACATTGCGACTTTGTCTCTTCCGTAGGGCAGTCTTGCCACTTGGCAGTCCTCCCCTGAGTAATAGGTGAAGTTGCCTGCAGTAGACATCATGTCAACCTTCACAATGCTTCCTCCAGGCAAGAGGAAATCTTGTGGATGAGTCAGGGTCTCGTCAAATCTTATAGTCCATTCTCCCTTGAAGTAGATAGCATTAATCAGAAGCATCACAAGCTCGGGACTTAGCTCCTGAATTATCTCCTTTATTTTGCCCTCTGTGTTCTTATCTGCCCAACCATTAATCTCGCTGACAGTCTGGGGGTTCTCAAAGTCCCGCGTAAGAATCTCACCGTCATACGAAGTTCCTACTCTTTCCAAGAAACCCGATTTGACAATAGGTGCGAACTCTTTCTCCATCCAAACAGAGTTTCCAAGGAGTAGCTTTACTGCTTGATCAACGTTCTCCAAGCTTTCCATCAATTTTGAGTATTCCTGGTTTATCTCTTCTAAAGTCATGTTTCCAAAATCGAGAGTCTTCGCCATCGCATCTTTCGTCGTGCCTTCTGCCCCATTGTAGAGCATTGCTAAGGCCATTGAGACGCTCAAAGGAGAAATGAAAATATCCTTGTTCGCTTCCTCTGTGACAAGCTCTCTGAAAAGGCTGAAAGCAAACTCCGTATTTGCACGAACTAACGCCGGATCAACAGAATAGGCCTTTGCATCAGATGTGGCATATGCTGAATTTAGGATACTTCCAGGAGTGTAAACTAGCGTCACATAACTAACCAGAATAATGGACACTAACGCCAACGATATTGCAGTCAACTTACGAATACCAACGGCCTGCTTGCATTTCCTCCACATAAGCCATTCCCAGTAATACACATGCGACGCGCCAAATATAGTTCTAACGACTAGAACAGACCGTTCTAGCCGCTAGAACAGCAGCGCGCGCTAACTCATGGTCATTTGAGCACATTACTTATTTCCAAGATTCTGAATAAGGAATCAAGCTGAGGACTATTGATAGACTGGTTCGCCCGCCCAAAGCAAAACGCTCTTTCTCCCTCTGAACTAAACCCAGAGGGAAGGGGACATGCACTCGTGCTAAGGTATGCGGGTTGCCAACTGAGACAGGATAATTGTCCTCTCTGCTACGCAAGGCGTTACGCCTGGAACATTAAAAACGGCCATGAGTACGAAGTCGACAATGTCCTTAAATCACTTAGTAGGCTGCAGGAGCACACCTCAAGAAAGATAGTCTGGGTCAGAGTCCAAGGAGGAGAGCCGCTCCTGACATACGACAGATCGATCACGACTCTAAACTACGCGGAGAAAGCTCTGAGCCAGATTATTGAGAAGAAACTCAACTTCTATGGTACTACGAGAGTAGTGATCCAAACCAACTCGCTCGGGATGAACCGGCTCAACGAAGAGCAGCTTGCAGAACTATCGAGGAGACTGGAGGCAATATCAAGAGGCATCGGTAAACAGGGGCGTATTGTTTTTGAGGTATCTCTCAAAAGCTCAATGAACTTGGGCATCCTTGCGCCACAGATCAAGGGATTTGACTTGCTTCTAAGACTGCTAATTCCTCTGTGGAAGAAAGGATTTGACAACCTTGCTGTGTACCCATTAGCTGGTTTGGGATAAAACTTTACCCCCAAACCCAAACCCACTTTCTAAGACTACCGTAAATCTAAAATGGAAACATGCTCAACAGAAAAAGGAGGCATTCTAAAATGGGCAGAACTATCGAAGAAGTGTTAGTCACTGGAAGAAACCTTCAGGAAGTGAAAACAGAGGTGTTCCGTTGGATGGACGAGTGGGGAATAAACAAAGTGGAGGAACGTGATGATTTTATTAGAGGACGCATGGGCGCGCGCGCTGGGCTAACAGCTCCCAAATACTTTGAGGTATCATATAGACCGCAAGATAATGGAGTTTTGGTACACACGGAAGGTTGGATCGGCGTATATGGGATGGCTGAATCGAGCTTTTCGAAAAGCGCACTTCTTGGTGGAATACCGAGGAGAAAAGGATGGAAAACTATAGAACAATTATGGAACAGACTAAGATCGATGTCAAAATAGCAAATTCCCCAGGCTTGCCCTTGACTCGTTGTGTGTGTTTTTTTTGCCTTAAAATTTAATCCCAACCCAACCTTGTTAGGGCGCACTTCGCTTCTACTGTGCAATTATCATTTCATCTTCTTTTGCCAACGAATCACCTGAGACAGTTTTCATCTCGTTTCATTTATAAGCCTAATTCGCCACGCTGAAAGAAAAAGAAGGGGTGTCTAGTGTCGTTGCTAGAGGATGCTATTGTTTGGCTTCCACTAATTTCGCAATCGGAGCGTTCTTCTTCACCGATTCAATACCATTCACGCATGCTTCCTTTGAGGAGTAGCCTTCACTAACTGCAATTATCTCTCCATTGGCTGCCAGCAGACGGAATCTGAATTTTCCTGCCTTGTCTTTGAACCATTCAAATTTGGGTTCCGGCAAAGATATCACCACCTGAAGATTATCTGTTGAGTTGATAGAAAAGGTTTTCGTCGCATAAGTAAAGACATTTATTAGGTTCCAGGCAACATGGCGAGTGGGTTTATGCGATATGTTTTTTAGGCAAAAAAAAGCTGTCTGTTGATAGTGATCAAAATGTCATTCTTGGATAAAGCGAAGAAAAAGGCCGAAGAGGAAGCCAAAAAGGCTGCCGACGCAGCAAAAAAAGCCGGTGAAAAAGGAGTCCAAGGAGCCAAGACGGCTGGTGAAAAAGTCAAAGAAGCCGGTGAAAAGGGAGTAGAGGAAACCAAGAAAGCCGTACAAAAGGTGAAAGAAAAAATCGACTAACATGTCAGCTCCGCCTTTGTCACATCTGGCAAATCCCCCTTTTTCTATCTAATTTCACATTACGGTTTTGGGAGCCCTGTGGTGCGCGGGCTGATCACAAACGAAGAAGAACGAAGAACAGATAAGGGCAGAAAGAAGAAACCTCATTGTAGTTGAAGTGCTTTGAAAATCAAATTCTTAGGTGCAACGCGTCAAGTGACGGGTTCAAGCTACCTGCTCGAAGCTGGCGGATTGGAGATACTTGTTGACTGTGGGCTTTTTCAGGAAAGAGATTACTCCTACAGAAACTGGCAAGCATTTCCTGTTCCTCCCCACCAGATTCAGCACCTACTCCTTACCCACGTTCACATCGACCACTCGGGACTCGTCCCCAAGCTTGTGAAGGAAGGATTCACTGGGGAAATCCTACTGACCCCCGCTTCCAAAGAATTGTTCCCAATCGTGCTTCTAGATTCTGCTCGAACACAGGAAGAGGACGCTGCCTTCAAGAAAAGACGTCATGAAAGGGAGGGTCGAAAAGGACCACGCCCCGAAATCCCACTCTACACGGTTCAAGACGCTGAGAAATGTTTTCCTCTCCTTAGGGCTCTTCCCTATGAGCAACCTATTCAACTGAACGACCTAGTCACAGTCTGCTTCCACGACGCCGGTCACATCCTGGGGTCAGCCATGATCGAAGTCACCGTTCGAGATGAAGACGAAACAAAGAATGTTGTCTTTTCAGGGGACATAGGCCAATGGAACAAACCTCTGCTTGGCGATCCTTCATTCTTTGAGCGAGCCGATTACGTGGTTATGGAATCAACCTATGGAGATCGCAAACACGAAAATCTCCAAGAGGCCGAGGACAAGCTTGGAAAAACCGTTAACGAAACCATCAACGCAGGCGGAAATGTCATCATTCCAACCTTCGCCATCGAACGCGCCCAAGAGTTGGTGTACTATTTCAACAAGCTCGCGCGTGAAGGGAGAATACCGTACGTTATGACTTTTCTAGACAGCCCCATGGCCGTCGAGATAACGAGAGTGTTCGAACGATGCATGAAATACCTCGACGATGAAACACAATCCCTTTTCAAAGATGGAAAATCACCCTTTGATTTCCCAGGATTGAACCTTGTAGAGTCCGTTGAGGCGTCAAAAGCGATCAACCTCGCCAAGGGTTCAGTCGTCATTATGGCTGGTTCAGGGATGATCACTGGAGGTCGAATAAAGCACCACTTAGTCAGGAACATAACTCGCCCAGAATCTACCCTGCTTTTCGTAGGATACCAGGCAGCTGGAACGCTAGGAAGGCAGATTCTAGACGGCGTCTCGCCTGTTAGAATCTTTGGACAACTCTATCCCGTACGGATGAAGATTCAGGAGATTGAAGGCTTTTCCGCGCATGCGGACATCACCGATCTGGAACGTTGGCTCAGCAACTTCAAGTCGCCGCCCACCCAAGTTTTCCTGACTCATGGCGAAGAGAGCTCGATCCAGAGTCTGGAGAATTATCTGCATTCTAAGGGCGGATGGCAAGTCAGGGTGCCAGCATACCTAGAGGAATACAACCTCTAGCTTGCGCGCGGTGACCTATTATTCGTAATATTTTTCTACAATCTGCATACTAAACTTCCATAGCCGTTCCTGCGTCTTTTTGTTATAGGTTATCTGGTGGGAAGAAATAGGCTTCTGTTCACTAAAGTATTTGCTGGTGACACCTTCCACATCAGGTGATGAAGCAAGGAAGACCGAAGTGGCGGCGCCTGCTTGCACGGAGATGCCCTGCAGGTCGGGCCATGCTGAACGCAGTAGGTAAGTATCTACTACGCCAGGGTGCAGACAATTGGCTGTCACACCACTGTCCTTTAGATAATCTGCCAGGTAATATGTGAAGAGGACATTGGCCAGTTTGGATTGTGAGTAGGCTTCCCATCCTTCGTAACCATCAAGGGTGTGTAGAAAATCGTAATCAATGTCGTGAGCGCTGTGGACGCTTGAAGCCACCACTACGATCCGTGCAGGGGTGGATTGTTTAATCTTTTTCAAAAGCAGCAGAGTGAGCAAAAAATGCGCCAAATGGTTGACAGCAAAAGACAGCTCAAAACCATCAGCGGAGAGAGTTGGCTTTGGGACGTAGATGCCAGCATTATTAACCAGTACGTCCAGGTGTTTTTCATGGGTGATGACTTCATTCGCTATGGCTTTCACCTCAGCCAGAGAGGAGAAATCAGCTGGGTAGAGCGCCAAGTTCGCGCTGCCAGTTCCTGACCTTATCAAGTCGCACGTCTTATCTAAATGTTGAAGGGATTTATCGTGCAACAACAAGCGGGCGTGCATACGCGCCAGCTCCAAGGCGGTCTGCTGACCAATGCCGTTGCCGGCGCCAGTAATTAGAATTGTCTTACCTGTCAGGTCTGACATGCTTAACTCCTTTGTTCATTTAACAAGGTACACTTTTGTTATTATATCTAGCACGCGCTCTTATCAAAGTCCAATACGCTCTCACACACTCACTCCGTGTGCGTGTGTGGTGTGTGTAGGTAGGTAGGTATAGGTGGAGGAGGAGTGGTGGGTGCAGTGGCAGGGGTGGAGTTAGGCAGAGTTTGTGGTATGGGTTGTGGTAGTGAGTGGTAGTTTGGTTGGTTGGATAAAACTTTACCCCAACCAACCAACACTCACCGGCAGGATATCGTCAAACACTGTCGAGGCTTGATCTTTGGCATAAGCCAAACTTCTCCATTCAACAGCTAGGAGCAGTGGAAGCGCAAGTTATTTAGCTCAGGGTCACCTCACGATTAACTGATAGTAATGCGTTGGCAAATCTTCGCAATTCTAGGCTCAATACTCCTGACGTTTGGAATCGCACTTATCGTCTCCGCACAAAACTTACCGGTCTACTACGAAGGCGGAGGAACAGGAGTATCCATGACTAACAAAATCGTAGGGGGACTAGCGCCCGACTACTGCGAAATCCCCATAATCACAGTGCCAAACACTATACAAATTCACGCAAGATCTATAGAACCAGTCAACGTCAGAATCGACGCGCCAAACGGAACGAATGTGGCGCAATGGCAAAACGAAACCGTAAATGTAGAATATCCCGTGGCGGAATGCGGGTTCTGGCACGTCTACATCTCACAACCCTCAAGATACTTCGTTTACGGCGAAGTACTCGTCACAGCTCCACTGTATGCACATCCAGTGCTCATGTACGCGTCAATACCAATCCTGCTCGGCACAATGAGTCTCCTGCATTCAATCTACAAGAAGAAACAGGCTTCCAACCTCGAGGACATCCAATTCGAACAGAACATCGGCGGAAGATGGGTTTTCCTCTCTTGGATACCTATACTCGCTATCATTTCTCAAGCGCCCCTGTATATTCCGAGCTTTCCATGGCTCTACGCATTCCTAATAGAGTAACAGTCGCGGCTGTCTTTTTCTCGTTCGCCCTCGCCTACGTCAAGATATACCTGTCAAGCAAAGGCTTCTATATCGAAGCCCCATTCCTCAACTTCCACAAATACTACAAGACGCATCAGATCGTCGGATACAGTATCACTCAGGAAAACAAGCAACGACTACTTGGCTTCTGGACAATACCATCAAGGCGTCCTAAGAAAGAAGACCAGATCACCCTTTCCGTCCTAGATCCACTTCCAGCACGAATTTGGATAACATCACTCGCAACAAGACTGTACTCCAACAAGATAGTCTTCCGCCCAAAATCAACAGAGAAATTCGCGGCAGCCGCCAAAAAACTGGGCATAACAATGAAAGAAGCCACTGAACTCTAGAGGGGTGATCCTCTCGGATTTCACATTAGCAGTCATAAGGCTAAGCATAGTGGCGATTCTCTCACTTAGTTCGTGTGGATCTGACGGGGTGCCTTTCCATCTGTCGACCGCAATCTCCTTGCAGTAACAGTAATTGATGTAGCTATCTAAAGTTACCTCGCCCATTTCAGCTGCGGCTTTGAAGTCTTTGTGTTGAGTTGTTTAGCGCGCGGCAAAAGCTAATATATGAAGGAAAACTTGCGTCTACGCGAGCCACTATATTTCGGTTCTTGAAAACGGCTAAACGAGGATGTGTGAACGTATTGAGGGAAAATGGATTTCGTAAATACCTTCAGGAACGCAAGCTGAGCGCGAAAAACATAGACTCTTCAGTTAAAGCAGTGAAGAATTTTGAGGAACATCTGAAAACGAAAAAGAGCACACTGGAATCTGTGAGCTTGGATGCGCTCAGGGAGTACATTTCGCTTCTGGTTAAAGAAGACAGGAACTCTGAGGACAGGCTCGTCGCCATCGCGCGCTACTGCTATTACATAAAGAAAAACGACTTATACATTTACTTCGCGTCAATACTCGGAGCCACAAACGTGCTACCCGATATCGGCGAAAGACTAGTCACCATCGCTGGAGAAGAAGTCCGTCGCAAAGTCTACCAAGCGATTGAATTCCCTCCGCTCGGCGCTCCTCAAGAAGATTATCCCGAGCTGACCAAAAAGATTCTAGATAGAATGGAAGCCGAATTGCCGCCAGCGAAGTGCAGAGAAGTCATGACGTGGAATTATCACAAGGTGCCCGCTGCGGCGTCCAAGGAAGCCAAGAAACGCTTCGAGAAATCCGCCAGCATAGACGAATACCTCAAAGGCGAACATCGAAGGCTTGTTGAGGAGCTCGAAAGCTACATGAAGAAGGGCCAATTGTGGTTTGAGCAGGAAATCACGCCCGAGGTCTTGGAGTTCGTGAAAAACAATCAAGAAATCAACACTGGAATCCGAAGAGGCGACAAAATCTTCAAGATAAAAATCCCTTACGCTCCGAAGCAGTTTCTCAAAGAAGAAGACCCAACTATGAGGAAGTACTACGCCTGCCACTGCCAGCTTGTCAGAACTGCCTTACGCAACGGCAAGCCCAAAATCTCGCCGACGTTCTGCTATTGTAGTGCTGGTTTTGAAAAGCTCCACTTTGACGTGATATTCGACGAACCTGTGGAAGTAGAGTTGCTCGAAACCCTTCTGAAAGGAGACCCTCGCTGCCGTTTCGCGATAAAGATTCCGAAGGGCAAAATGAAATAGTGATGAAATCGTAATACGCGCTGAGTGAGTGCATTTTGTGGTTGGTTGGGGTAAGGTAAAGTTCTATCCAACCAACCCAACATGACTACGACTGCGACGACTGACGACTGCGACGACGATTACACCCCATCCGACTGCAAAGCAGTCACCTTCCCTCAAGGGAAGGACGTGAAGAAAAGTTATAGGTGAACCAAGAGGATTAATCAGAATAGTGAAAGGAAGTGATTACAAGCAAAATCAGAACAAGGCAATGGCTTCTGTTCATTTTGCTTGCAGTCGGTCTCATATTGTGTCTTATCGGACTGCCAATATGGGTTGCAATGTCCCGTGGTGAGCAGACTCAAGTCTATCCTGAGAATTTTCGACTGGTCTTTTCCCTTTCAATGCTGGGGTCGGTCATTTTTGGTGTCTTGTTGATATTGGCAGCATTGCGTCTGAGAAAATGGATGAGACGTTAGTGTGTGGATAACTTTACCGCACACACACAACTCTCCGCAAATGATATGAATCTAGTTGAAGACATGATTATGAAGGTGCACATTTCGTGACTGAAGAGCGCAGTGACTATTCACATTATACTGGAATTCTGTCAAGTCTGATTGGTGGATTGTATTTTGTTTCTGGTTTCACTTTCACTGCCATAACCCTGCTACTCACTTTTCAAACCCAGACAAGCCTCTTCTTTCAGACCACGCTTTTTCTAATGAATATTCTAGTCGAACTGTCCTTCTTCTTGGCACAATGGTACACAACGCATTCAACCCTTTATGCAGCCATTCCGCCCCTCACAGGATTTTCCAAGATTGCAAATTACTTGACGTTTTTGGTTGCAAGTCTGGCGACGATGGTGCCAACGCTTCTTTTCTTTGTTTATGGGTTTGTCTATTTGGGATTAGCATCGGTGATTGCATGGATAGCGATGCTCATCGCTGCGTATCTCTTCATTTATAGGCAAATCAGTAAGAAAACCATATTCCAGAAATCCTGAAAGCAGAAACCAGTGTGTGTGCGCATAAAACTTCACCCCCAACCCAACTTACTCTCTCTGACAGATACAGACAGACAAAAAAACACGCACACATCACACAAAAGTACGCGCGCGGGGTTCATCTTCTAGGCATTCTATCAGGAGCACCTAAGCCAAAAAGCTTAAAGCATGTGCTTCAAATAACGTATTTTCAAAAAGGAGGGAAAAATGAGGATGAAAAGCAAAGAGTTTATGGATAAAGATGTGTTTGCGTTAGACGAGAAAATCGGCAAAGTCAAAGAAATCGGAATAGATCCAGAAGAGTGGAAAGTAACTCATCTTGAAATCGAATTGGAAAAGGAGATAGCTGAATCTGTGCTTGGCGCAAAGAAAGGCGGAGTACGAAACATGTTGGCCATTTCAGCCCTAGAGAAAGGGGTTGCACGCTGGACAGACAAGGGACTGCACTTAAAAGTATCAAAAGATCAACTTCACATGTATTTAAGACCAGTAGTTGGGACTTAGTTGGGCGCGCGCTTTCTTTCACATTTTCTCTCTTTCTATGCCCATACAAACACAAAAAACAAAAAAGCGCGCGGTAATCTTTACTTTATTCACTTCTTCACCCAAAATATACTTTTGATCACTCTTTAACTTCAAGATAAATACCTAGTATAACAATCAAGAGTCCTGCTACACACCTAATTTCACGTTCAAAATCATAAATAAAGTCATGGTTATTTCCTGGTAACAAAATACTTCCTATACCATCTGCAATAACCAAAATACCAATCAAAATGACTAAACCAGAAACAATATGCAATTTCTTACTCTTCTTCATAATCTCTCACCTGTCGCTTTTCTGCAAAATAAGTAGATTAAACATGATACAAAGTTTCTCCATATCTTCGTTCTTCTCTAATCACTGCCTTATAACCTGCTTTGAGCGCGCGCGCACTGGACAGAATGTCGCCTAGGCAAGGCGCGCGCCTAACCTAGACCAGCCCTCTTTTTATGTTTCAAAGAAAAAGTTGCGGTGAATATTGAATTATTGCTATACAGCCGTAGATGTAGTGGTACTTATGTTTTTTTGGTTACCACTACAATGAGTCCAAGTAGTCCTCCGATGACAACCAGTAGTCCGCCAAGTCCACCGCCAATGATTCCAACGATTATGAGTACGATTGCCCAAACGAGAGTAGTTACGCTTTTTGCACCAATTATTGCTATGACACCGCAAATAATGGCAACGATGCTGCCATAGGCGAAGAATTCCCAATGCAAAACTGGCCCAAAGTTTTGACCAGAATACCCAATGAATGATAACAATCCTAAGATTACCAGCAGTATTCCGCCTATAAGAGCTAAGATGTAAGCTATTTGAGACACTGAAGTTTCTGACATTCACATTCAACTCTCACTTAACAATTTATAGCTCTAAGCGTTTAAGAAGTTTACTCTGGTTTGGGTTTGGGGATAAAACTTTACCCCCAAACCGTGATTGTGAGGTTAGGCGGCTTCCTGCTCTCACTTGTTCTGTTATGGCTTGCAGTCCTTTCCTATTCCGAAGGCTCTCGCTATTTGTTCTCCAACCTTCCAGTAACTTCCGAGAGTTCCCTCGGATAGCAGTAGCGCGCGGCCTAGCATAATTGAAGTGTGGCGCCAGTGAATTTGTTTAGATTCATGATTGAGATGGAGGCGATAGGATTTGAGTAAGAAAGGCAAACCCGCGGGAAAAATGATTGACAGACAGAAGGACCATCAGACGAGAAGGGCCCGTGGGGGAAAGAAGCAGAAACGTAGATAGACAAGTAGGCCTGGCCAGATCATCCTTATAAGCGACGCTGAGAAGCTATGTTGTGAGAAAGGCATTAGGCATACCGACAGGGTATTGCAGTATTTTGCTTTAGAAATGGTTTGCTTTTGCTTTGAATTGGCCTGTTTTTGCCTTAGAGGTAACTACAACATGTTAGGAATTAGAAACGTGCCGGATCGAAACCGGAGCAGATTTGAGATAATAGCGGAAATCTTGAAGAGGTTGCGTGAACCGGCTAGTAAAGCGAATATCATGTCTCATTGTAATATGAGCTCCGCACAATCTGGGCAGTACTTGGATTTTATGGAGTCGGTTGATCTTGTTCATACAGACGCGATAACAGGGAGAGTAACGTACGCGAAAACAGAGGCTGGTCGAGGTTATCTGGAAGTGTACAACAAGATGGCTCTTCTGCTTGATCCCTGTATCTCTGTTCCAATGATGATTCAACATTGAGAGGTATGGAACAGAAAAAAGGAATTGTTCAGTAGCGAACGTGAAAAGTGTTTTGAGATTGGGGCGTGGAGGATAATTTATGAAAATATTGGAAGGATGGAGAAGAATAGACAACGAGAGAGGATACATGAATGCGACGACTGGACAGAATATTTCTGTTATGAAGAACCAATTCGGCGAGCACTACTCAGTACTGCTCGTACCTAGGACAGAAAATGACGAGGAAGAAAGAAAGGTTTCACCTGAATTTGCGACCAGATCAAAGGCAGAAGCATTTGCTGTGGATTGGATGAATAAGCATCCGAAGGGAACTTGAATTAACTCTGACATTGATTTCCTTGCGCCTCATTTTCTGCAGAGTCTGAAGTAAACCGCATTAGCAAGGTCTTCTTCTAGATCAGCGCGGGCTATTAGCTGTAGCGATTTCGGCGTCGTTGAAGTACAACCGTTTGCTCGAAAACCCAAGGGTTTTGCTACGCACCGAAGTGCGTGCTTGCGTGCAAGGAGGGTCTTCTAAGTGAATGTCAATCGCTATTTTTGGGAACCTGCTCGATGGAACGATTTTACAGTGTTCAGTTTGGTTCCGCAAGCTGAGCATTTACCCTCGGCAGTGATTTTCGGCTGCTCCTTAACCTCAGCACCGCAAAGTCCACATTTTGGCATCGAATCACCTCCTCACAAGGTTCTGATCAGCAATCTATTATTCTTCCTGCGCATAAGAACACTTCGTCATTTGGCATGGTTCTTACGTGTGATTTCGGGAAGCTGCTTCACTGTCTATTATCTGCAGGAGCTTCATCACTTTCTTGCCTTTTGTTCGGAGTTCTATTTTTGAGATGGTGTTTTTCATTGGGCACAGCTCATCCACTATTATCCCTTCTTTTTCGCTGTAGATCACTGGGTAGATTTGGCATCCTGAAGGTCTGTGTCTGTAAGCCTTGCAGCGGCGATTTTCAGTGTCGTAGAAAATGCATAACCCACGGCAATTTTTCATTCTGGCAAAACCATGTCTGTCGTACCGCATGAATTTCTGTTTGTTGTAGCCCACTTTTTCCAAACGTTCAACGTCAGCGTTGGAAAGCATCATTTCAGTCTTTTCACAGCATACTCCACAATGCGAGCAGTGCATGCAATGGGTTCCACTCTGGCTTTCTTATCTGTTTTTGTCAATCTAGCGCGCGCAGAGTTGAAATTGTCACGCTCGTCGATTCGAATGTTTCCAAACTATTAGGCTCAGGCTCTTCGTCCATATTGGAGCGTTTCGGCTTGGATTAATAGTGGGCAGTTTACCCATGATTCTAGGGACACTTTCTCGCATAGATCTACTACTATATGAGAGAAGAACAAAGAGATAAATGAATGAGAACAGATGTAAGGTTCCAGAACCTATGAAAAAGAGAGGAATTGAGGCAGAGTGGAGAGGGCCAAGAAAAACTGTGTAGAAAGAAAAGATGAAAAAATGAAAAGAAGCGGTCGTTGGAAGGAATGAGCGAATATCTTGCTTGGAACCTGAGGGTTTGGCTCGGCAGGTTGTGTCAGAGTTTGAATGAATTGAATAGTCGCTTCGTCCTAAACTGTCCCAGCTATTGGACGAGGCAGTTCAGGCCGATATTGTTCAAGATGAGAAAATGAAATTGAGTTCCAGAGAAAAGAAGCTCCAGTCTTATGAACACGAAATAAAATATTGGGAAAGCCAGCGCCGTCGGTATGAGGCTTTCGGAGAGACGGAGACTTGGCAGAAAATCTACGATTTACTATTCGAAAGGACCAAAAAGCTTGAAACCGAAGATCAAGATGAAGAGACAAGGAACGGGTTGCATTAGGGTATCTTTCCTTTGAGTGTCGGGACAAAACTTTACCCCAACCAACGCTTGAGCAACCAAGAAAAAGCCCATCTGGCTCGCCTGTCTGATAATAGAAAACGAGGAGACCTATGCCTTGTTTTCTTCACGTTCTGACACGGGTCCGAAAAACTCGTTTGGAGACATTTGTGCTAGAAACGGAACTCCACTTTCCCAGCCAAGAGGTGGCCAATCTCCCGACAGCAGATACTCAATAGCCGTCATTATCATCAAAGCGAGAATCACACCAGCAAGCTCCAGAACCAGCCCAACGCCCAATAGAAGCTTTCTAAGCATATTCTGAGTCTAAGACCATGTTTTCTTTTATTTGTTTTCCTTGCAACAGATTCCAGCGCGCGCTCGATTGGTTGGTTGGATGAAACTTTACCTTCACACACAGAAGACACGGAAAAGAACTTAAATTGGGTGACTATTATTCTTAAATCAAAATGGATTCTTCAAAGTTGATTTTGACTGCTCTAAGATTCAATGAGAGAATCAACCAACGAGACTTTGAAGGCTTGGCCGAGCTGATGACTGATGATCACACGTTCATAGACAATTCTGGAGGAGTCACAAAAGGCAAATTGGCTATGAAAGAGGGTTGGAGAGATTTCTTCGAGAAGTATCCCGACTACCAAAACATATTCACTTGTGTGACAACTCAAGACAATGTTGTTGTCATTGTTGGTCACTCTACGTGTTCTTACAAACCGCTTGAGGGTCCAAACATATGGACTGCCAAGGTGCGGAGTGGACTTGTGTCCGAATGGAGAGTATATTGGCTGGACCAAAGGTAAGAACGAATTATTATTCACCCTCGTTGGTTGGTTGGATAGAACTTTGCTCCAAAACACAGATTTCTAGGGAGCAGGAAATCCATTGACTTCAGTTGAAAAGCAGCGCGCGTCTCCCAGAAATTGAAAAATTATAAATGCAGCTAGTGTAAAAGCCATAGTTTAGGGGAATTTATGAGCAAAAAGAAGAAGACAGAATCCAAGAAGACTGAACTTGTTCCATTAACCGCATGGGAATGGCTGGTTAATCCTCTCAGTGCCATCTATCATGATGCTGAGAAATACTTGATTGAAGCTCAACTGTCAGGAGTCAAGAAGAAGAACATTGAGATTGAGGCCACTGAAACAAGCTTCTGTATCAAAGGTAGAAGAAGAATGTACTGTATTCAGCCTGCTACAACCTATCTCATGAAGTGAACCTGAACAAGGTTGAAACAGTCTTCAAAGATGGGGTACTAGGTCTCAAATTGCCTCTGAAGAAACCAGTGAAAACGGTGAAGATAGCACTCAAATAGAACCGTCCAATCAACACCTTTCTTTTCTTTTGTATACTTAAATCCACACGAGGAGATATGAGCCTGATCCTCGTTTGCCTTCTCATTCCTTCTTGGTTCTAACGATCTTCATTCTGCCCATTATCTTCCAATATTCGATCTCCACCCCGGCCACAAGCTTCGCCTTCAACTCTGGATCTTCCGGAAATGGAGCATCTAGATACTCGTAGGTTTCAAGGTCCATTATCTGAATGCCTGAGGGATTGACTGCAAAGACCTGCCCCGTCCTCTTGTCGATAATAGGCACTTCGGTGTTCAAGTCCACGGGCTTGACGAATTGCCTCTTCGCACCATCAAAAACGCCTATGGCGACTATCCTGGCTTTGGCTGAACCGTGTTTTCCAGGTTTTGAATGTTTTATGTCAAGTATTTGGCAAGGTTCCCCATCGAGGATCATGTATCCGCCAACACGGAGACTGCCAACTTCAATTGGTCTAGTCACAGCAACACCAACTCCTGCAACCCTTCACTCAGAGCAATTCTTAACAACACCCATATATAATTTTAGGCACTAATTTTCGGCACCTTTACGGGTCCTCTCGCGTTGAGAGACCGATCCGCGGGCGCTTCACTTCTTCGGCCAACGGCCTTGCTCGGATCGAAGGGAGTTTGACTGGAGCCAAACGTCTAGTTTTCCTCAAGCGCGCGCTTTTTGCTTCAAACAAAAGGATGTTTTCAATGAGTAGGGGTTTCAGGGATTTGTTAGATGTTAGATGTAAAACGGAAAAGCAAGGTTACACCTTTAGAGGAACGGTTGAGGAGAGCGAGATCATAACATTCTGCGCTGAAGAGAATGTGGTTTATGATGATTTCGTCAGGGCTAAGATCACAAATGAGATTTTATATCTGTATCCTCAGCTCTTCGATGTCTTCGACATGGGATAGCTTGTCAGCGCGCGTGCTCCGTATACAAAAGCATCAACGAATATCACTATTCAGCTTGGTTCCGAGCTCGTTATACTCATTTTTGTTGGGTCGGTGTGTGAACAGAATAGGAGGCTGTCTTGAGTCAGGTTTGTTCTCGTCGCCAGATATTGCTTCAAATACTTGATTGACTCGGAGCCTAGGAAATTTTTGACTAGGCTAGCGATCCAAGATCTTATGTAATCCCCATGGACTCTTCCGAATATATGCTCTTCAGAAGCTGCATAATCAGCTAGAATCTGTTCAGCATTTTTGCTGATGAATGAACTGAACTCTGACCAAACTCTTTTATATTGAACTTCTGTAGCCTTTGATTGGGAGTGCGAGATTGATACCGACGTTACCCAGTTTTCAACTGGATTATACTGTTTCAAGGAGATTGACCTCATTATTGCAGAGACTTCTTTCTATCATTCATATCTTGCTGTTAAAGGTGTCATTTTTAGCTCCCTTTATAGATTAATGTCTCGCTAATAGGTCGATTGTGAAAACCATGTTCAAAAGCGTCGGCTTGGTTGCCCGCTTCGACAGGAAGAGAGCCGTTGGACTTGTTGAAGACCTGGCTGAGCATTTGAGCAAAAAAGGGTTGGAGACTTATCTAGAAGACACCCTGGCCAAGAAGACGAGAGCGAAATGGAAGACTCTTCCTCTGGAACGCATGAGAACCGACTTGATAATAACTGTCGGCGGCGACGGCACGATTCTTAGGGCTTGCCTCTCTCTTCCGAAACCTGAGCCGCCTATTCTCGCTGTGAACATGGGAATTCGAGGGTTCCTCACTGAGGTTGAACCAAAACAGGCTTTTGACGCCGTGGACAAATGTCTGAAGGGCGAATACACGACTGAGAAATGCATGAAACTCGCCACCAACGCAGACAACGTCAGGTTCCCAGACGCGCTCAACGAGGTTGTCATCACGCATGATGAGCCAGGCAAACTGTTGTACATGCGTATTCTGAAAGCAGGAAAACCGATTCTGAACTGTCAAGCCGATTCTTTGCTGGTATCTACGCAGACGGGTTCTACGGGGTACTCACTCTCGGCAGGGGGACCTGTCTTGGATCCAGGCGTGAACGCCTTCGTTCTGACGCCAATATGTCCATTGACCGATTTTCGACCAATCGTCTTTCCCGCCGACTCACACTTGACTGTTGAGACGCTCAAGCCTAGAAAGATGCTAGTCTTGATAGATGGCCAATACACTCAAACCATAAGTTCAAGGGCTCCAAGCGTGACGATTACCCGCTCGAAGCATGAAACCTCATTCATCCGGTTCACAGAGGACTTCTACAACCGACTCAAAAGCAGACTGCTGTTCAAAGCAACGGGGTGAAACAAGCGACGGAACCCGATCTAAAGAAGGTTGCAGTCTTAGACACTTCTGCGTTCATAGCCGGTTTCGACCCGTTCTCGCTGGACCGCGAAGAATATACGGTTCCAATGGTCAAGGAGGAAATAACGGAAAGCTCAATGCCTGAAGTGCGATTTGAAACCGCAGTAGCAAACGGCAAGTTGAAAGTTATAGCGCCAAGCCAAGAGTTCCTTGACAAAGTCAAAGCCTCCGCAATCATAGTGGGCGACAAATTCTTTCTTTCAGAGACTGACATGCAACTTTTGGCACTTGCACTTCAGCTCAAAACAGAGGGCTGTTTTCCGATGATCGTCACCGATGACTATTCGATACAGAACGTTGCCGATCAAATGGGCATCGAGTTCGCTTCGCTGCTGACTTTCGGCATTCGCCGGCGTTTGACATGGATGAGATACTGCCCAGCATGCCACAGAGAGTATGCTGCCGACAGCAGAGCAAAAACATGTGAAGTTTGCGGGACGAAGCTGAAGAGAAAGCCGTCGAGAAGGAGCCCATTGGGTCAAGGCCTATGACATGAACATGGAATGGAGGCTTTCTGGGATAAGCTTGAGGAGTGGAGGGGAATGAGTCTGAGGGAGAAGAAAGTGACGTATTTTGAAAAGACTGGCAAAGAGAACACGGATACCGTACTTAGGCTCGTGAGAGAGTACGTGGATAAAGAGGGCCTTGAAGACGTTGTGGTTGCTTCAACGACCGGTGAGACAGGGGTCAGGGCTTCCAAATTGCTCAAGGGTTGCAATGTTGTCGTGGTCACCCATTTCTCTGGTTTTCAAGAGAAGGGAAAGTCCGAACTTCAGGAAGAGCATAAACGTGAGATTCTGAGCAACGGAGCAAAGATTTTCACAGGAACCCACGCGCTGAGCAGTGCAGAGCGGGCAATACGCAAAGATTTCGGAACGATACAACCTCTAGAGCTAATCGCGAACGTACTAAGGCTTATGGGACAAGGAACGAAAGTCTGCGTTGAGATCACGTTGATGGCTGCAGATGCAGGGCTGATTCCGACAGACAGAGACGTTATTGCCATCGGTGGAAGTGGAAGGGGTGCAGACACCGCGCTTCGTATTCTACCGACGAATGCGTCAAGATTCTTTGAATTAAGAATAAGAGAGGTTATAGCAAAGCCTTGGTAGTTAATCAATGAACTTGTGACGAACCGTTCTCTCGCCTTTTTGTGGAGAAAAAAAGATGAAAGGACCTGCATACATGGAATTTCGAGAACGAGTGGAAAAAGCATTGCAGGGAGAAAAGGATGGACTCACTTGGGACCAACTCAAGAAGAAAGGTGAGATCGAGCAAACTCGTCTATGTTATACTTGGGCTAGAGAACTCGAAAATGAAATCGGATTGACTCGGGAGCGACGCGGTCGCAACGTTTATTGGAAATTGAAGAGAAGATAATGCCTTAAAGACAGGATCATTCTCTGCGTCCAAGGAGAGATTGACAATAATCTTCGTTTTTGCCAAATCATACCTCTTCAGCATCCCTTTTGCTGAAGTAAATTATGTCATGACCCTCGACGTATCCGCATTTCTTGAATAGTTCTTTCGACGGTGTGTTGTCGGCTTCGATCAAGGCGCAGAACACTCTGATTCCGCCGTTCTTGAGTACTCTTTCAGACCCAGCGATCAGGGCCCTGGCTATACCTCGGCTTCTATACTTTGGATCCACGGCCAGGCGGTTTATCCAGCCTTTTCTCACGTCACAGCTGAGTATGGCCACGCCGATCAGCCGCTCATGCTCAAAGGCTCCTAAGAAAAATTCGGGATTTGCGGCCATTTCTTTGGCTATTGATTCTCTGCTGTCTCGTCCATGTTGTTTGAATGGCAGCTTTGCTCGTTTCCACAGGTTGATTATGTCTTTGTACTCGTCTATGTTTAGACTTCGTATCTTCATGCAAACCCCAGATTTAACCCTGTTCTTCAAGCTCTGGCAGAGAAGACTCTTACCAGCCTTGTCAAGGGTTTCTGTGACTGTAAAAGCAGTTCTTAATGTTTAGTCTTTGGGGTAACCTCGTGCTCGGTTCCATCTTGAATCTTCTTCAGCGTCTCGGGCTCCCTCTTTTTGTGGCTTCGTGTTCTTCTTCGTTCTGTCTTGCCTATCGAAAGTTTCTTTTACACACACGTTTATATGAATCCGACAGAAATGGCAATGTTGCTTTAAGGTGAAGAAATTGTACGAGAAACTGGCTAAAATAGTCGTTAAGGATGCTTTGAACGTCGACTCAAGCGACGTTGTCATAATAACAACTTGGGACCACACGATCGATGTTGCAAACGCGATGGTAGTTGAGTGCTTCAGGCAGGGTGCAGACGCCATGATGAGCCTCTGGACAGACGAGTACTACTACGGGCTTCTCAGAGAGTTGTCCAGCGAAAGCTTGGGCGTATGCTCAAAAATATGCGAAGCCTTCACCGAGGCAGAAACAGCGACCATCAACATGTTCGGCCCCAAGAACCCCGAAGGCCTGAAAAGCATACCTCCATCAAAACTCAACGCGTGGGGCGAAGGAGAAAGAAAAGCGCACTACCCAAGAAACATAGAGAGAAAGATCAGAAACGTAAACCTCCCACTAGGACTGTTAACGCCGGAGAGAGCCAAAGTCTACGGCTTCAACTTCGAAAAATGGAAAAAAACGATCAACGCCGCGCTAACAATGGACCTGAAGAAAATAGCCCCAAAAGGAAAAGGTCTCGCCGCAACACTTGCAAGGACTCATACGGCCCACTTGACAGCTCCAAACGGAACAAACCTAACCTTTGAATTAGCCAAGAGACCCGTGCACATCGACGACGGCATAATCGACAAGCAAGACATAGAGAACAAATCCCTAGACGCACAGCTCCCCGCCGGCTCCGTCATAACCACGATCATCGAGACAAGCGGCAACGGAAAAATCATCTTCGACCAGCCACTTCAATCGATGGGCCTGAACGTGCAAGGCATCGAGTGGAAATTCAAAGACGGAAAAATCACCTCCATGAAAGCAAAGAAGAACCTGGAACCATTGTCAAAACAGTTCGGCGAAGCTTCAGGAGACAAAGACAGAATAAGCTTCATCCAAATCGGCCTAAACCCCAAAGCCCAATACGGCTACCTAATGGATCACATCGTCGATGGAGCCGTCCAGATAGGCATCGGAGACAACGAGTTCATCGGCGGAAAAAACGCGTCAACGTTCGGCATGGCCGCCACGCTGAGCAAGGCAACACTCGACATAGATGGAAAAATAATCATCAAAAACGGTCTATTAACGCCAAAGTAGAAAACCCTTGCCACGCGGGGCCTAGGCTTCTTTCTCAACTTCTCGCGTTGAATCTTCTAGGATGTCTAGGGCTGCGTCAACAAGGTCTCTCGTAATGACTAGTGGCGGTGCGATCCTGATCGTTGAAGCCCCGCAGGTGATGACGGTTACTCCGCGCTTCCATGATCGTGTCATAATCTCGCTGGCTTTCTGGGGAGCGGGCTTCTTGCTTTCCTTGTCTTCCACGATTTCAACTCCTATCATCAGTCCTTTGCCTCTCACGTCGCCCACGATTTCGCTTTTTTCCTTCAACTCTTCCATTCGTTTCATGATGTAGCTACCTTGTTTGGAGGCGTTTTCCAACAGTTTCTCTTCGTTTATGACGTCTATGACAGCGCTGGCTGCAACGCATGAGAGCGGGTTGCCTCCGAAAGTGCTTGCGTGTGATCCTGGAACCCAGTCCATCACTTTCGATTTTGAAATCGTGGCGCCCAGCGGCAAACCTGAAGCTAAGCCTTTTGCGCTACAGATGATGTCTGGTTCGACGCCCCAGTGTTCGATGGCGAACCATTTCCCAGTTCTTCCAATGCCTGATTGTACCTCATCATCTATCATTAGCATGTCATATTTGTCGGCAAGCTTCTTCAACCGCTGGAAGTATTCAGGCGGCGGAACAACGTACCCGCCTTCGCCCTGAATAGATTCAAACAGCATTGCGGCAGTGTCTTCAGGAGGCACATACTTCTGCAGGACATATTCGTCAATGAAATCCACGCACCAATAATGACACTCAGGATAAGTCAGCTTAAACGGACAGCGATAACAGTATCCGTAGGGCACGTGAGTCACACCGGGCATCAACGGGGAGAAGTACCGTCTCTGCGTAGGCTTACTGGCCGTGAACGACAAGGCACCCACGGTGCGCCCGTGAAAAGCGCTTATGAACGCGATAAACAGTTGCCTGCGGCTGTGCCACTTTGCAATCTTCACCGCGGCCTCAATGGCTTCGGCGCCGCTGTTGCCGAAATAGACCTTCTTGTCAGGCGTTCCCGGCGCTATCTTCGCGAGCTTCTCAGCCAAGTTGACGACTTCCCTGTAGTAGAAGTCCGTGTTAGAATAATGCAGGAAGCGATCACACTGGCTTTTTATGGCCGTCACCACCTTAGGGTGATTGTGCCCAACGTTCAAGCATACTAAGCCTGAGTTGAAGTCGATGAACTCGTTTCCATCCACATCTTTCACGATGCAGCCTTTTCCAGATTCAACCACAAGCGGGTAGAACCGCCCGTAAGAAGGAGAAATCAGACTTTCATCTTTCTTGACAAGTTCTCTCGCCTTGGGCCCTGGTGGAGTAACCACAATCTTCGGATAGCCACTCATATCACATCGCCGACCGGAACCTAGCGTTAGAGAAGATTACTTATATAGCTAACGATGCCCCTTGACACAAAAACACAATGCATAATTAGTTGCTGAAGCCCTGCGCCTACTGCCTAGTTATGCTGATTTCAATTGTAGAGACGTTTGTTTTTCTATCTCCTTCCCTAGTCACTTGTTCGGTGCTTATGCTGATGCCTTGAAGTTGCGCGTTTTTCATGAACGTTCGTCTCAGCAGTTCAGCCGTGTCCACAGCTTTGCAGATAGCCCGCCCTCTAGCCTTCAGAACTATCTTGTTCGACCCAGCGCTGAAAGAGGTTATACAGGCCATCACGTAATTCTTCACTGGCTTCTGACCAACAAAAACGACTTTTTCGCTGACCCCTTTTGCCGGTTCGGCCTCTGCTTGTTTTGAGGGTAACGTGGTTTTCTCTATTCCCAGTTCAGGCTTCGGAGATTCAGCCACTTCTGAGGGCTTGGGCACTTCCTCTGTTGTCGGTTCAGGCTTCGGAGATTTCGGCACTTTCGGCGATTTTGCGGGCTTTGGCACTTTTTCTTTTTCTTCAGAAGTCTTCTTCTGCTTAGTCCTTGGCATGTTGTGCTTACCTTCTTCGATGACCGAGTAAATGATGCCCCTAGAACAGTGTATATCACGGTTTTTATCTTCTTATGTCTTTCCATACCTTGCATCCGTCGGAGGATCAGCTTGGGGTTTTCATGTTGACCGTGCTCGAAGATGCCTGATCATTTTCTTCTGAGGAGCACCATGTTAATGTTGCTCGGAGTTTTGGCCTTCTCCAAGGGTTTATCCAGGAACCAGGTGCTTTCGGTTCCTTCCCACCATCCTAGAAACTCGAATTTATCGTTGAGTTTTACTAGCGTTTTGAATTCCTGAGGGAAGATGAACTTCAAATCCTCTTCGCTGACGAGCCTCTTTGCTCGTCCATGGTCATTGACTTCAAGTGTGCCCCTTTCTGTGTAAATCTGATTCATTACGTCCTTCCAATAAGCAAAGCTGTAGGTCGTATTCACCGTGACCTCCTCTTTTTCCATAGTCCAGCTTTGCTCTGCAGTTCGCGTCCAGTCGACAGCCTTGTTCTGAATGAAGTACAGACCTCCTCTTTTCAGGGAATAAGCTACGGAATTCAGATGATTCATGAACTTCTCATTCGACTCAACAACCAAAGACCCCATCATGATGAATGCAAAATCCATCTTCTTTTTCAGTCTGAAGCCGCACATATCAGCTTGTACAGTTTCGACTTGGACCCCCTCTTCCTTTGCTTTCTCAGACAAGTAACTCAGCATTTCACCGGCTAAGTCTAATCCAACTGCTTCACATCCCCTTTTTGCTATCTCCCTCAACTGCGAGCTTGGGCCACAGGCAATGTCAAGGAAACGTTTGACCTTTATTTTGCTGAACTTCTCGATTATCAGCTCAAACGTATCGATCTGTTTTTTCACGTCGAAGAAGTTGAAGGCAATCTCATAATACAGAGGATTCTTGTAGATGTCCATATCTTCAAAGTTCGTTTCTCAAGTAAAATAAGCTTACCGAACATGAATCTGAACTGCACACGGCCGTACGCGCACACAAGCCAGAAAATATGATCTCTTCGATCGAAAGTAAACCATAAAAAGAACCGAGCACAACAATACTCGAGTGGTGTCATTAATGGAGAACGTGAGATTCGGCGTTCAAGCATTGCAGGCAATGCCTGACTATTCCACCCTGAAGAAGGTAGCATTAGAATGCGATCGTCTAGGTTTTGACTCCGTCTGGATATACGACCATCTACAATTCACATACGGACCCACACTGGAATGTTGGACGACTCTGTCGGCTTTGGCCGAAGCGACCAAAAACGTTCGAGTTGGACCACTGGTAACCTGCAACGCCTTCCGCTATCCCTCGATCCTGGCAAAAATGGCGGCGACAGTCGACATGATTTCTAACGGAAGACTCAATTTCGGAATAGGAGCAGGATGGCACGAAGCTGAGGCTGCGGCTTACGGAATACCCTTTCCAAGAGGAGGCATCCGCGTGGAAATGCTAGATGAGGCATTGTCAATAATAGAAGGGCTATGGACGAAGGACAAATTCACCTTTAAAGGAAAACACTATTCTGTTAACGACGCCATCTGCATTCCAAAACCACTTCAAAAACCTTACCCGCCGATACTCGTAGGAGGCGGCGGAGACAAGATGCTCAGGCTAATCGCAAAACACGCGAACGCCTGGGACGGCGGGTTCACCGATCTCGAAGGTTACAAGAAAGACCACGCCCGACTGAAGGCCGCATGCAAAGAGACTGGAAGGAACTGCAGCGAAATAGAGAATACCTTTCAGAGTCGCGTGATAATAGCGGAAGATGACAAAGCTGCACTGAAGAGGGCGGAAAAGTGGTGCGCAGAGCGCAAAGGAAAACCAGACGACCCCGACTGGAAGTTCGCCGTCAAAGGATCGCCCCAAACTTGCATAAAAACTCTGAAAGACTATGTTGATGCCGGCGTGACACACTTCACACTTCTGTTCGCAGATGTCGCCAGCCTGAAACCCCTCCAACTGTTCGCAGAAAAGGTAATCCCCGAGTTTCATTCGTACTAGAGAAAGCATTCAATGGGTAGAAAAGGCTCCCAAGTGGAACAGGGACAACCAGCAGAAGAGAGCAATTAGTGCCAGCCAAGAACGCGCCAGGCTCGTGGCGCGCGCTTACGACTGCTTTAAGTTAGTCAAGCCGCTTCGCGGACTGCTTGTCCGCAAATTTCATTCCTTCTTCGAAAGCGCGAACGTTGGCCTCAAACAGGTCAATTTTCTTCCCGAAAAGTTCCTTCAGTCCTTCAATAATGCTTTCTTTGGACACGATTTTGGTGAGGGCGACGTAGGCGCCTAGCATGACCATGTTCGCTGATCTTTCAGCGCCGGATGATGTCGCGATCTCGCTTGCTGGCACCGAGATGATTCTAACGTCTTTTCGTGTCGTCGATCTGTTCACGAGTGAACTGCTCAGCAGCAGAAGGCCGTCGCTCTGCAGTTTCGGTTCAAAAGCCTCCAGCGAAGGGTTGTTCATAACAATGACCGCGCACGGGTGAGCCGCCACTGGTGATCCGATCTCTTCACTCGATACCACGACCGTGCAGTTGGCTGTTCCACCGCGCATCTCTGGCCCGTACGACGGGATCCACGTGACATGTTTACCTTCCTTCATTGCACTGTATGCCAAGAGTTTCCCGATGAACATGAGCCCTTGTCCGCCGAAGCCGGACATTACCACGTTTTCATAGGAGCCTTTGTTCGCTAGCTTGGCGATGTTTATCCCTCCTTGGGTGACTTGAACTCTCCCAATGGAAAATAAGGGGCCATTCTTTCGTCAACCCATTTCACCGATTCTGCAGGCGTCATGTGCCAGTTCGTGGGGCACTGGGACAGGACTTCCACGATCGAATAACCCAATCCTTTGATCTGGGTTTCAAAGGCTTTCTTGATGGCTCTCTTTGCTTGTACAACGTTCTTGGGGCTGCTTACGCTTACGCGCGCAACGTAGGCGGCGCCTTCAAGAGTTGCCAGCATCTCGCATACGCGAATAGGGTAGCCCGCTCTCTCTGCGGATCTACCGTCTGGAGTAGTCGTGGTCTTCTGGCCGATGAGCGTCGTCGGCGCCATCTGCCCCGCAGTCATTCCGTAGACCGCGTTGTTGACGAAAATGGTCGTGATTTTTTCGCCGCGCGCTGCTGCGTGAACCGTTTCTGCAGTTCCTATGGCTGCAAGGTCGCCGTCTCCCTGGTAAGTGAAAACGATCAGCTCAGGGTGCACCCGCTTGCATCCTGTAGCAATGGCAGGAGCTCGACCGTGGGCGGCTTCATAAGAGTCCAAGTCAAAGTAATTGTAGAGGAGCACCGCGCAGCCCACAGGAGCTACAACGACCGTTTTCTCGCGGATCCCAAGTTCGTCTATGACTTCCGCGATCAACCGGTGGATAGTTCCATGACCGCATCCCGGGCAATAATGTGTGCTTGCTGCAGTAAGCGTCTTCGGTCTCACGTAAACGGTTTCCATCTCTACTTTACCTCCGAGGCAATCTTCTCTACTTCCACGACGATTTCCTCGTAGCTCGGCACTATTCCGCCTACCCTGCTGTAGAAGTGCACTTGGCTCTTGCCGCAGAGAGCAAGCTTCACGTCCTCGAGCATCTGTCCCATACTCATTTCAACGACCAAGAAGCTCTTCACTCGCGCCGCTATCTTACCGAACGCTTCATAGGGGAATGGGTAAAGCGATATGGGCCTCAATAGGCCAACCTTCAACCCTTTTTCGCGAAGGATTTTGATGGCAGTCTTCGCAATCCGAGCAACTGTCCCATAAGCTGCGATCAGTACTTCCGCATCTTCAGTCATGTAGGATTCGAAGCGTACCTCATTCCTGACCGCCTCGCGAAGTTTTTCAGCGATGGCCAAGTTGCGTTTCTCCAGAATCACTGGATCAAGATAGAGAGATTTGATCAGTTTTCGATGCCCAGCTGAGCCTCCCGTGATCGCCCAGTCCTTCCTTGGAGGCACAAAACTCTTCGCAGCCGGCTTGAATTCAATGGGCTCCATCATCTGACCAATGTTCCCATCGCCTAAAATCATCACGGGGTTACGATATCTGTCCGCCAAATCGAATGCAAGTATGGTGAGGTTCGCTGCCTCTTGGCCTGTCGACGGGGCCAACACAAGCATGTGATAATCACCGTGGCCTCCTCCCTTCGTTGCTTGGAAATAGTCCGATTGAGAGGGCGCAATCCCGCCGAGCCCAGGCCCACCCCGCATCATATTCACTATCACACACGGAAGCTCAGCTGCCGCAATGTAGGAAATTCCTTCTTGCATAAGGCTGATCCCCGGACTGGAAGAAGAAGTCATTGTCCTTGCGCCCGCACCTGAGGCACCGAACACCATGTATATAGCGGCTACCTCACTTTCTGCTTGAAGAAAAGTGCCGCCTACTTCGGGCATTCTCCACGCCATGTATTCGCCGATCTCGTTCTGCGGCGTTATCGGATAAGCAAAATAGTATCTGCACCCAGCCTGAACAGCAGCCTCAGCTATTGCCTCATTTCCAGCCATGAACCTCTTCTCAGTCACTTCTTCTCACCAACCGCTTTCTTCGCTCGAGAAACCGTGATAGCAGCATCCGGGCACATCAGGGCACACAAGGCGCACCCCGTGCATTCTCCGCCCGGATCCAAAAATTCTGCTGGATGATAGCCATTTTTGCTGACAGAATTGGAAACTCGGATCGCTTTTTGAGGACAGAAACTGATACAAAGTCCGCAACCCTTACAGTATTCCTCATCTATGACGATCTTACCCATCATCAATCCAGCTCTTTCCTTGTTGGTGAACCCAAGCTCTGCCCGACAGTCTCAGGCAGACATCCTGTTGCAGCTTAAACTCAAGATATTTCAGAAAGTCCGACCATATTAATATTAAGCTAAACAAACAACAAAAATAACATCAAGAGAAGCCCGCTGACAAGCGAGATGGGCACGATCGCTCTCTTAGCCCTTCGAAGCCCCTTATCCGTCAAGTCGGAAAGACTCTCCAGTCGCTCCCTGCCGATGACCCTGACATCAGAAACGGATATGCTTCGACAGCCGACCTTGGCACTCTTCAATTCAGCCACGGCGGCAAGGGCTACCTCTTTGATACAGCCTATCAGCTTTTCATGATCGATAACTTCACCTATAGGATAATACCCGCGTCTGCCCAAGACTATACCACTGACTGAATGCGTGTCCGTCGTAAAAACTTCACCTGCGCTAATGCCGATCGACCCAAGAGCGGAAAGGATCTTTTCGCGTAGCCCAGAAACGATATTGTTGCCATCGATCACCACGTAAGCAGCGGTTTGGTCCGCGACCCTGAAGGCGACTACAGTGATCCCGCCCTGGCCCATGCCTTCCCTAAGGCTGAACTCCGACAAGGTCGAGCTCCCCCCAACCTCAAACAGTAAGCGAGACGCCGCAGCCGCCTTCTCCAAGCAAGAAGCTGCGACTACCTGCAGTGAACTGAAGGCGTCAGGCATCACATCCATGCGGTCAATACTGTTGTGGGCATTGACGACTGTACAGCAGGCCAGCCCAAGTTGCTTCGCCTTCTCTTGAATGAACAAGCCCAATTCTTGAGGTATGTCTTCAGTGGTCCTAGGTGCTAACGTGACAGAGAGGAATGCGGCATCGTCAAAAATCTGGCAGCACGCAGATGCTAGACCATCACTGGTCGTGAAGAAGGGCGAAGCCCCCACCCCAGAAGCCGGAAAACCCATCGCGTTAACAACATTATTCACGACTTTTTGATTCTGAGCCTGCGAAGCCAAATCAAGCTCATGACCGAAAAGGCCGTGAGGAACACAGGCTATGCACCCGAATTTCTTTTCCAAAGCATGCTTGAGCAAATACGGCAAGACGCTACTTCCGATGTTCTTGAAAGGTCCAGGATGTACAGAAGGAACGACCACGCACACTTCCCTTTCTGAGGAATCAAACTTGAACAGCGTAAGATCAACATCCTGTTTTTCGCTGAGTCTCTCCAAGAACCCCTCGAAAGGAACATTCACGTCAGCTATCCAGCTGAGCAGAAAAGCCTTGAAGAGCGATAATGCTGGAACATCTAACGTTTCGTCAGCCACTTTGTTTATGAGTGAGAGGAAAAGGTAGCTTGCAGCAACGCTTAGAACTGGAGAAAAAACGAAAAACAGAAGCCTTGAGAACGTAATCGGATAGCCCGCCGGCATCGCTTGCCATACTGCGATGAAGGGAATCACGTTCAAACAGGGTGAAAGAAGAGACACCAAAACGAGGCGCTTATAGTCGAGAAATGACGTTGAGTTAAAGACTATTAGACGGAAAACCATCACCGCAGAAAACCCGAGAAGACAAAGCCTGACCCACCATGCCACACCGTACGATATTTCAACTATCGTTCCTATGAAAATGAAGAACAACCATATGACCCAGCAGAAAAAAGAAAGGGCCCCGGTCCGTCTCAAATCATAGATTGGGTCCTGCCTCAAAACTAGTCTGCTTACGGCATAGTCCGTGACGAAAGTGATCAAGAACAGAGAAAAGCCCAGCAGAAGCCCATAAGCCAACCCATCATATGAACCAAACACAGCATCAGCGGAGACCAGAGCAACCACGAAACAAATCAGAGCTAGATACAGAACAACCCTCCTGTAAGACGGAAGCCTGAACAATGATGCATAATGCTTCACAGCCGCGTCCATAGATTGAGTCAACGAATCCTGAGAATCGGAAGAACCCACTTCTATCCCCTTGAGCGAATTTTCTAAAAAGGGATCTCAAAGATATTAAAGTGTTGCGAAAACCTGTCCAGCACAGAGGAACATGCCATCCTCCGCATGATCCACCGCGAACCAGGTCACACATCTTTGTACACACGGCTGGAAAACTGAGCTTGACAAGAATGATTCAGTTGCATCTACGGGAACATCGCCGCCGAACGACTTAAGAGGAACAAGTGTTTTATTCTTCAACTTAGACTATCAAGGTTTTGCGAACCCCATGCCAGAGCAAGATGTCCCTCTAACAATATTTCATATGCTGGAGAAGAACATGGGAAACCAGATACGAGTTATTCTAGATCCAGCTTATGGCTTTGAAGGAACTCTCATGGCAGTAACCCGTGAGCCAGCGGGAATATGGCTCTCAGACGCAGAGGCAATCATCCTTCGTGCCACGATCGCCCAACCTATACCTCAAGTCACAAGCAGAGAAGACAGAAGTGAAATATTCGTGCACCTCAATTCTGTCCAAAGAATAGAAGTTCTGCATGCACCCACAAGGCGATAGAACATCAGCCGAAATATACATGCGCCAAGATACAGATAATTATTAGAGCCACTGAAAATGCCACAAGCAACTCAGGCCTAACTTTGATCCCCTCAGTCTCCTCTTCAAAGAATCTAAGCAGACCAGCACTCGCAGCCGGCATCGGGCTAGAGTCTTTTTTCTTCTTCTTGCTCATCGTCAACCCTTCGGGCTCAGCAACTGACTTCTACCATTTTCTTCATTATTAACGTTACGTAGTCTCAAAAGGCTTTTTATTTTTGAACAAACGATAGTTCGTCCAAAGGTGTCAATAATGGCTACGCCCAGAGAAGAGTACGACCATGTTTTTGACCTTCTCCAACAACATCACAAATGGTTCCAAGAGAGTATCCCGCTAATAGCCAGTGAAAACGTTCCAAGCCCAGCCGTCCGCGAGACTCTCATCACAGATTTTGGGAATCGCTATGCCGAGGGGTGGCCTGGAGAACGCGTCTACGCCGGTTGCCGTTATATAGACAAAGTGGAGTTCAAATGCATCGATCTGATGAAGCAGCTCTTCAACGCCGAATTCGTGGACGTCAGGCCAATATCAGGGGTCGTAGCAAACTTGGCGGTATACACAGCGTTCACAGAACCAGGAGACACGTTGCTAGCACTATCCATCCCCTGCGGCGGACACATCACTTCTGGAAAGAAGGAGTTCGGAGGAACAGCAGGAGCCGTCAAGGGGCTGATCGTGGAGTATCTGCCGCTAGACTACAAAGAGTTGAACATCGATGTCGACAAGGCGAAAAGCAAGATTCAAGAACTCGCCGCCAAGGGGAAGCCGCCGAAGTTCATCATGTTCGGCGCAAGCGTTTTTCCATTTCCACACCCTGTAAAGGAACTTGTTGAAACCATTCACTCGGTGAACGCAACCGTCGGGTATGATGCAGCGCACGTAGCAGGACTGATCGCAGGAGGACAATTCCAAGATCCACTCAGAGAAGGCGCCGACGTCGTAAGCCTGAGCACGCATAAAACGTTCTTCGGACCCCAACATGGCGGAATACTTTCCTGGGAGAAAAATGCCGAAAGGCTAAAGAAAGCGACTTTTCCAGGAATGGTCAGCAACCATCACCTTCACGCAGTTGCGGGTCTCACGATCGCATGCGCAGAGATGCTTCAATTCGGAAAAGAATACGCAGCTCAGATCGTGAAGAACGCTAAGGCCTTGGCTCAAGCTCTTTACGAAAGAGGCTTCAACGTCCTAGCAGAACACAAGGGATTCACTCAGTCCCACGTCATATTGATAGACATAACAAGGCATGGAGACGGGGGCACGATCGAAGAGACGCTTGAAAAAGCAAACATAATCATAAACAGAAACCTACTGCCATGGGACATCAAAGAAGGAAGGCATTTCATGCATCCAGGCGGCATAAGAATGGGCGTTTCAGAAGTCACAAGACTGGGAATGAAGGAACCAGAAATGGCTGAGATAGCAGAATTCGTCAAACACGTCATAATAGACAAAAAACCAGTAGACAAAGTAAGCACTGACGTCGCAGAGTTCAGGAAAAACTATCAAAAAGTCCAATACTGCTTCGAAAACACCACAGAAGCCTACAAATACATAAAAATCCGCTAGAAGCACAACAGGATGAAAGCGCTCGGCGTGGCATCAACGCAAGAAAGAAGAGAAACCGCCTAACCTGCACAGATTACCTTTTGGCGAAACTGAAGGAACATCAATTCGAAACTGAAACCATAAATGCTCATGACCCAGAGATAATACTCTCAACAAATGCAGCTACGAATATTTCTCCCATAACCTGAAGGACAAAGAAGAGCAGTTCCAACATGCGGGGGCAAAGCCGCAGGTCTTTACCGTACATTCAAGGAAAGCTTAGCGGGTTTAATACTTAGAGAGTGGAAGAGCAAGCAGCAGAAACCCTAGCCAGAATTCACCCTCTTGAAGTGATGAGAAATCATGCACATAAATGAGTTTCAGGACATGATGCGCCGATTGTACTTCCATAAAGACTTCGACCGAGGTGTCAAAGGAACTTACGATTGGCTCGTGGACGAGACAAGAGAACTCGGTGAAGCCTTAGAAAAAGGCGACAAAAAGCAATTAGAAAGCGAATTTGCGGATGTTATCGCATGGTTAGCCTCCTTGGCAAATGTTGTCAACGTCGATCTTCAAAAGGCCACGCTGGACAAGTATGCCAACGTATGCCCAAAATGTAAACGTTCACCCTGCCAATGTCCTTTCAAGAAAGGCCCAAAAGGCGTTTCTGCCCCGCGCCTGTGATCAGCCACATATACGGCTTGCCGCCCTTCCGTTCAACGATCTTTTCAGCCTCGAGCAGCTTCAGATGGTGCACGACGACGCCATAGTGCATCCCAGCCTCGTTGGCAATAGACTTGGCATCAATAGAGTGTTTCTCCAGCACACTCAGAATTTGGGTTCGAGCCCTCAGACCGAGTCTAATGTTTTTTATGAAGGACAAGTATGCGTTCGGATGCCAATTCTCCTTGACCATTCTAATCCGCTAATCTGTAGTTCAGCTGCATAGAAAAGTCTTGTTCAAGCAAAGTCTGCCAGACTGATCTGCCTCGGCTTCTTACCCTCAAACATGGCGCCAATCTCATCCCTTATCAGCAGTATCCGCTGAGCATAATAATGCGGAAGCTCATACTTTTCGATCAATTGCAAGGCGACATCCAAATATTTTTCAATACCGCCCCGATAAACAGTAAGAGTTAATTGTCCGCCGCAGATTGGACACTTGCCGCGGAGAGGAATACGTCGGTAACGCTTGTTGCAAGTCTTGCACCTGAAAGCCTGGGTGGAGAAAGCTCGAAGGTTCCCCGCTATATCACGTATAAAGTGAGTGGTCAAGACCTTGAGAGCGACTTTCCTGACATCTACAGCCTCAATTTTCTGACACAAAGCAAGCTGACTATCAAGTTTTTCCACCATCGTCTTCAGCCGTTTGTATGAGCTTTCAGCATTCCCCATGTTGATGTTGGACACTGGCATCGTAAAATTGAACCCTTCAAACTGCGCCTCCGTCCCAAGACGTGACGCAATCAGATCAATCAAGGGACTTACCAGTCTGGCTTCCGCTCCATCACAAGCCTTCCCATAGAACTCAAACGGATAAACTGCTCCAACATCAAAGTCATGCGCCTGCCTCTGCACCTCCCCAGTTTTGACGAGGGGGATAAGAAGAAGTGGCGCATCCATAATGCCGCCGATTTGCGACGGCAAATACTCACGCGAGAAATTAATCAGAGTATCCAACGCTAGCATCAATGCGTCCTCGTCTCCGTCACAATCTCTACGTTTAGCAGAATGCCAAATCGGATGCGCGTAACAGAGGTTCAAGCTTGTAAAGCCCAAAATGCGCCCCAAGATACCTGCGCACGTATGCGGAGCCAAACCTACAACCAAATGCCCAACAAGATCCTCCGCGCGTCTTACACCATAGTACGGAGGAAGACCGTACACTCTTTCCAGCAATTCGTCAATGAAGTTGGCAATCTGTATGAAGTAGGCCGCACTCTTCTGCGGGACAACAACATCCTGTAGTTTAAGCTCACAAACTTGATCTGAAGTCGTCAAACGGGCACCGTGAATATCATGAGTATAGCCTAGCTCCCAAAGCTTCTCGACCGGAACTCCGACCTCCGCAGGCTTAAAATGCGTTAATGGAGCGTTGGTCGCATCAAAACGGATCGTCCCGTCCTTATAAACAGACAGCCCATGTTTTGCTCGAAGCACGCCCTTCTCAATGCTCTCAGGAGTCTTAGTATCATTCGTTAATCCTTTAACTCCCTTCAAAATCTGCGGAACCGAAATGCCTAGACCTGTGCATGCATTGTCTAGCAGTTCCTTGAGGTTGACGGCTTGCATCTGGTATCGTCTCGCAGGGACCCTGCACACTGGGCATTCATCTTCCTTCAGGCTCTTTCCACATCTGAAACAGATCTTTTCAGCAACAGTCTCGGAGCCACACGATGGACATTTGACTCTGGAAGTAAACGCCTTGCAGCTGGGACATTTGCGCTTGACGATTTCGACGACCGTTGGCCCATGCCGTCCTGCTTCCACAAGATCTCTGTGGGATCCGCCCGCCAAGCCGACGGGAAAAAGCACGTGCACAAGAGGCTTCATCTCACGCCCCTTCGCCTTCTCCGGCCTTCCCATCCGTGCACCCACAAACGTGGGCGCCTTCTCCCTCACTTGAACACCAGAAACAGTCGAGAGTGCATCCAAGATGGACTTGCAACCGGAAAAGTTCACACAGTCGACGATGTTATAGCCCAGACAGAAGGCAAAGGCATGCGCATCCTCGTCCTCGACGATAATCTTGCCCTCTGAAACCTTGTGCGGAAGACAGAGCACTTCCATTGCTTGCTTGGCACTAGCATCAAATTCGCCTGTTATTTGAAGAACCACACGTTCAGAACGTTGCAATTTAGAATTGAGAACCCACCTTCTTAACAGTTGAAACTCTTCGACTGAGGAGAGGTTTGACCAGAAGAAAGTGAAGCGTGGGTGCAGAGGTACATTCAATGCCGTCGACAGCGTTATGGCTTCTTCGACACCTGGCTTGCAGTTGAATGGATTGTCGAGAAAAGCTTTCAGCTTCTCTGGCTTAATCTTGACGGCTTGCGAGGCGGCCTCCAGGCTTCCGCTGAACCTTGTCGCAATGGCATTTTGCAGGTCCCCCACCCACCACTCTTCAGCGTAGCCAGGCGGCGCCAGAACCTTGCTATTGTACAGAAAGTCACCGAAACTGATCAAGATGTCGCCGAGAAACAGAATCTTCTCAATATCGGCCTTAAGTTTGTCAAAGTTGCCAGTTGAAACTCGAACGACTGATCCATCCTTCAATCGGACCACGGGCAAATCCAAAGTGTCAACCGGCACCACGATTCCGCCCTTTCCCGGAAGTTCCAAGCGAAGTTGGGTCCCACCGGCAAGGAAGCCCTGAAGAACAAGCATCGTCGCTGGGTGAATTCCCACTGAGGCCAGCCCAGTGTTTCGGGCCCTGCCATACCTCAATCGAAAGCCTCCGCGTCTCGCGGGGAAGGAAAAAATCGGTCGACCAGCAATGACTTCGTCCATGAACCCTGAAGATTTCTTCTCTGACTTTCTACGCACATCCCTGAGCCAATCCCACCCCTGAAAACCGAGCCTTTCAATTATGGTCAAGACCTTAGGAGCGCGTCCAATGATGCCGTCATTCACAACCCTCAAGGCTCCACCCCTGATTCGGTTCGTCTCAACACGCGGCAAGTTCCTGAAAGACGAAACCTCGATCGGGTTGGACTCTGTGCCTGTGACCTCTATCGGAATCCATTCAAGTGCCTTCCGTAGCTCGTCATCTGAAACGTGATATTGAAACCGCGTCACCGAACGCTCATAGAGCCTTATCTCCTCAATGAATCGTGAGATCTCATCATCCGTGGGCTTGTAACGCTCGAGTCCAAGTAACCGCCGCACAAAGTCTCCAACAACTAATGTTAAAGCTTGATCAGTGCCACCTGCGGAACGCATGGGACCCGCAAAATAGATGGCGAGATAACGTGTCCGATCATGATTCGTCTTTATCGCTACTTTGGCCACTCCTTGCAATGGTGCAGCGGTAAGACCCTCAGTGAATATCGCGAGTGCGGTGCGAATAGCCCAGTCAGCCGCAGTTTCAGGCTCCATATGCCCAAACTTGCCATAGACGATTTCTTCAGCGACTTTGAACGCCAGCTCTTCCCTCGGAAGCTTCACGCTCAGTTCCCTAATGCTCGCGGCAACACCAGGCGGCCCCACGAGACCTTCTACAAGGTCAGCGAGGTCTTTCGCGAGTCTGCACTCGGTCTTCAATGCTGGGTCAAGCCCCTTTGCTCTTGCCTTCTCACTGATGGCATACAATCGCCCAAGCTTGACCTCTAGGTCCTCAGTGTAGCGCCGGTATGCTTCGCTCATCTGGAGTCCCAAGTAATTTCTCCCCTGCATTCTAGTTGCTTCTGGAGCCTATTTCTATATGCTGACAAGAAAGAATCAAAAGGCAACCCGAAAAAGAGTCAACAGTCCATTCTGATTTTACATGAAAAAGCTCCGCCCTAGGCTTCATGTTCTTCGGTGTCTTATGCCCTCGATGATCCCGGAAACTTTGCGCTTCACTCCACCGTCTTCTACTACGTTGCCTGTGACTATTATGTCGGCACCCGCGGATGCTGCTGTCAAAGCCTGTCCTCTTGTGCGTATACCGCCGCCTACGATGAGTGGCACATCAATGTAACGCTTCACGGCCTGGATCATTTCTTGCGGGACAGGTATTCTGGCGCCCGATCCTGCTTCCAAGTATATGAACCTCATCCCAAGGTACTGTCCTGCCAACGCATGAGCTGCAGCGAGGTCAGGCTTGCCGTATGGAATCGGAACCGCCTTGCCCACGACACCGGCTGTACCGCCTTCGCCCACAATTACGTAACCAAGAGGAATAGGTTCCAAGCAGTATTTTTTGACAAGCGGGGCCCCCAAAACCTGAGCGCCCATCAGAAAATATGGATCGACTGAGTTAAGAAGAGACATAAACCATATGGCATGAGCGTACCGGCTTATGCCCGTGATATTGTTCGGGAAAAGGATTATCGGAATCTTCACCGTGCGCCTAACGATTTTGACAACATCATCCAGATGTGCCGTCGAGACAAAAGTTGACCCCCCAATCATTATAGCCGCAGTGCCGCTTATCTTTGCCTTCAAAGCAATTCTTGAAGCTTGCGGAGGCGTCACTTCCTCCGGGTCAATAAGGGTTACGTGAATAGACCCTTCCGTCGCTATCTGCTCAAGCAGAGATTTCTCAACATAACCAGTCATAGAGATCAGCCAATCATGCACCTGGAATCTGAGCTGCTGAAGGTCTCCGAGGAGTTCCATAGAACTTGTCAGTAAACATGCAGTACACGTCAATCTCGCCTTGGACGGGCTTGATCGGAAACTCCTCCTTCACACCACAGGCACCACAAGCCACGATAGCACGCCTCTGATCACGGTACATCTCAACCCTAATAGTTTCCTTCCCACACTTCGGGCAAGAGAAAAGCTTGGGCAACCGTTTCTTAGGGATATGAACTACTTTCCTTCTTCTCCGCCCCATCTTCCCGAAACCTCTTACGTCTTAGAATCCACAGCGTCCCAGTATTTTATGTTTGCCTTCAAAAACGTTGATATAAGAAGAGCGGAGGCCCCAATCTCATGATAATTGACCAATGATCGCTGATTGAAGTCACCCCCCATAGTCACCAAAGCTTAGACCCACATTGCCACTATTTGAACACTCTCAGAAAGACGAATCTTTTTATGCTTCGCCTCGGACGAAAGGGACTAACGGCCCAGCATCGCACTAATCCTGCTCTGGTCTTGGCTTGCACTTAAATAATCGTTACAGCCATACAGGATTGAGGCTGCATTTCCTTGGAGTTGACATCTTCAACTCTGGGCTTAGATTGGTCAAACATCAAATCGAAGGTAGCACGATTCATAGGAGATTATGCAGAAAAGTGCCACGCAGAAGGCGTGATCGTAGGTTTATCAGGCGGCATCGACAGCTCCACCGTGGCCGCACTCTCAGCCCTGGCGTTAGGTGGCAATAAAGTGTTTGCGCTTATGCTGCCAGAGAAAGAAACATACAACACCACAGACTTGCACCACGCTGAGCTTGTCGCCAAAAAATGTGACATCACACCAGCGCTGGAAGCCTTCTACCATTCAATCCCGATATTTGATCCGACAGAAAAGATCTGCAAAGGCAACGTAAAAGCCAGAACGCGAATGATTTACATCTATTATTACGCAAATAAGCTTAACAGGATCGTATGCGGAAGTTCAGACAAGTCAGAAACGATGATGGGATACTTCACAAAATGGGGAGACGTTGCATCAGACATCATGCCCATAATGGACTTGTACAAGACTCAGGTCAAGGAACTTGCCGAGCACATAGGCGTTCCAAAGGAGAGCATAGCAAAACCGCCAACACCAGCCCTGTGGCCCGGCCAAACCGCAGAGGGAGAACTTGGACTAAAATATGAAGCCCTTGACCTTATTCTCTACGGATTGGAACACTTCATGAAGGAAGCTGAAATAGCCGAGCAGTTGAACATCGAAGAAAAAGCCGTCCACAAAGTAAAACAAAGGTGGCTAGACGCCGAGCACAAAAGGCGCATGCTGTTAGCCGCAAAACTCGAATATCGCACAGTCGGAACAGATTTCAGGCTCAGGAGAGGATAGCACATCAAAGAAAGATTCAAAATAGCCTTAGCCCAGATATCCTGCAAAGCCGCCGACAAGAAGGTAAACCTTCAGAAGATCGAGAAGGCAGTAGCACACGCCAAAGAGCTATCCGCAGACATGATCATATTCCCAGAGCTCTCGCTGACTGGATACGTCGCGAGGGATCAGATCTACGAGCTTGCAGAGCCGGTGCCTGGACCATCAACCAGGATTCTCACAAGAATCGCACAGAAAGCGGAAACACACGTGATCTTTGGCATGCCGGAGTTGAGCAAAGGCACTCAGGCTACAATCCACAACACTGCTGTTCTCGTGGGCCCCAATGGCTATGTAGGGAAATATCGCAAGATGTATCTTCCCACTCATAGTGTCTTCGAAGAGAAGAGGTATTTCCGCCCGGGACATGAGGCGGCGGTCTTCGACACGCCGCTTGGAAAGATTGGTTTAATCATATGCTACGACATCTTCTTTCCAGAAGTGACTCGTCTCACACGATTGATGGGGGCCCAACTCATCGTGTGTATTTCAGCCTCCCCAGCGATTAGACGGTCGTTTTTCGAGACGCTAACGTCCGCAAGGGCAGTCGAGAACACTGCCTTCTTGGCCTTTGTGAATCTGGTGGGCATCGAAGACGGATTACAGTTTTGGGGAGGAAGCAGACTAATTGGACCACAAGGAAGAATCCTGGCCAAGGCCAAGTATGACGAAGAGGATCTAGTGATCGGCAAGGTTGACTATGCTGACATTAGACCCATCGAGACATTTGTCCCAACATTGAGAGATCTCCGCCCGGAATTATTTGACAAGTTGAAAGAAGGCGCTGAGAAACTCTAGAACTTCATCTGAGGCTCTTGACAGCCGCTTCGATGCGATCCAACGCCTTCTCCAAGTGCCCATAAGCTGCAGCCTACGAAATCCTGGTGTAACCCTTACCACGACTGTCGAAAGCAGAGCCAGGAACTGTTATGACAAAGCATTCTTCCGAAGAAATTCCGAGAACTCTGAGCACATACCGAACGCTTCAATGTTAGGGAAAGCGTAAAACGCACCCTCTAAAGCGTGTGGCGAAAACCTCAACAGAATTAGGCCGCTCGTGAACAATGTGCCGGCCCTTGTCAAACTCTGCCACCTTCTCCGTCACGAACCCTGAGGCCCTTCAGTGCTGCCAATGCAACATATTGCGACAGACTATGCGTACAAGTCATTATGCACCGAAGCACAAGGCAAACGGCCGAAACAAGGGCGCTCGGACCGTAGACATATCCAACTCGCTGACCAGTCATTGCAAAGTTCTCGAGAAAGAGTTAGTGCGCACTAGTTAACGGAACTTTCGCCTACGCACTCAAAGAAGAGTGGCAGGACAATGTTGTTTGACACCATCGCAAACTATTTTCTTATAGACTTCGGAGATCACAAGCATATCACGCGCCACATCAATCTTGGCCAAACTTGATATTTCATCGTGACTGAGAACGCCTCCCGTTGGACTGTTAGGACAGGTGACAACAATCACACGTGATCTCCCTGTGATTAGCGACGTCACGTCGTAAGTAGACAACTCGCAATGACGCTCTCTTTCAAGGGGAGAAGTTATCGGAATCCCATCATCCAACTTCACGCAAGACCTCTAGGGAATCAACCCTAGATCCGACACAAGCACCTTATCACATTGATTGATCAGTCCGAGCAATGATGCGAACAGTGCTGCACTTCCGCCTACGGTAATGATGATTTCAGTGTTCGGGTCGCACCCCACCCATAGTCATTAGAAGCCTTCTCCGCGAGCACCCCTCTTAGTTCACAGAGGCCTTTGGAGGGATCATAACGGGGTTTACCGCCCTCCGCGGCCTCCGCCCCAGCATCTAAAACATGTCCCGCAGGACAGAAACCTGGCTCTCCGACGCTCAAATCGATGCAGTGAGGCATTGTCTTGGCCAAACCGATAAAGTGCCGTATTTATTACCCCTTTAGGCATTTGAGTCGCTCCGCAGGCTCGTATTTTGAATTCGTAAAACACCCTCCCAACACCTTGTAATCGCCTCGAGATAAAATGATTCTCTCCGCCAACATCTCCTCCTTCACCCTTGAATATGTCATCCTTAAAAGCAAACCACGTATACTAAACTGTATCCATTCGACATAACCTGCCGGAGAAAAGAAATGGCGCTGAGAGAGAACGTTCAAAAGTGGATAAAGGGCTCTCTAGACGACCCCATCGCAGTCGTCCTGTCAAGAAATAGCCACTTAACCAAAACCCAGCTCGAAACGCTTTTGATAGACATATTGGCCGAGAGTTTCTCGGGCAAACAGCTAAAATACGACGAAAAGGCTCAGTTACGACTAACCAAGGCCAAAATCAGCCGCGGATCGTTTAATAGGACCTTGGCGCAGGCTAAAGAAAACGTTATAAGATCCATTTATACCGTCTTGCTACTGGGCTATCTCGGAGTGTTCGAAGATACAACACTCGCTCCCTATCTCGAAATAGCGAACAAATTGCACACGTACCTGGAGGCACACAAACATATGCCCGACAAGGGAGAAGAGCTTAACAACCACCTAAAAGTCATAGAAATGATCAGAGAAGAGCTGGAAACGAGCTTGAAACAGCTCTCAAATCCATCAGAAGGTGCAACGTGACGTCACACATCACATACTATTTCATACAGAAATACTGTTGAAAGCACCGACGTCAACAGCAGCTACAATTCGACTCAAAAATCAAAAAGAGCCTCAAAGTGCAGGCCTCTAAGATCGAGAGCATATCCATTAAGGATACAAGTGGGTGCTACGCCAAGTGTGATGTGTGACGTCATGAGGGCAATAAGCTGATGGGAAAGACCATAAGACTTAAATCTGAAATGGTGTGAGTGTGATGTGTGATGCAACGTGATGCAGTCTTTTGTGGTCACACCTAAATCACAGAGGTGGGACGTCTGATAGATATACCGACTGTTCTGGCTGGCGGCCTGCTTGTCGTAACTGCCGGCGTGGCATTCAAGTACTACAGGATCCTCCGCACGGCCAGAAAAGAGTATGAAGGCGCTAGGGATGCTGTGGAGGACATAGTGCTCAGTTTCAACAGGCAACTGCAACATGAAGGCGAGAGGTTGGAGGCTGTGGCGTACAAGGTCGAGGGGGTCTCTTCCAAGGTTGAAGGAGTTTCCAAGAACGTGGGACAGATGCAAGAATCTCTTCATGTAAGTGAACTTAAACTTGCCTCGGCACTGCAGGACAGGAACGAAGTGTTTACAAGGCTTGATGGGATGGACAAGGAGCTACATGGGCTTGTAACATCGCAGTCGACGTTTGCAACTAAGGTTTCCAACTTGGACGAGCAGCTTAAGCAGTTTATGAATATTCCCGAGCCCAGCGTCCAAGCTGTTATTCCCATGAGAAGAGACAGGGTCCTAGCGCCCTTAACTGAGACTGAATTGTCCGTCTTAGAGATGTTGGCATCAGATGGTCCGAAGACTGCTCCGGAGATTAAGGGTCGAGTAAAGCTGAGCCGCGAGCACACAGCAAGGTTGATGAAGAAGCTTTACGAGGGTGGCTACCTGGAAAGGGATACTGGCAAGATTCCGTTCAATTACAGTGTAAAGAAGGAAATGGAGGAAATCTTGAAAAGATCCGAGGGTCAACCCGCCTGACTGGTCAGTCTATCTCCTTCAGCGCCATCAGGATATTGCCTGCTTCATATGGGCCTGTGAAACTCCTTGTACTATTTTGTACTTCAAATTGTTGAGAGGCCCGTTCTTGACAAGCACCTCCTTCAGTACGAGCCTCGAGAGATACGTGGCCACGGTGCTCAGCCCTATAGGCTCACCAAGTTCCTGTTCATACGCATTCTGAACTTCTTTCGAAGAGAACCAAACAATAGGAAAGCTCCTTTGGACAATCGTTCGCACTTTGTCATATTTAGAAAGCCCATTTTCTGCAATGCCCGTCCTAGTCCTTGTGTTTGCCTCTTCCTTTGGCACCCCTCCCAGCAATTCCACCAGATCAAGGAGTCGCACTGCCTTCTCCCTCGTCACCTGTCCTTCAAAAGCTATCGTGTACCGGTTGCCATCGCTATCGAATAGCTCGACTCGCATCTTTCGGGCGGGCATTTGCGAAACACGTCTTGGAGTGTTCACAAGTTTACAGTTCACAAGTTATATGTGTTATGGTGAAGTAGCACTAGAGTAGAAAGCCTAGTCTTGAGCCTAAATTACAAAAGCTAAGAGAATTGGAGTTTTCTACGAATCACACGTTTCACATTTGACGGAAAGAGCAAATCGACAAAGAACCTGTTTAGCAAGCTGATGTTCAGTGGAAACGTAGGGGTGTTTAGTTCACTAAAAAAGAGCATGAAACACTAAAGAATCGGGTAAACAGAAGCAATAATCAACCATTAATGGTTCAACTTAACAAGACGTTCTCAATAAGTGAAGGAAAACATAGTTCGAAGACTTAAAGAGAAGGTAGTTCTGATCAATGGGGACTGAGGTATTAGAGGCCTTCAATGCGGCGTCAATTGGAAGAGCAGCATATCATTGCAAGAACGCGTGACACCCCATGATTTCCACTGGAACAGGTCGCCGCTCAAACGTAACTTTTAACGTCACCGCATTTTTTAACATGGGTCTAAAGTGTTGAACTCCAAGAGATATTGTCACTTTCAAATAGTTACCGCCAGAGTATATTTAGCTGTAAGCGAATAGTAGAACATGAATTCTGAAAGTAAGAGTTCCACAGGAAAGTGGGGGGTGTGGCCCTCCTTGAAGGTTTAGGACTCTCATTTGACCTCATTTTCTTTTAGGAATCTTGTGGGGTGTATCTACTTTTTTGTAGCCAAGGGCTTATGTTTTCAAGTGGAAAGACGGGTGTTACCTTTCAAGTTTGAGCCGGGGAGTCGCAAATGTCTGATGCAAACATCCTGGATGGTATATTCGAAAAATCCGTTAGCAACGTAAAGATATTCAAAGACAGGGAGGTTCTGCGGCATGACTATTTGCCCGAGAGGTTGCCTCACAGGGAAGAGCAGATCAGACAAGTGGGAGAGACAGTGGCTCCCACGTTGAAGGGCGCTAGAAGCTCCAACATTTTCATCTACGGTAAGACTGGGACAGGCAAGACGGCTGTGACGAAGTATGTGCTCAGTCACCTTGAGGCCAAAGCCAAAGAGTTGGGGGCGCCTGTCAAGTTCTGTTACGTGAATTGCCGGATGGTTGGATCTGAGTACCGCGTTTTTGCCACTCTGTGCCAGAGCGTTGGACTTTCGGTGCCATTTACTGGACTCTCTGTTGGGGAGCTGTTTGAGCGATTTCGGGCAGGTCTGGAGACTGTGAATGTTATTTTCATAGTAGCCTTGGATGAAGTTGACGCGTTGATAAAGGTCAAGGGCGACGGGCTTCTTTACGAATTGACTAGGGTCAACGAGGCCTTGTGTGGAAGCAAGGTGTCGCTGATTGGGATATCCAACGACCTTCGACTGAAAGAGTTTCTGGATCCTCGGGTTCTAAGCTCGCTGAGTGAAGAGGAAATAGTTTTCAGACCGTACGATGCGGGGGAGTTGAAGGATATTCTTTCGAAGCGTGCAGAATCAGCTTTTCAAGATGGTGCGTTGTCAGAGGCGGCGCTCGGTCTTTGTTCAGCTTTGGCTGCGGCGGAACATGGAGACGCTAGGCGCGCCTTGGATTTGTTGCGGGTTGCGGGTGAGGTAGCGGAACGATCAGACGCTAATGCCGTCGTTGAGGATCACGTGCGGGAGGCTGAGAAGCATATTGAGCATAATCGTGTGATCGAGACTGTGAAGAATTTGACTCTGCATTCCAAGCTCGTACTGTTAAGCGTCTATGATTTGAACAAGGCTGATGTTTACAGAGCCATCACAGGCGAGATCTTCGAGGTCTACGATGAAATCTGCGGTGAGATCGGGGTTACACCGTTAACTCAGCGGAGGCTGAGTTCGCTTGTGAGTGAGCTTGACTCGATTGGTCTGTTGAACGCTAAAGTCATCAGCATGGGAAGATATGGGCGGACAAAGAAGATAAGGCTGGAGATATCGCGCAGCATAATCAGAGATGTCTTTGCTGGGGATAGCCGGATTGGCCGATTGGTGGACTATGAACCGAAATGCCTTTCGAGGCAGAAGAAGTTTGAACGCTGATCAGGGCGCGGTATGCGGTTGTGGTCTTAAAAGTGGCTCTGGTTGCTCAGTTCTTTGGGTCATTCTAGTTGAATGGGATGACTGTGGTTTCTAGGGTTTGAAGGTTTATTATAGGTACTTTGCTGGGCGTCGGGGTGAACCCAAGCTTCTGCATGTAGTCAGTTTGTTCCTGCCAGCCTCCAGAGTTTACTACCAGGACTCCGCGATAATTGCAGTAGCCTAATGCGTGGATGTGCCCGGCGTGAAATATGTCTGGCACTCTGTCTATGACCAGATAGTCTCTAGTCTCGGGGGACAAGGTGGTTTTACCACCGTAGATTGGGGCCAAGTGGCGGCTCTGCAGTAGTAGGCGCATCGCTTTTTCAGGGTTGTTGTTGCTCATGCCTGGGGCTGCAGATATCACATCGTCTAGGCTGCGCCCGTGATACATTAGCACTTCTACGCCGTGTAGGCTCAGGTAGCATGGGTCTCCTAGGGAATAGACACTTCTTGATTCCTGGAGGGTTTCAAGATACTCGTGGGATATCGCAGGCTGTGGCAAGGCTTTTCGGGGGACATCATGATTTCCAGGTATGATTATTACTTGTATGTAGTCTGGTATCTGTTCAATGTACTTTGCGGCGAGGCGATACTGCTTGTACACGTCTCTGATCGCTAGTTCTCTGACCTGATTCGGATAAATCCCCACGCCGTCAACAATGTCTCCGGCAATCAGGACGTACTTGACGTGACCTGCGATTTCTTTCATCTGCTCGTTGCCGTATTTCCCGTTCAGCCACAAGATGAATCGGTTGAAGGATTCCCTTTGAAACTTTGTGCTCCCCACGTGCATATCTGACGTCAACGCGGCATAAACTGGCACCGGTGCCTTGTGTTGCGGTTTTTGGCCTACTTCGGGCAAGATGATGTCTTCAGCGATTAGAAGGTTGCCTCTTGTCTTGATGACGCTTAGGCATACGATCTGGTCGACCAGGAGGAGCTGGGTCCTCTTCTTGAGTTCCTCAGAGGCGTTCTGGGGAACGAGCACCGTTATGTTTGCTTGTAAATCTTCAACCGATAGAATTGTTCTCTGTTTTGATTCTCTCTTCTCGGTTATCATGCCGATTATCTTTAGCCTAGTCTTTGGTGGAGCTTTCAGGGCATCTATTATTGATGCTGCGCTCCTGACGTCTATTCTTTGTCTCAGCATCTTCTCCGTTCTTTTGAATCTGTCTCGGAAATAAGCGAGGAAATCTTCCACTGTTCCTCCTGAGCCCAGTTTGCTGCTTGGGTCCTCGATTATGGTGATGTCGGCATTGACTTCCTTTGCGTAGGGGTGGAAACCCCTTCCAGTTTCTGTTATTTGGGTTGTCTGTGGTCCCGCGGGTTCCTGAGGTGGCTCCTGCGAAGGCACGATTTCTTCTGCCACTTCAGCGTTGCTCAGCAATCGCTCTAGGAAGTTTCTGTCGATGAATGGAGGCTTCTCGTTCAGGGTTTCGGCCGTTTTTATCGCTTTGGTCATCACTTCGGTCGGATCTGCTGTCGAAGCAATCATGGTGAGGAATCCGAACGCCTCTTGATCCAGCTGGTAGCCTGCGGCAATCGTTAATTCTACAGCCTTTCGCAGCTTCTCGGATTCGCTCATAGTAGAACGCTTCTCTAGTTCTTGGTCTGCGGGAGTACTATAAAGTCTTCTGCCTTGCTTCATGCGCCGCTTCGTTCTTGGTGTGGCGAGCTGCTGACTTGCTGGAGCCTGTGGTTGAGAAGCTTAGCTGGTTTTGGATCTTGCCTGTTTGGTTCGCTTCGGTGTGTTCAAATCTATATGGTCAGGTTTTGTTTAGATATGTTGATATTCGGATTTGCGTATTCAGTTCCTTGTGGTGTGAGTTGTGAGTATCGTTCGGAAGGTTCAACGTACGCCAGGCGGCACTTTCTTTGTCTGTGTGCCCAAGCGTTGGGCTGTGGATCATGGGCTGCGTAGCGGTTCGATCGTTGCTGTGGGTGAAACTGCGGATGGCAAGTTGCTCATTGACCCTGAGTATGGTGTTGCTCCTTCTCCTCGTGTGGCGACTTTGAGGTCTGGGCCGCTCTTGAGCCGTGAAATCATAGGCAATTATTTGCTTGGGTTTGACATAATTCGGATTGAGCCTAGTAATCGTGCAGGCTTCGAAGTGCGCGCCGCGGTCAAGAGTACTGTTGATCGGTTGGTCGGTTTGGAGATAGTCGAAGAAGATTCGTCCAGTATCGTGCTTCAGTGTCTGCTGGAACCTTCAGGTTTTCCGCCTGAGAAGATTCTTCGGCGGAGCTATGCGATTGCTGCGGGTATGCATCGGGATGTGGTCAGGTCTTTCGTGGAGGGGAATGTCGCGTTGGCCAAAAGTGTTGTGGCGCGTGATGAGGAGGGTAATAGGCTGTATTTCCTTCTGGTTCGGATCCTACGCACGATTGTTCAGAACCCAGGGTTGAGCGGGAAATTAGGCATAACCTCGATTGAGTGCTTGGATTATCGTTTGGTTGCGAGTCTCGTGGAGGCTATTGGCGACGAGTGCGTTCGAGTGGCTCAGAAGACTATTGAGTTGAAGGGTGTGAAGTTGGGGGGAGAGCTGAAGAAGTTGCTTTTGGACTTTCATTCATGCTGCTTCGCAGCTCAGGAGAACGCTTTGAGCGCTTTCTTGATTGGAAACGTGCCTCTGGCCGAGGGTGTCAGGGAAATGCAGGCCGAGCTTGAGAAGGCTTTTGCTGGCATTGAGGAGTTGGCGAGGGCTCAGTCGCTTGATGTGGTGCCGCTCGTGTTGGCGGTTGCCTCGTTCCTGAGGCAGATGTACGAGCATAGTGTTGACATTGCTGACTTGGTTGTGCCTAAGAGAGCCTGATTACTGTTGTTGCTAACATGTGGGCTTGTCTACATTGATCAGGCCTCTTGCTTGTGAAGCGTGATCCGTTGTTGAGGTGGCATTCTGTTGTTCGAGGTTTTCCAGTCTGGTGCCGGTTTCCCGATGATCCAATATTATTAAATTCTCAAGATGCTTAGTCTTCATGTGGGTTTAGGCTTATGCGGCACGTGGATTCTGGTGGAAAGCAGTATCATATTGCGTGTGAGAGGGGGGATCTTGCCGGTTATCTTCTTGTTCCGGGGGATCCTGATCGTGTTGACAGGATCATGAGGTTCTGGGATTCGGCGGATGAGGTGTCTAGTCGTCGTGAGTTTCGCAGCTTCAGGGGCAAGTATAGGGGTGTTCCGATTTCGGTTCTTTCATCTGGAATTGGTCCTGCTTGTATGGCCATCGCTGTCAACGAGGCTGCCAACGTTGGGGTTCATACTTTCATAAGGGTCGGAACCACGGCCGCAATCCAAAAAGGCATTGCCTGCGGTGCAGTTGTTATTTCGTCTGCGGCTGTTCGTCTTGACTGCACGAGCAACTGTTATATCATGCCTGAGTATCCCGCGGCTGCGAACTATGAAGTTCTGCTGGCTTTGATTCAAGCGGCTGAGGGCTTAAACGCGCAGGATTATCATGTTGGTGTGACGGCGACGACCGCGGATTTCTATGCTGGGCAGAGCCGAGTCACGGCTAAGGGCTATTGCGGGGAGAATGAGAATCTCCTTCCTGTGTTGCAGAAGGCCGGCGTGCTCAACTTTGAAATGGAGACGGCGACGCTGTTTACGCTGGCGAGTCTTTACGGCTTAAGAGCAGCTTCAGTGTGCGCCGTGGTTTCGAATCGTTGCACAAACGAGTTTAAAGCGGGAGCTGGCGAGGAGGCAGCGATTAGAATCGCGAATGAAGCCGTCCGGGTCCTGTACGAGTGGGACAAACTGAAGAAGAAGGCCGGTAAGTCTTGGCTGTTTCCGTCGCTCTTGCGCTCTGCTCGTTAGAGTTTTGCTGGTCCCATTGCGTGTTAGACAGTGATAAGGCTCGCTAGCCGCGCTTCCCCTGTCGTTTTCTCGGAGCTACGCAGATGTCCATCCGTGCGCTTATCGCCGAAGCGGGTTGAACTGCGTTTTTGGTCTGAAAACACGCGAAAAACGCACCTCCCCCCTCCTATGCCGTTTTTTGATCTTGGGCTCGACGGATTACCGATTCGATGAGAGGCATCAAAGGTTGGGTTGAGATCACGTGGACAGAGAGAGACGGCCTCCTCCTCCCTCCCCCGGTCGGTTTTTCTGATTTTGAGCTGGGCGGCTCACTGATTCGATAGCTACCCAAATGTTGGGTTGAAATCACGCGAATTGTTGATACCCCCCTCCTAGGTCGGTTTTTGTTTTTCAGCATGGGGTTTGAAGTGTGGATTGATTTGGGGGTTGAAGAACGCAACTTCTCACTCTACTGCCATTCGGATAAAGCTAAAAAGCTACCGTGTAGACCCTTCTATCCAGTGCCGGGGTGGCGGAGTGGTTATCGCGCTGGCCTCGAGATCGAAACTCGCAAGAAAGGGGTCTGTACAAGCAAGCCAGTGGGCCTTTGGCTCGCAGGGGTTCGAGTCCCTTCCCCGGCGCTCTTTTCCTAGTGTCGGCGCCAATTGCGGTGATTCTGCGAAAAGACGCTAGATTTGTCAATTTTGGCTCTGTTTGGAGGGCTGGAGATGTTCCATGAGGTCTCAGAACTCGATCTTGGTGAGGCTGACAAGAAAAAGCTTGATGAGTTAGATGTTCGCCTGAATGTTCTGGAAGAGAAAGTGAAGAAGCTGTAGCTCTTTGAGAAGTTGCAGTACAGAAACGCGGTGTCCTGCTTCATGGATTAGTAGAAGAATCCTCTATTCTCCTCATAATTTTCTCTCGCTTAAGGCCATACAGGTCCACACGCTTTCTTGCCGCAAAATTTTAATTTTGCCCTGTTAAATCTACTTGTGAGAGTATGTTAGTTGAGAGAACCTTTTGCCGAGTTTGTTAAGGCTGAGTTAGAGCCCAGAACTCTGCTGATTACATGTGGGCTTCCAGGAACCTGGAAAACAGAGACCGCAGAGGAGATCTCAAAAATCAAGGGATATCCAATCCTTCGAACCGATTTGATTCGACTGGAGGTTCTCAAGAATGAGGACATTTTCGACGAAAAAGTTGCGTCAAATATGGGCAAACGAGAGCTTGTCTATGATGAGACGTTTCGCCGAGCGGAAGATCTTGCACGGAAGGATAGAGGCGTTATATTGGATGCTACTTTTGTAACCCAGGAACTGCGAAGGCGTGCTGCTGCGATTGCTGCAAAATACAAGATGACTTTTGTCATACTTCAGACTCACTGCTCTGAAGAAGCGTCAATTGCGAGGATTTTGAGAAGAACCAAAGAGAACTACCAGTCAAACGCTCTAACTAAGGAAGCTTATCTCAACAACAAGAAGAAGTTTGAGGCGATTGACCTGGGTGATCTGAAAGACAGATTTCCGGAGCTCCAAATATTGCATCTAACAGTCGATACTGAGTATGATCGTCCCGAAGACTGGTACATAATCGGGATGGAAAGAAGGTAGTTGGCCCCAGTTTTATGATAATAGATTTGCATATTCATTCAAAGAGTGGTTCTGATGGAAACTTCACTGTTGAAGAACTCGTTAAGGAAGCTAAAATCAGAAACATTGGGTTAATGTCGATTACAGATCATGACTCGATCGGCTGTCAAGAGAAAGCCATAGCTTTGACAAAGAAAAATGGTATCCATTATGTTGCTGGAGTTGAATTGAATGTAACCTTCTCGCACCCCAGATATAACGAAGGCAAATCAATATCGCTGGATTTCCTAGGTTATCAATTTGACGTAAGGAATGAGGAGTTAAGGAACAAACTTGTAAAAACTGCTCAATACCGTGAGGAAAGGGCTGCAAAGATCTTGGACAACCTTAATGCAGAATTTGAAAAAGAAGGAATTGAAAAGTTAACGAAGGATGATTTGAGGGAGATTCAAGATTCCGTTGACGGAGTACTTGGGCGGCCTCACATAGCAGACTATTTGGTAAGAAAGAGCATTGTTGGAACTAGACAAGAAGCTTTTGATAAGTATCTTGTGAAATGTGATGTTCCCAAATATCCTCTTTACGTTGAAGAGGCTTCGAGACTGTTGAGGAATGCTGGAGGAATGATAGTTTTGGCTCATCCTAACGATCCTCACGGAACCTCACTTGTGGCACTGACTAAGTCTCTGCGTAAACAGACAGAGATAGTAGAAGAGTCGATTTTAAGATACATCGACGGCGTAGAGTGCTGGCACTCTAGAAGTGACGCTCTAACAACGAATCATTATGTGAAGTTTGCAAAGAAACATGGACTATTCATGACTGGGGGAAGCGATTGTCATCAAAAGCCAATACTCATGGGAACAGTGAAAATCCCCGAATACGTAGCTGAGCAATTCAGCTTTAAGTGAACTTATTCCTTGCGCTCATTCCTGCAATCCGGGTCAGTTTTCAGACTGCGCGCGCTATAGAAGGGTCATTGTTTGAAAGCTTCCTAGAAGTGATGCACACCTTGAAGACATAGAATCCTACGCTGTTCAGCTATAACTTTTCCGCAAAACCAAAACGCGCGCGGCCATCCCAGCTATGTTTGCGGAGTCCCGATGGAGTGGGCAACCGTTCCGGCTCCGCTTTGGCCGGGCGTTCCGACGATGATTATCAACTCTGAGATCCCCTGATCGTATCTTGGCAGAGCCGTGCGGACAGCCGCTGGCGTTCGAGAGAGGTAGCAGGCGAGGAGTACCGAGCGATCGTTGGACCCGTCGACTAGACTCGGTTAGAGGAGATGTTCAGCGCCACCGCTGCGCGAACGAGTGCCTTCAGGGCCTCCCCGTCGACCTTGTCACCTTCGTGAAAGTCGATGGCGCGTCTTGCGTTACCTTCTAGACTGGAGTTGAAGAGGCCCGAAGGGTCCCTCAGCGAGGCGCCCTTGGAGAAGGTCATCTTCACGACGTTCTTGTACGTCTCGCCGGTGCAGATCAGCCCGCTGTGAGACCACACCGGAACACCTCCCCACTTCCACTCCTCTACGACGTCTGGGTCGGTCTGCTTGATCAGAGCCCGGATCCGAGATAGCGTCTCACTCCGCCAATCGCCCAACTCCTTGATCTTCGCGTCTATCAGCTGAGATGGAGACTCGCCCTTGGGCTGGCCTATCTTCTTCATGTTGCTTAAGAGGTCCTTCAGTGGCTTTTATGGCTTGCGACGAAGATTACGCCGCTTTCAGTCAGGCGAATTCTTCTTCTACGAGTGGATTCGTCAGTTTCGATGTAGATTAGGTTCTTTGCTTCAAGTTTCTTGAAAGAGTCTTGCAGCTTCGACCAAGATAGGTTTGCCTTGTACATCACGCGCGCCTCTTGAAAAGCGAATGTAACATTGGCGTTTTACACAACAGGCCCTAACGCCATCATCTAGCTCCATCAATGCACCATCCTTTATCCCTTCAACAGCTTTCCGATCCATCAGCGTCAACCCGTCTTAGGCTAGATCTGACACAGAGACGGGTTGTATGGAGGGCAGTATAAGGGGTAGTGCAACAGCTTGTTCTCGCGCGTGCATTTCTTCAGGAGATCAAAAAGTCTTCGCGTAGGTGGAGGCTAGTTTAAAGTATGTTTTTGCTTCTTTCAATGTTGCCCTCTTTTCTTCACGACTTACGTTTGGGTCTTCAAGTTTGAAATTGGCAACTTTTCCTCGCACGTAGGCTCGGTAGCATTTGTAGAAAGGAAGAACCTTTGTTAGCTCTCGGTCTCCAGAATATTTGACATATCTCTTGACGAAGAACTTGGACAGATCGGTTCGTCCCTTGAAATCTAAGTCCATGGCTAAGAAGGCGATGTCGGAGGCAATATCAGAATATCTAAATCTTTCGTTGAATTCTATCGCATCGAAAATGTAAATTCGGTCTGCTACAAAGATGTTACCTGAATGGATGTCCCCGTGGCAATCTCTGACTCGGCCCTCCTCAGCCCTTTTCTGAAAAAAGGACGCAGTTCTCTTCATGAAATCATCGACTCTTTTACGAACTAAGCTGAAATCCTTCATTGATACCGTTCTGCCCACAAACCTCCAAGTCTGTTCGAAATTCTCTTTCCAATTGGTTTCTATTATCGCCAAGGAGCCGAACTCGCTTATCCTCTTGTTCGTTTCCGCCTTTGAATGGAATTCAGCGATAATCTTCGCTATTCCGTCAACAAGCTCATTATCCACTTTGTTTTCTTCGAGTAGCTTGTTCATCATCTTTTCCTGAGGCATTCTCTTCATCTTCACAGCATATTCGACAGTTTCTCCTTCGCCCTTAATCTTGATCACGTCTGATCTGTTGATGGGAACAACCTCAAGGTACATACCTTCACACAGTCGTTTGTTGAGCTCTAGCTCTTTTTCGCAGAAGAACTGCCGCTTTCCGAGGGTCGTGAAGTCCAGAAATCCGAGATCCACAGCCTTCTTCACTTTGTAAACAAATTTACTAGTTAGAAAGACGAAGGATATGTGGGTCTGGGTCATTTCAATTGTACCCGGTTGTTCGTCATAAGCTTCAGGTTTCATCAGAGCTTCCACAACTTTCCTCTGAACCGACATCTATTGGATCCGTTCCCTTTAGAACATTTGAAAACCTTTCTGTCGTTGATAGAACTTCAATGAGCCATATAGGGATATCCATGCGAGAAAGCGCGCGTGGGAAGGCGTTTCACTTGTGCGCGCGCTATGCTAGTTGTGAACTTGAACCCGCTTGGGTGCTAATCTCCTCGGACTCACTGTTAGAACCGCGTTCCTCAAAAGCATATTTACTGGTAAATTGATGCTGCATTCTCTTCCCCGGCGCGCGCGCTCTGAAGAGCTTTCTTGACTATTTTGCATTTGACGATTTTTTGACCAAAATTTCGTCTTTTCAGTCCAGTTGGTATTCTTCGCCTTCTTGCAGAAGGATTACTTTGGTTTTTGAGTTTGCTTCAACCTTCTTTTTGAATTCTTCCCGGTCCTTTTCCCAAGTGTGCATGGCCATTGCGATTTTCGGTTTGATTAACACCGCTGCTTCTGCCGCTTCGGCGTTGTCCATGGTGTATTTGTCTCCAGTCGGGAGCAATGCCAGGTCTATGTTCTCGAGGAGTTGCATTTCGGGAATGAGGTCCGTGTCTCCAGCATGATAGATCGTTTTGCCTTCTATCTTTATCAGGTAGCCTACTCCATATCCTTTAGGATGCCAAGGTTTTCCAGAAGGCTTGAACCTCTTGATGTTATACGCTTCAACTGCCCCGATTCTCACGCTATCAACCGTGATTTCTTCTCCAGGTTTGATGCTTCTGGCGTTTAGGCTTATTCTTGAAACGCAGTTTTTGGGTGCAATCACCACAGTGTCCTTCTTGCACAACTCTTGAATCTTGGGCGGACTGCAGTGATCACCGTGATTATGCGTTACCAGTACGATGTCTGCTTTCTCAGAGGTCTCAACTACCTTTCCATACTTCTTCAGGTCAATGTAGATGATTTTTCCCATGGCTCTGATCTGGAAGCCAGCATGGCCAAGCCACTTGACATACACTGTCATTTCAACACTACTCCAATGCTGAAAGAAAGAGCACGCATAGAATTTAAGTCAAACTTTTCGACCAATTGCGGATGCTAAGGCGTGTGCAGAATAGCCCTATTCTTTCTCAGGTTCCGTGTAGACTTCGATGACGTGGTTATCTGGGTCGCAGAATGCCGTTGCATAATATCCTTCTGTAAATTGTGGTTGCTCTTCAGGAGGAAACAAGATGTCAAACCCGTTGTCTCTCATCTTCTTAGCGACCGAGTCAACCCTGTTTTTGTCAGGAACCAGAATGGCCACATGCTCGGAAACTACAAACTCTTCCCCTGTGGGGGCTTCACACTTGACCCTTGGAATCTGTGACTGGCTCACCCAAACCTGAAAATTCTGGTTCGAGAAGCCAACTGTCTCTTTCGAGTCAACTATTGCGCGAAAGCCGAGCGCTTTCAACAGCACTTCGTAGAACTTCCTCGAATTCTCCAAGCTGGATACTTCGATTCCAACGTGGCCGATGATGGCCTTTGCTTCCTTCTTCCTCGCCGATACCATGCCACATCCCGTGGACGAGTAAAGATGCTTTCCTTTCATAAGCTTTGCTTGCTGTTCGTGGTACAGGTTCAACCTTTTTCTATCACTGCTGTATGGGCACGGTTATTATCTAGCGACGAGGCTTGCTGTGTCCCTCGCAATCTGGTTTGAAAATCGGAGCTCTATTAACGGGACAAAAATAGAATACTGAGGGGGCCCTCTGGGCTCTGTCACACCATGTGCGGACAACACAAATAAGTCTGATTCTTGCTAGAAAAAGGAGTTCAGGGACTTTTTAGGTCCTTCTCTTTCTCTCTGGTTTCTTTTCTTCGGCTGGTCCTGGTTGAGTCGGGGGTGGGGTCTCTTCTGCTGGTTTTGGTTCTTCTACAGGTTCCGCTGGCGGTGGTGGCGGTGCTTCCTCTTTCTTCTCTTCCATTTCGGTCGTGATCTCCTCTATTGGTTTTGGCGGTGGCGTCGTTGCCATTGTCCAGCCTATCCATGCGCCTATGCCCATTATGGCCACGAATGCTATGAAGACCGGTACTGCGATGATCCAGAATTGGACATCGGACACCCATGTTACTGTTAGTCCGAACACTGAAAGCCAGTATGGATCGAACAGTGTGACTAGGTAGAATATGGCGACTGCTAGGCATACTATGAAAATGACTCCTCCGATCCCTTGATCTTTGCTCACCATTTTTGTTTCACCATGTAAGCCATGTTTACTTCTTTATACCTTTTAAGTTTTACCATGACTTTTTGTTTTGTGCTAGATTGTTCCCATTTCCCATGTTGACAGGTATTTCTTCTGTTCTCCTGTCAGCGTGTCTATTCGTATGTTCATTGCCGAAAGCTTCATCGCTGCTATTGCTTCGTCTATCTCTTTCGGAACTGGATATACTTTCGGCGGCATCTTTGCGGTTCTAGCCAGATGTTCCACGCAGAGTGCCTGGTTTGCGAACGACATGTCCATGACTTCTGAGGGATGGCCTTCTGCTGCCGCAAGGTTGACGAGCCGGCCTTCTGCCAAAAGATACAGTTTTCTGCCGCTCTTGAGAACGTATTCGTCAAGGTTTGCTCTTATGTTCCTCTTTGAGGCTGCCAATTCTTCCAGGTCTTTCAAGTTTATTTCGACGTTGAAGTGGCCGCTGTTGGCGAGTATGGCGCCGTCCTTCATTCTCTGCATGTGCTCTTTTCGTATTACGCCTGTGTCGCCTGTTGCCGTAACGAAGATGTCGCCTACAGATGAGGCTTCAGCTATCGGAAGCACGCGGAATCCGTTCATTGCTGCTTCAAGCGCTCTGAGTGCGTTGACTTCGGTAACTATGACGTTTGCTCCCATTCCCTGTGCCCTCAGGGCTATTCCCCTGGCGCACCACCCGTAGCCGCAGACTACGAAGTTCTTGCCTGCCAAAAGGATGTTTGTGGCTCTGAGGATACCGTCTAAGGTGCTTTGGCCTGTTCCATATCGGTTGTCGAAAAGGTACTTCGTCATTGCGTCATTCACCGCTATTATCGGGTACTTCAGGTCTCCTGTCTTCTCCATGGCTCTCAGGCGAAGGACACCCGTCGTCGTTTCCTCTGTTCCGCCTTTAACGCTTGGCAAAAGCTCGGTTCTGTTGCTGTGGATCGTGCCTGTAAAGTCAGCTCCATCATCAAGGGTCATCGTGGGAGAATGATCTATCACCCTGTCGATGCACCAGTAGTATTCTTTCGTCGTTTGTTCACGCCACGCAAAAACGTGAACGTCCTTCTCCGCTAACGCTGCTGAAACGTCGTCCTGTGTGGAAAGCGGATTAGAACCGCATAAGGCAACTTTGGCTCCTCCTGCAAGAAAAGCTTCGATAAGGACGGCCGTTTCCTTAGTCACGTGTAGGCAAGCGCCAAGGGTTGCGCCCTTAAGCGGCTTCTCCTCAGAGAACCTTTGCCTTATCTGATCCAACACGGGCATATGCTTTGAGGCCCATTCTATCTGAAGAAGGCCCTTCTTAGCTAACGTTTTGTCTTTTACTTTGAAATCCTCCAATATTCCTTCCTCACAACCGGTCATACGTGTACTGGCTATTTAGCTTCAGCGGCCAAACTACACACGAGCCTTCTTGATCTTTCCGCTGTTCCACAAATCCTCAACCGATATCGTTTGCCTCCCGTTCGTTTTCGATGCGTCTTCAGGAATATAGAAAAGTCTTGCTGTTGGTTAAGGCTTAAAGCCTTCAGGCAAATGCTATGATCCAGCATTGGAGTAATGGGCATTGGATGCTATCGACAATGTGATCTGGATCTTGCCGTTTCTTGCCCTCTTGGACATCATCTCTACTTTCTACATTGGAGGTAGAGGCTACGCTCTGGGAAGTTATGAGTGGGAGCTATTTGCTCTCCTGTTTGCTAGAGGAGGCTCTTTCTTCGTTTATCTTTATGCTGCAATCTATCTGCTGATTATGGTAGGCATTGCTTTCGCGCTGTTGTTCGTCAAGAATAAGAAATTGAATCCTTCCCGAAGGCCTGACAAAGCAGTCTTTCTCATCATGATCGGCGTTGTTTTCTACATTTACATGAGACTGACTGCAGCGTTCATCATGAACTTCTTCTTGCCTTCGATTATTCAGCGCGGATTAGACATGTTGCAGCTTACGCTTTTTATATATGTGGGGGCTTTCGTGAGCCTAGGCTTCTATACGTGGGACACTGTTCTTTCTTGGATGAGGCATGATGACAGTGAAAAAAAGTGACACCGAATTCAGAGTCAGAGAAGAAACTCTCCGCGGATACTTGTCGACCCTATACGGCGACGAAGTGGTGTTGCACAATGTGCGGCGGCTTGGTAGCCAAGAATTCGAGGAGCATAAGGACCTGAAAGGGTTCGGCTACGGTTTCTCATATGTAATTGAGTTCGCTGTCGGCGACGAAGTGAAACGTGTCGTGTTGGAGACCATGCGGCCAGAAGGTTTTGGACATGAATATCCTTCTGATCGTGCAGGTACTTCTCTGGCAGCATTTCAGCATTCTCCAAATTGCCGCGCCACGTGCGCTCGGTAGACGTGGGCGCGTTAGTCCCAAGCTCGAAAGGCTTGAAGTCTCTGGGAAAATGCGGCGAATTCTTCATTCTGACCGAGTTTGTTAACGGGAAGCTCTACCATCTTGATCTAGACCGTATGAAGGATACGGAAAAGGCAAGCAAGCTGGATGAGAGACGGTGTTTGGCCCTATCGAACTATCTCGTTGAGATACACAAGGTCAAGCGTGAAGCTCCATGGCTTTACGTCAGACGGGTTCGTGAACTCGTTGGACATGGCGAGTGTATCATGGGCCTGCTGGACAGTTATCCGCCTAACGTCGACTTCATAGGCGAGGCCGATCTGATCAATATCGAGAGGCAGTGCGTAGAGTGGCGTTGGCGGTTTAAACGCATGGCACATAGGCTCAGGCAGGTGCATGGCGATTTTCACCCTTGGAACGTGCTGTTTCGCGAAGGAACAGACTTTGCCGTTCTAGATCGTAGCCGGGGCGAATGGGGAGAACCGGCTGACGATGTCACTGCAATGACGATTAACTATGTTTTCTATTCTCTTCAAAAGTATGGAAAACTGACTGGGGTCTTCGAACGCTTGTTCAGGCTTTTCTGGGATAACTAGCAGAAGACTGGCGACAAGGAGATTCTTGAAGTTGTGCAGCCTTTCTACGCTTGGCGAGGTCTGGTAGTGGCTTCACCAGTTTGGTACCCCCACCTTGAAACGAAAGTCCGTGCCAATATAGTCAGCTTCGTCCGGAATGTTCTAGCATGTAAAAAGCTCGATTTAGACCGCGTTAACACCTATTTCAAATGCGTATAGACTTGCAGTGGACAGCGATCCAAAGATCACATCGGGTTTCGACATATTTCAGCTTCAGTACTAAAGCCTAAATAGAGATTTGTTCGCATATCTACTGTCTACGGTGCTTAGACATGGACGCTCAATCAGTTGACGAGCTGGCAAAAATGCTTAAGGACATGGGCTACTCACGTGAGACGGTAGAACAGATTTTGAAATGGTATAAATAGAGCAGCTCGTAAATGGATCGATGCCATGAAAGGCATCTACGCCCTAGCCATTTCAGTGAAGAAGAACATCGTTGTGAACGTTGGCGCCCTGCACGAGATACCTTTTGAGAAGGGATTGTACGTGTACGTGGGTTCAGCCCAGAATGGCCTAGAAAAAAGAACCTCGAGGCACCTTAGGAAAATCAAACGGAAATTTTGGCACATCGACTATTTGCTTGCTGCAGACAGCGTAAGCGTTCTGAAAGTCTTTGGAAAGAAAGGGTCAAGATCAGAGGAATGCAAGCTTGCCAGAGAATTGGACAAGATGGGCACTGCGATGAAGGGGTTCGGCTCATCCGATTGCAACTGCAAAGGCCATCTCTTCAAGCTCAGCAGCCATGAATTTTTAAGCGAGTGGATGGATGAATTATCGCTCGTTTAGGGAGCGCGCACCTTAAGACAGGGTGGTTGGTGTGTTTGGGTCAACGGATTGCCGGGGCAGCGGCAAATCCGTCGTTTCCGAGGCGTTGCTCATGCTTCTACGCGGGAGAGATATGTGTGTGCAGCTGCTGTTTTCTGATGCGTTGCGGAAGGTAATCGCTCCTGAACCGACATACTCTCCTGAAGAGCGCGACTTAGTATCTTCTACCCTTGTTTACATTGCAAGACTCTTGGCAGACAACGGCGTGAATGTGATAATTGACGCGACAGGCAGCTTTCGACGATACAGAGAACACGCCAGACAGCAGATTCAGACGTTCATAGAGGCTTATCTTCAGTGCCCCCTAGAAGTCTGCATGCATCGTGAAGCGAACCGAAGCAAGACGTACCAAGCGCCAAAACAAATCTGCGCTCGAGCGGCAAAAAGCGCCGCGTCAACCGTGCCTGGGATCGGGCAACCCTACGAGCCTCCCCTGAACCCAGAAATTACTGTGGACACGGCAAAAATTACACCTGAGGAATGCGCCCTTCAAATCATGAAGAAGCTGTTGATCACTCGATGAAAACCAGCGTCCAAAGCTCTGATACTACCTGTTCTTTACATACTCCATTACTGCTTCAGCTTGTGCATGTGAGATTTGATTGTGCTCGAGTAGGCAATTAACAAGCTTGGTGATCCTCGCTAGGGCGTGAACACTATAACCCAATTCTTCTAGGTTTTCCCGGCCGCCTTGTTCTCTGTCAACAACAACCATCAGATGCTTGATTTTTCCCCCGAGCTCTTCCAGAGGTTTTATGCCTTCCATCTTCGACAGGCCCTCGCTGAGGACATCGTCGAAGAAGAGTATGCGATCTCCTTTTGCAACGCTGGCGCCGGCTATTCTGCCGGTCACACCGTACGCTTTTTCCTCCTTTCTCACCACTATGCATGGGAGATTGACTTGACAGCCTACGCTGGGCAAGATCAATGCGCCCTTCAACTCGATTGACGCTAGCTTGTCAATTCTATCCACGGTCATGATGCTGCTGATTTCGCCGGCAGCGATTTCAGCGATTGTGCAAAGCTCTTTAGGCGAAGCGATCAGGCATGCTAGGTCAATGTAGTATGGGCTCGTGACTCCTGACTTGATCTTGAAAGTCCCGAACTTCAGGCAGCCAGAGCGGTAGAGAGCGCTGGCAACGCGTGACGTAGTCATGGACATTTGGGTCGCAGAATTACTAGGCCATGTTCGATTATAACGTTTGTCAAGGCTCTGAGAGGAATCGTTTTCTTTGAGATATATTCTTGGCAAAGAAATAAAGTATTATATATTAAGATACAATGTTCTACTTGATCTTGTAGGTTGAGAATATGTTTAAGAAAGGAGAAGCTAACGCGGGGTCCTGCCAGCACGAGCAGTTCAATGCAAAGGAAGAGGTAGAGGTCACACTGCATAAACTGCAAATCTTGAAGAGTCGAATCTCGGAACTAAGGGCTCAATGCGAGGAACTCAAGAAAATAAGTTCAGAAACCAAAAGGAATGGTTTGCTGTGCAGTCAGTGCGGAGAGGCAATAGAACCAGGTCAGGAAATCGTGGTCAAAGGCTCTGGGGAAGCAGAGAAGAGACAGTACCACAAAGAGTGTTTCAAGCTACTGTGGGTTTAGTTCCATCTGGTTTAACGCTCATCTCGTGCATCGATCGTTAGCATGATTCTTCTCGCGAACGACTGACAAGTCATCCATGATTTTTGCTCCCCTGCGGCAGCAATTTCCAAAGGGACCACTGCAAATCGTTCGAATCGCCTGTGTATTCTCGAGCCTGGCGGCTTCTGATGCATGCGGAGACGTCAGTTCTGCAAGGTGATGCTGTGACCAAAATGTTAATAACTCGATGTTTTCATGTCTAGAAGACGCGAAGCGGAAAAACGATGGGACATAGGAAGACGCATGCCCCTAGACATGGTTCACTTGCGTATCTGCCTAGGAAACGTGCCAAAAACATATTGGGACGAATCCGCTTCTGGCCAAGAATAGAAGGTGACACACCTAGGCTTCTCGGTTTTGCGGGTTACAAGGCCGGGATGACTCACGTATTCAAGATTGAAGATCGGAAACGCTCACCAAATTTCGGAAAGGAGGTAGTGAGTTCCGCCACGGTACTGGAGACGCCTCCGATATTTGTGTGTGCTATGAGGGTTCTCACGAGGGACCTTTACGGACTGCGGAATTTCTCAGAGGCCTGGATGAAAGATCCACCGCATGAGCTTGAGAAGATAATGACTGTTCCTGAAAGCTTCAGTACGGATGAGAGCCTCAAGAAGATTGAGGAGAATTTGGCCAAAGTGTCAACCGTTCGTGTTGTTGCAATAACCCAGCCTAAGCAAACGAGTGTGCCGAAGAAGAAGCCCGATATTATGGAGATAGAAGTCGGTGGGGGAACGATTCAGCAGCAGTTTGAATATGCTAAGGCTTTGTTGGGGAAGGCGATTGCGACTACGGAGCTTTTCAAGGATGGGCAGTATGTCGACACGGTAGCGGTTTCAACTGGAAAGGGCTGGCAAGGGCCGGTGAAGCGTTGGGGCGTGACGATACTGCAGGCCAAGGGGAAAAAGACGAAGAGAGGCGTAGCCACGCTTGGACCTTGGAATCCGCATCATGTGATGTATAGCGTGGCAAGAGCCGGCCAGATGGGGTTCCATCAGCGGACGGAGTTTAACAAACGAATTCTCAAGATTGGGGCGGATGGCAAAGAGGTAACGCCGAAAGGCGGGTTCATCAGGTATGGTGTGGTTCGCGGTTCGTACATGTTGTTGGAAGGAAGCGTTGCGGGAACGGAGAAGCGTCCGATCAGGCTGCGCTATCCTGCTCGCCCACCGGGTGATGTTGGAGAAGAACCACCTCAGCTTACGCATATATCCCTCGAGTCTCCGCAAGGAAAGTAGTGGTGGGGCAAATGGTCAAAAGGTCGGCGAAAATATTCAGCCTCGAGGGAAAACCTGTTGGGAAGACGGAGCTTCCGCCAGTTTTCAGCACGGCTTTGAGGCCGGATGTCATAAAACGTGTCGTTTTGGCGATTCAATCTCATAGGCGGCAGCCGCAGGGTCGCGATCCAATGGCTGGGAAGAGGACCACGGCAGAATCCAGGGGAACGGGTGGCGGCATTTCCAGGATCCCTAGGATGAAGAATCCTTCAGGACGAGCTGCTTTTGCGCCAGGGACGGTTAAGGGCAGGGCGGGGCATCCTCCGACTTCTGAGAAGAGGATCGTTAGGAGGGTTCCGAAGAAGGAAAGGCGTCTTGCGCTGTTCTCAGCAATAGCTGCTACAGCATCCAAGGAGCTCGTGGCGAAGAGGGGGCATTCAATCGAGGACGTTCCAGAAATTCCACTTGTAGTTCAGGATGACTTGGAGAAGTTGAAGAAGACAAAGGAGGTTGAAGAGGCCCTCGTGCGTTTGGGAGTACTGTCAGACATCTACCGCGTGAGACAAAGCACGAAGATTCGCGCCGGAAAGGGCAAAAGGCGAGGCAGAAGGATAAAACACGTCGTGGGCCCGCTTCTAGTCGTGACCAAGAACCAAGGGATATTTGATGCCGCAAGGAACATCCCGGGCGTAGATGTTGTTACAGTCACAAACCTCAACGCCGAGCTGCTTGCTCCAGGTATTCACGCAGGCAGACTGACAGTATGGACCAGTGGCGCAATCGAAAAACTAGATGAACTTTACAGTGAGGAGCAGGCCTGATGGATTCCTATGACATAATATTGTACCCAATGATGACGGAAGCAACCAGCCTTATGGTTGAGAAGGAGAACAAACTGGTCTTCGTGGTCAGTCTGAAGGCAAGCAAGTTTGACATCAAGAGGGCTGTTGAGGAGCTTTATGAGGTGAAGGTCGCCGATGTTAACACGCAGATCACTCATCGTGGACAGAAGAAGGCCTTCGTGAAACTTCGGCCGGAGTTTAAGGCGACTGACGTTGCAATAAAACTTGGAATACTGTAAGAATTGCTCGGAGAATTGAACCATGGGAAAGAGGATTCGTGTCCAAAGACGGGGTCGTGGTGCCCCCACTTGGAGGGCTTCAACTCACAAAAGGGTAGCCCCTGCGAGGTATCCGTTGACCATAGGTTCGAATGAATATTTTGAAAAGGCTGCGAATGGCGTTGTCGAACAATTTTTCCATGACCCTGGTAGAGGAGCGCCGCTTGCACTGATAAGATTTGAAAACGGTGAAAAATGCTACACCGTCGTTCCAGAAGGCGTCCATACCGGTCAGCAGATCTCAATGGGAGGAAAGGCCACGGTCGACGTGGGTAACATACTCCCGCTTGGAAAGATCCCGGAAGGCACTATGGTGTGCAATATAGAACTCCGTCCAGGAGACGGAGGAAAAATAACTAAATCATCCGGAACCTACGCGACAGTGGTGACGCACACTCCTCAGGGAACAATAATCAGACTTCCGTCACGCAAAGCGAAATACATGGATGATCACTGTAGAGCCACGATCGGCATCGTCTCAGGAGCCGGCAGACCTGAAAAGCCTTTCTTGAAGGCTGGTGAAATGTTCCACCTGATGAAGGCAAAGGGGCACAAGTACCCAAGAACCCGCGGGCGGGCAATGGTTGCTGCCGTGCACCCCTATGGTAGCAGCAAGAGAAGCGCACGAAAAGTCACGACTACCTCACATGGTGCTCCTCCTGGGCAGAAAGTGGGGCTGATCGCTGCTAGGGGCGGCGGGCGGAAAGGCAAGAGCGCAAGGGACGCTGCTAAAGCAGAAGGTTTATAGCACGTGAAACTACGAGTGGGGTGAGAAAGAATGCCGAAAGAATTCATGTACCGCGGATACACTCTTAATCAGCTGCAAAGCCTATCAATGGACGAATTTATCAACCTGCTGCCTTCCCGACAGAGAAGGACCATGCATCATGGTTTTGCCCCTGAACATAGAATATTGCTCGAGAAGATCAGAAAGGCAAAGGAAGGTCTAAGGCAGGGAAAACCTGAAACGGTCAAAACACATTCGCGTGACATGATTATCCTGCCTGAAATGGTGGCAGTCTCAATAGGAGTGCACAACGGAAAGGAATTCGTCACCGTAGAGATTAAGCCCGAGATGATAGGGCATTATTTAGGTGAGTTCGCGATAACGAATAAACCCGTGAGACACGGAACTCCGGGCATCGGTGCCTCTCGCTCCTCCATGTACGTTCCGCTGAAGTAGGCCTACCTTTCACGTTTTAGGCGCTGTAGTCCATCTTTGAGGGTTTCCCGTTGGACGGTTTGGCCTCTGGTATCTGAGGTAGCGGAATTGGAGGCGGAACGTTCAGTGATCTTGATATGACCACGGATTCTATGAAAACAACATTGGATATTGACTGTACGACAATCGGAGGCGGAGGCTTCTTGTCCTCGAAATCCTTGTACACCTTTTCAATCTCTTCTTTCTCGCCCGCCACGTAAGCTTTCCCCCGAAGGCTCAACTGGGCCACGGACGGATTATAGCTTATCGTCAACACAAAAGGAACCTCAAGCGAATCTGCCGACTTCTCCATCCCCATCAGATTAAGGTTCGTGTTTATCTGAATCGGCGGCATGGGCTTCCTGATGTCCAAGAAGCGTTCAGCAGAAATATTAGTGATTGAAACGTTCACCCTAATCATATGGACCATTCAGAATATCAGAGCATCGAGCGATTTAAACGTGCCCGTTTCCAGCAGGTTTGTACTTCGTAAAACCACAATGCCCACAAGTGTAACGATTGCCATGATCAGCCATGAAGTATCCTGAGCCACAGCGTTCACATGTAGGCCGCAATCGCAAGACCTTGTCTGATTCCACCTTGTACAGCTTGAAAATCCCTTTCTCTTCTCTCTTTCTCTTCTCACGCTTTCCAGTCTTCTCTACCTTTTCAGGCTTCTCGGCCTCCGGCTTTGGTGCCTCCTCCGGCGGTTTTTCAACCTTCTCCGCTTTCTTAGGGGCCTCTGTCTTCTTCGACATGTTTACTCCTTCTTCTCCGTCGCTTCTTTAGCCTCTTTGGGTTCTTTGACTTCTTTGGTCTCTTTGGTTACCTTAGCTTCCTCTGCTTCTTTGGGTTTTTCTTCAGGGATGTTTCTTTTTATGATGTATTCTGGTTCTACGAGTTTTGCCTGTTCAATCGTGTCATAGATGTTTGCTGTTCCAAAGGCTGTAAGTGTTCCTGTCTTGGTCTCGAACTTCTTGACGAAAACAAGGTTCCCGTTCGTCTTGGTTGCTACGGCAACTCCTTTTCTCACTTCTACCCTCGTAGGTGTGCTGCCTGTTTCCCCGTGGTCGATTTGGAAGCTGACCTCTTTTCTTTTCAGCATCGGGTTTTGTTTCTCTGATACGACTTTGACTTCCATGTCTTTTCCTCGTTTTGGGTGTTGTGTTGATGCAGCATGGTCCTATTTAGCTTTTCTAGGGTTCTCCATGCTCTTCAGTATTTCGTTGACTTCTTCTTTTTTGGCCGCAGTTGCCTTGACCACGACTATGCCCTCATAGGGTTGACCGTAAACTACCAAGGAGTCTTCTGGGACATACAGAATTGCGATCAGTGCAAGCAAGTCCTCTTCTCCATCCACGACTATCAATGTCCGACGGTTTTCTCTCACAGAGTCTCCTATTGCCGCTATCGCTTCATCTGTAATCGTGGCCTTGGGATTTCTGACATGGACGGCTTTTTCTGCCGCAGACGAGAAGGGCCTAGTTGTTCTCCTCATTGCCTTGTTGTCAATGATTGACAGGCGTGGAAGAACGTGGCTTTCTTCCAAGTTTTTCGAAACAGTGTCTCCCACTGATACTATGCATGGGGGCTTTTCCTGTTCAACGATGTCTCTTAGCCTGTTCATCGTTTCTGCAAATGAGCCTCGGATAAGCATGCCCAAGGGTTCCTTGAGCCTTGCACGTAGTTCAGTAGGGAGGATGTAGACAATACTCATTCTATCTGACCTTTAGGGCGTAGCGTCCTTTCTCCTTGATGTTCATCGCCTTGGCTATGGCTGAACCTTCAGGGTCAAGGACTATTACTAGGCCGCTAAAATCATCGCTCATACCCGATGTCTTGCATTTTGGGCACACGTTTTCTTTAGTTAAGAAGTGGCAGTTTGGACAAGCTTTTTCACTCATTGTTTATCACCCTTCTCCGCTGGCTTTTTCTGGACCTGTTCTGCTATCTTCTGCGTGTCATGCTCGATCCACTCGAGTTTGCCCAAGAAGGGTTGCCTGGCCGTCACGCCTATTTTTCCAGAGCTCCCGGCTCTCCCCAAAGAGACTGCTGTAATTCTCACTCGAACTCGGTCTCCAGTCACGAGCTTCCTCTTCGTCTCTTTCCCAAGCAGGACTCCCTGCTTCTCGTCGTATGAGATGAAGTCGTCCATGAGCTGCGAAACGTGAAGCAACGCGTCTACAGGACCTATCCTTACGAAGGCCCCGAAATCCGCAATTTCAACGACTTCGCCTTCCACAACTTCTTGGATCTTGGGATAAAACGTTAACACGCTGAATGATACTTTATGGTATGTCGCTCCATCACCTGGGATGATCTTTCCCGTAGGGCTCACTTTCACGTTTGTCACGGCAATGATGTAGCCCAACTCCTCGTTGACTACGCCCTCATATTTTGCCTTAACCTGTTGGTGACCGACTGCTTCCAAAGGTTTGCCGAAGGTTTCAGGAGGAATTCGAATGGTGTCTTCTCGTGTTACAAGTTTGAACATGGTCATAATCTCCCGTCAATCTCTAAACGTGACTTTTGCCTCACATAAATGACTGGCATGTTTATATTTCTTAGCCTCTTTCTGAGTTGCATGTCGTTAGTAAACACTGCAGCGTGTAGTTCATGAGCTGCTTTGACTATGGCATCATCGGCGGAACCTTCTTCTTCGTCCATCTCGATCAACCTGCATTTTTCTACGAGTTTCAGTGCGTAGGCCCCCTGTTTTCGCATTTTCGGAGAATCCATTTCGGCGATTCTATCAATTTCGCGTTTGATGGGTGAGATTATGATTGGCTCAAAATTTCTGTCTAACAACGTTTTGAGTTCTTGGAAAATATCGATCTTGAATTGAAGCGGGACAAACAACGCGTTTGAGTCTAAAATCACATTCAGGGTCTTTGACATGCTTATTTTATCAGTCCATAACCGATTAGTCTCCATCTGCCACCTATTTTTCTGCTTATGGCAACTCTTGAGGCGGTTTGGGCGCATACCGGCCGCGTAAGCTCTGCTTTGACTCCTGCTTTTGTCACGGACGTGATCTTTCCCATTGTTATTGCGGCGCCTACGTGCAAGAGCAGGGTTTCGTTCATGCCGACTTCTTCGATTTTTGTCAGTTCTTTTGTTCCTACTGCCTGTGCAAAAATGTGCGTTTCCATTGTCACTTCTGGAAGCGTTGGAGGAAGCATGCCTGTTTTTCCGGCGATATTCCCCGTGAGGCCGTCTGCTTTTGAGTATGATGGATCCAGGAGTGTGCCGACACCAACAAGCCCTCCGCAGTGTGCTTCATCCACGTTTTTGCCTCCTGCTTGGAGGCTGATAATCTCGGTTACTAGTGGATTGTACTTGTTCTTTGCCTCTTTTTCTGTGATCATTCCAGGCCGAATTTCTATTTGGTCGCCAACCGCGATTTTCCCTTGAATCACCGTGCCGCCTACTACCCCGCCTTCCAGTTTGTCGATTATTGTTCCTGGCTTGTTGGTGTCGAATGAGCGGACGATGTACATCAGAGGAGGTTTTGTTTCGTCTCTCTTGGGCGTCGGAATGAATTCCTCCATGGCTTGGATCAGAACGTCGATGTTCACTCCGTGCTGTGCCGAGATTGGGATTATTGGAGCTTTCTCGGCCACTGTTCCTTGGACAAATCTCTTTATTTCCTCGTAGCTTTTTCGTGCTCTTTTTTCGTCTACGATGTCCACTTTGTTCTGTGCGATGACGATGTGGTTTATGCCTATGGCGTCTGCGGCTGCCAAATGTTCTCTCGTTTGAGGTTGAGGGCAGGGTTCATCAGCGGCTATGACGAGCAGGGCTCCGTCCATTATCGCGGCGCCTGAAAGCATCGTGGCCATCAGAGCTTCGTGGCCTGGGGCGTCTACAAAACTGATCGCTCTTGCAAAGGTGGCCTTGGAGCCGCAGTTTGGGCAAACGGGTTGGTTGGAATAGTTCTTGGGAGGTTCACAGCTTGGGCATTTGTAGATGGGCATGTCAGCGTAGCCCAGCTTTATCGTGATGCCCCTTTTTAGTTCTTCACTGTGTCTCGATGCCCAGACTCCAGTGAGAGCCTGCACCAACGTGGTCTTACCATGATCGACATGACCCATAGTGCCTATATTGACCTCGGGCTGTTTGGGCAGGGCTCTAGTTTTCTCGGTGCTCATTCTCCATTTCCTTTTTTATTCTAAATTATTGAGAGGTTAAAACTGAGGACTTAATAAGCCTTAAGTGGGCAATCAAGTTTTGTCTTTTGGCCGCGTAGTTTCTTTTGCGACTTCTTTTGCTACCGGTTTCTCTTTCATTTCTTTGGTTTTTTTAGTTTCTTTGGGCTTTTCTTTCTCAACGATTTTCATGTTTATTTGGACTATATCGTCTGTTATCACGTTGCCTCTGACGGTCTTTCGCCTTCTTGCTCCCTCGTGTTGCGGGTTGAAGCCCACTCCCCCGCTTAAAATCACTCTTCGGCGAACACCGCCGTGAACACTGGGCCTCATAGGAAACCCATCCTTGTCTGAACCGCCAGTTATCTGTATTCTCTTTCCAGGCATGTCTGCAACTGACCCGTCGAGTACATCGCGTATTTTTCTGCCAATCAAAGGCGCGGTTCGAGTCCCTTCAAGCTCAACTGCCTTCGAAGTTCCCTCTTCCGGGTCTGAAATGATCAGCTTGAACTTTGCCATTAATGATGGCCTCTCCAGTAGAGGTATGAAAGTTGAGTCTCTCTCTATTAAGAATTGCGTGTTTGACCGTTCTCTCTCTGATTGGAGATTTCACGTTTTGACCGTAAACTCTAAAAAAATTGGAGAGAATAAGAGGAATTAGAAATGAGGAAACCAACAAGAGAACTTCGAACTTGGACAGATAATTGATTCAGACAAAGTTGGACGCCTATGTAGGGCTGTCAGATACTTGAGGTTAAACTGTTGAGGACAATAATTCTGTTTTGGAGAGTTAACCAGAAAACCGCACTCCCTGTATAAAGAAACATGTGTCAAGCATCGAGTGAACCCTCTCCCCCACCCTTTAGTTAAACTGAAGTAGCCAAAAGGCTGACAATCCCTAGTCTCGTATGGTCATGGGTTTTTGAATTTAAGGGTTACGTGCAAGGGTGGTTTGATTCTCCCTTTACTCTTTGCCTAGTGTTTATTTTCCCTTTTCTTTCTCTTCAAACAATGGCAAATATCTGTAGTAATTGTAGAAGTCAACACAAGAGAGAAGAACGAAGATTATTATGAAAAACCCATATGTGAAAAGTAACCCATAAGACGATGGTAGTTCTTTTTCAAAGAAAACTAGGTAACCGCATCCAATTGCCAAGATACCCGTACTTTCAAGAACATCGGCAATGTAAATGTAAACCCCTTTTGGGAAACGTATAAAATCTGAAGAAACTACGAAGGCGACAAAGGAAATAGAAAGAAAAAGAATAATGGAAGACACTCGTTCAAGACTCGAAAGACCTAGACCTAGGAAGATAGCCAAAGAAGTCATTGCTAGTCCCGCAAGTGTCAATTTGACGGTGAATGAGTCACTACGTGCTTTTACAGAAGGATATGATTTGAAGTATTTCCTACCCTCGACCAATCCCAACAACATGAAAGAAAAAGCGTAACCGAGTAGCAGAATCAATAACCATTGTTCCAAACTGAGACTACTCAAATCTATTTGCACTTAGGACAGCCTTCAGAGCACGGATAATTAATATTATGAATATCACAATGGCACCATTCTTTTGCTTCAAATAGCTTCTTTTTCTTGCTCTTTTCTTCGGACAAAAACAATTACCTCTTTCTTGCTCTATCACATTGAGGACATGACGCATTGGCTGGATAGTCCGCATTATGAATTGAACAATGTCTCCACATTAACTTTTCAAATCTGCCTTCTTTCTTGTTTTCACTCATTTTTGAACCTCTAGTTTGTCTTCTGTTGCTGTGCAGATTTAAGATTTTTCTCACATTATGCTCTTTTCTTTTTTGTCGCGAGTCAATCAATCGTGTCGGTTTGAATTTGTCTCAAGCTGAAACTCTTAAAAGTTAGCCAAGAATAGCTGTAGGATGAGCATGTGTGTGCCTAAATGGACATAACTGATTTCTTGCAGTATCCTCAATACTTCTCCTTGTTCATGATTTGGGCTTCTGGATACATATTCGTTTATAGTATTTTTCGAAAATCCCGTGCATGGAAAGAATTTGATTCTACAATTAAACTTGTCGTGGGATTCTTAGCTGGGTTTGGTGTTGAATTTTGCTTAGTGCTTCCCGCGTTCTACCTAGTGAATATGGCGAATATAAATACTCCAATTCTATTGCCAGCCTTTGATAAAACTTGGATTTATCATTGGTTGATAACGGGCTTTGCTTCCACGCTTTTTGCTCGAACAAAAGACAGAGAACTGTTGTTGAAGTATTTGCACTTTGTCTTTGCACGACTGCTGTATTTCATGTTCTTTGGATTGTTTTTGCTTCTTTCAATACTTCTTGTTGAATACTTGGACGTATATCCCAAGTACATTCTGACGTCGTCTTCGATGTTCTTTTTCTACCTTGCCATCAACTGGATTTTCTCAGTTCTTGGGTTAGTATTCTGCCATTTTTTCCAATTCTTCACCGAAGGTATTTACGAGGAAGAAAGAATATACGGCGGTCGGGGCTACATTTTTATCGCAAAACGCCCTTCTGAACTGAATCGCCGATTTTTCCTCTACATAACGAATATGCGGAATAGGATTAGCAGATTTCTAAAATCAAGGTGGAGATTTATCCCAGTTCTAGTGGGCATAATAATTATCGCCGCAATAATCCCTTTGGATTCGTATTTCAATGTTTTTACTCCCAGAGTCAACTATCTTGCCAACGTTAATGACCCAGAAAAGTTAGTCTATGTTTCTCTCGGTGCCATATTTCTTGAATACAACGAGAAACCTACTGTTTATGCAAACTTTTCAAAGACAACTTGTGACATATATGCGGTCACGTCACCTAATTATGACAGATTGGGCGTTCTTGTGATTCCACTACCGTCTCAATGCCTAGGACAGGAAGTGAAAACGGGATACTTCCGTCAATCTTACAACCAACCGCAAGATTTGTGGGCTACCACAGACTATTCGTTGAAAGACAACTTGAGTCTAACCGCAGTTCCTTCCGCATCTAATGCCGCAGATTTGCAGATAAATTATGAAAAGATGAAAGGGCAGTCTTTCAACGTGACTCTGATTTATTGGCAAAACATGATTAACGATTCCATGATAATTCTTCCGTCAGAATCAAAAGGAGTCCCCTTCAATGAAACTTATGACCGTTGGATACAAGAATTTCAAATCGTCAACAACTCCAATGAGAGTATCTACTTATACGAGTTACAGTATGACCGATTGAATTTTGAAGCAACAGACAAAGATACTGTTGAGGTAATTTGGAACGGGACCAAAATGGAGCCAATAATTGTCATTCAAGACCTCGTGAAATTCTCACCGCTTGAAATCAAACAGCATACAAACGGGACACTTCAAATCGATTTTCTCTCAACGAACAAATTTCCTAGATGACTCAACGTCAAAAGTCTTGCTTCTTCTATGTTTTTCTGTTCTACGCTTTCGACAGGTACTGGTGCATTATTGGACATGAACCTATCGAATATAGCTTAATATCCCATAGGATAGAGATAGATAGGGGAGACTTGCGAGATTATGTCAGATCAATCGAAACAGCCCAATCTAGGTCAAGAAAGCAGACGATTTACTTTAGCTTCAGTTATTGCTACGTTATTACTAGTTGCAGTCGAAGTCTACTTTTTTGTTCCCGCGATTTCTTACGATGGTACCACAATTCCACTTGCTGCCCAAAATCCTCAAACCCCATATACATTAGATTTTCTGCTTCCCAACACTATTGGATTCCTTGTTGTGTATTGTCTGATTCCCATCATTTTCTGCTCCTTTTCTTCAGTTCTTCTCCATCCGAAAAAACTGGTGAACCCAATTATTGTGCAGGGTGGAGTTATGACCGTTGCCATAGTCGCCTTAATATTACGAATGTCCTTAGTGAATCCGATTTTCTCTCCTACTCCTCTGCTAATGGGGCTATCGTTTGCAATGATCGTTCTTTCAACCATGGTTGTCTTTGTGATCGGCTTGTTCCAATGGATATTTGTAACTTGGATGATTAGAATGAACTACGAAAGTTCTAGCGAGAAAGCCTTTGTTGTTGACCTCAAGACAAAAGCGATATTACATAAACTTGGAAGTTCATTCTTGGATGATCACAACTTCAGCAGAAAATGTGATCTAGGTGACATTTGGAGACTTGAAAGGTCTGACGGAAACTTTCGCTACTTACTTATCGAAGTCGGACCGCACCCTGACGACGGAGCCAAATCCATTCTAGCTACTGTTGCCTACGAGATTCGGCGAAATCGGGTCTTTGAATCAAGGTCAGCATCTAACCTTAGAGACATCATCGTAGGGGACATTGAAAAAAGACTGGGACTTGAATTTGCCAAGAAGATGACAGACTTAACCGATCCTGTTTCAAGGTTGGCTATTGATAATGTTGAGGATTTAGGGCGTTCAAGGATAGAGGTCACTTGGGATTTCTTGCGCGGCATTTCGAAGTTCTATCAAGCTGCCATTGGTTTGACTGCTTCCTTGCTTGTTGTACTTTCAGTTGTCTATTTCTATTTCGGCCAAAACATTAACCTTACTTCTGACAGTTATATCGTAACGAGTGTTGCTCTATTTATCGCTCTTATCGTAGAAATCGGTGTTCCATTGCGTGAGGAATTAAACAAGAAAAAGAGGGAAGAAATGGAGTTTTGAGCGATAGATTTATATACGATAGGATGTATATAGGATATGTATAGGATGTGGATAGGAATGCAATGCAAGTATTGCGACTCTGAAAATGTCGTGAAGCATGGTCTAGTTGGCAGTAAGCAGCGATACCTCTGCAAGGATTGCAGTCACAAGTTTGTTGAAGGTTCTGATTTTCCGAAAATGAGGACAGAAGCACGCATCATATCTTCAAGCATTGACTTCTATTTTGAAGGATTAAGCACAAGAAAAATTCAGACTCAGATTGAGAAACTTTATGGTGTTCATGTTGATCATTCAACGGTTTTACGTTGGATTTTCAAGTATTCAGCGTTAGTTTCTCAGTATGTTGAAACTCTAACGCCTCAGCTATTAGGCATATACCACGTTGATGAGACAGCTATCAAGTGCAAGGGTGTTCAGAAGTGGTTCTGGGAAATCATTGATGATCAGACAAAGTTTCTGGTTGCTGGTCATCTTTCGGGTTCAAGAACTGCTGAAGATGCAGTAGCATTGTTTGAGAAAAGCATCAGGGTAGCTAAGAAGAAACCAACTTCAATTTACTGTGATGGTCTGCGTGCTTACGTGGATGGTTACAACAGGGTTTTCTATACGATGCGAAAGGACACAAGACCTGAGCTAATCAGAAGAGTTGGGATTAGGGCAGTTCACAATCAGAATGTGATTGAACGATTACATAGTACTCTGAAAGATAGACTAAAGCCGACTAGAGGTCTGAAGGGCGAAGGAACGGTTAGAACTCTTCTTGAAGGTTGGGTAGTTCACTACAACTATGTAAGAAAGCACCAAACTATCAAGATGACTCCTGCACAAGCTTCAGGCTTAGATGTGAAGAATGACTGGTATGATCTTGTGAAGGATGCGACTAAGAGCATGGCGAGAAGAGAGGAAAAGCGAGTTCCGCAAATTGAGGTGATTGCGAAATGAAGAAAATTCTTGTGAGTCTTCCAGAAGGTATTTTCAAGATTGTTAGAGAATTGAAAGGACAACTTGGAGATAGTGATTCTGAGGTTGTCAGAACTATGGTGATAAGTTTCCTAAGTGAGAAAGGATACTTGGCAAAGAGGGAAACAGAATGAGTAAAGGCAAGAAAACAAAGAAAGATGCAGTTAAAGAATTGGCTCTAGAGATTGACATCTTAGATCATATGCTCGCTGCACTTGTGGATGTTTTGGAAAAGAAAGGCATCTTAACATCAGAAGAATGGGAAAAAGAAGTTAAGACAAAAGTTGAGACAGCAGCCAAAACTACGAAAAGTTTCAGGGAGATTGAATTTGGTTCTGATTAATTAAGGTACATGAATCCACGAAATTCCCAGTTTTATACCGTGATAAGATGATCAAGAAACTGAATAGCCCAACCAAAAAACTTAACAAAGTCCTCTTTCCTAATGTAATATCGGCAAAGTAAAGGGGATTCTATCGTGGAAGTCACAAAAATCGGTACGCAAATCGAGTTGGTTTATACTACCCAATTTGTGACATTCACACCAGATCAATTCAACAAAGCTCTGAAGGACAAAAATTACTTAGAAGTACGTGGAACAATTCCAGATTCAAGAGGTCAACCAACACCTATTCAGACCTTTTCAAAGGGAGATTTCATTGTCTATTTGGCCCCAGGCGATCCCCCTCCTCTCGTTTTCCGCTTGATAAATACCCTAAACATCGAACCTAAACTCAAAGAGATCAATGAAATGCTCATCAATCTCAACATCTATAATGATGTCATAGCATTAGCCCGCTTTGCTTGTCAAACAAGGGTTAAAGGCAAAAAGAAACCTCTTGATAGCCTGACATCGCTTGTCAACAAGACTTTCGTTTCAAAAATATGCAAAACTATGGACAATGACATGAAAGTATCAGGCATCAAATTCGATACGACTTTTCCGATGCGAAATGAGGGAGGTTGCTCAGTAGATATTGAACCATTGATAACTAACTCGGAAAAAGAATATTTTGTTGCCATCGGTTACTCAGAGCGCGATATGTCCAAATTCAACAGGTTCATAAGCCAATTCGGAGACCAGGTTATTCAGGAAATGATTGAGGAGGTCTAGGAAATGTCAATTGAAGGAATCACTTTCGCAGATCAAGTGAGAGAATCTAAGCGAGTTAGAATGATAACTGAATCGTTGGTACCGAGGAAACCAAAGTATATTCCTTTGCAAGGCATAACTCCAGATCAGCAAAAAACAAATAGATTGCGCTTAGATATGGCACTTGAATGGGAGTTGATACCTGCAAAGAATCCGTTTGACCTATCATTCAACGAATTTTTGAGACTAAGTCCTGACGAAACTAAGGAAATGTTGAGCAAAGCCCATGAACTAGGTGAAGCATTGATTCAAGATGCATGGAATTGTGGTTATCGACAAGTCATTCTCTGTCAAAACAAAATCGTTTTCAAGACGAAAGAAGATGAACCTATTCCAAGCGGCACGGTAGAAAAACTGTCCAAGAAACACAACAAAGCCTGCTATGTCTTTTCTGCACCAGACATTGTGGAAGAATCAAATTGGACGCCGATAAGTGGGGAAGATGCCTATCCAACTATCAAAATATTCGTTGGTTCCGAAGACGTTGCTGACAAGTGGCTCGTTGAAAACGCCTCTCCCATTCTCGCTGACCTTGATACAGGTAATCCCCACTATAAGATATTTGATGCTGGGCTCTTTAGTCAAGAAATGCAGAGCCTTGGCCCGTTTGAATTGCGAGAAGGTACACATTTGGGTGACAACTATTATTACTTCAACAAACGTGTGAAAATATGTGTTCAAGATGTTGGCGGTAACATAAAATCTACTATTTGTTTGATAAGAATGGTCAGAGATTGGAGTAGATGTGCTGTCGTGCAGATCAGCCCAAAAAGAACCGCCTATGTTGGGAGAGACCTACTTCGAGCTTTAAGGATAAGATTGAAGATAGATGCGTTAAGTAGCACAAGTCAAATTCTTGACGTATCCTAGTCTTCAACTCATTTTGATTCGGCTCTTGATTTGTATTTCCCATTCTTCTCGGGTCAGAACGCCCTTTTTCTCAAGATTCAATCAAGAATGTCCCTGTTTGTAGGTCTTATGGCCTTGTTTGAAGGTCTCATGGAAAAAATCAGTTATGGGTTCTCATGTCCAATAACGCACCAGTACCCTTTCGACATATTCTTTAAATCCCAGTTTCATCATAGTTCTATCGGTTACGGTTAAAGCGTTAGGCTCTTCAATTCCAAGAGATATGACGGTTTCACCCGCACTTCTCTATTAAGGATTTATGAGGATCCACGGTTCTGGAAAAGGATCTAGTTTCAGATAGTAAAAGTTTTAATCTTACCTTGAAGAAGTTTTCTGGCTATGTGGCGGCTGGGGTTCTTCTTCCACGAAATGGGCTTCGGGTTACTTTCCATCTTCCTGCCGCTGTACTTAGTGCACAATGTCGATCCTGTGAACGGGCTTTTCTATGTTGGAGTGATGATGGCCATCGGTCTGTTTGCGGCCATTCCAGCCTCATTCTTATGGGGTTACCTGTGCGACAAGACGAGACATTATAAACGTTACATCCTCCTTGCATTTCTAGCCTCAACCGTGATGCTCTATCTTTTCACGTTTACCAAGGACATGGCTTTGTTGGTTACACTATACGCGGTAATGTCGATTTTCCACGTGGCTCATGAAGCCCCAAAAAACGTGTTAATCTCTGAATTGTATTCTCATCATGAGTGGAAGAGGAACTTTGCCTTCTATGAAGGTTTGACGGAAGTCGGCTGGTTCATCGGCCTGCTACTAGGTTTCTTTGCTTCAACCTCTGGCTTGGGTCCGACGAGCACACTTTTTCTGGTAGCAGGACTGAACCTTGCAGCCTTAGTCCTTTCCGCGATACTTGTTGTGGATCCAGATTTCGTTTTTGAAAGAAGCCTGGTGACTCTCGAGAAAACGGTGGACTTCGCGTCTCGTGGGGTATTCTTGGCTTCCAAAATGATTGACGGCATAGACTTGGATGAAAGATTGAAAAGGGAGAATATCACTGCCTTCTGCTGTGGGCTGGTCCTTTTTTCGCTAGCTACAAGCATACTGTTCACGCCACTACCCATTTTTGTGAGCAACGTCACAGTTGGTTTGCCGGCCGGAGTCGTATTTGCAGTCTACATGCTCAGTTCCGGCGGAGCCATAGCCGGTTATGCGTTGGCTGGGAGGGCGTCAGAAGAGTCGAATGGAAAAGCAAGTCTAAGTAGGCTCGTGCTGTTTCGCAGCCTACTTGCCTTCATACTGGTCGCAGCCCTCGGACAGTCTTCATTTAACGTGCTGTTGACAATTGGGGTTGTGATTCTTATGGGCTTCGCGTTTGCCTTTTACACCGTGCACATTCTACATCTGTCGATGGAGATTATACCCGCCGGCAAGGCGGGTCTGATGAATGTTTTGATGGGCGCAGGGGCTGCATTCGGTTCTTTTGCGGGGTCTTTCATTGCCCAGGCCTTGGGCTTTCTTCATGTGTTTGTCGTTGCGGGTGTCATATTCTTCGTTGCTTGGGTTTTCTTCAAACTCTTTGCATGAACTGAAGAATAGAGGGTTGGGGATTTTTACTCCACGTGCACTCGGAACAGGTCTATGTCCTCACCCATTTGAGGTGTTGCTTCTAGGAAGTCTCTTACTGAGCGCTCGATGTCCTTTGATTGGGTCACGTATCGTCCTACGATTATGATGTCCGCGCCTTTTTGCAGGGCCTCTTTGGCTGTTTCTGGTATTATTCCACCAGCCACTGCGACTAGGAACTTTTTGTCTTTGAATGTTTGCCGCATTTCTTGGATGCGTTCGAGTCCGAGGGTTCTCCCAGTTTCTTGGTCTATGCCTCTGTGCAGTATGACTATGTCTGGGAACTCTTTGACTGTCTTGAGCTTCGCAATCACGTCTTCCACGTTGAGCATGTCGACCACTGCGTATATGGCTAGTCTCTTCGCCTCATGGATGAACGAATCCAGCGTTTCAGCTGGTGCTAGGCCAGAGGCCACGACGGCGTCTGCAGTTTCATCGTAGGCCAAGTCCACTTCAACCTTGCCTACGTCTAGAGTCTTGAGATCTGCAACGATAAACACGTCTTTAGCCGTCTGTCTCAAGTCGTTTATTATTCTCGTTCCGTACCTCTTAAGAAGCGGTGTGCCGACTTCCAGTATGATCCTGTCGCTTCCAGGCAGTTGCTCTATTATTCTTTTACTCCTTTCGAGTTCAGGGATGTCTAGTGAGATCTGTAGGTACGGTGGCCTCCACAGACGCGGGACCCTGAAACCCATGATCGGATGTTTCGCTCTATCTTTGTCGTACATGATCTTTTCCAGCGTCGGGTATTTTGAAAGCGCTCTTTTTAGTGCTAGCTTGGTCGCGCTGTAGTTGAAATGATATATTTTCCGGAAATCTGATGCCTGTGGATGTATGAAAACGCTGCATACTATTACCCAATCGTCGACCTTGTCTCTCGGAATTATTCCCTCTTCTACTGAGTCTGCGACCGCCTTCGCGACTGCGGCCTGCGCAGGCCCAAAGATCTTGCCTACATCTTCAGTGTTTTTCACTGTAACTTTAGGAACGAGTAAAGTGTGAGGCTTGGGGGGAAGATTGGGTCTTATTACGGCCAAGAGTGGAGTGTGGCCAGCCGACAGGTTCGACAATCCAGCGGCGAATGCATCCCCGATGGGACCAGACTTGTCGCCGATGAGAAGGTCTATGTGAGCTACTTCGTTTCCTTCTCCGACAAGTGCTTCGCCGATCAAGTAAGTTTTTCCAACTGATTCGGCAGATATTCCTTCTAAGGTTGTCGGCAACGCATCAGCAATCTCTCTGAAATCGACATTGAACTCTTTCATCCACGTGTGAAGAGTATCTCTATGTATGCCAAGCATTTCGGCTGTTCGGGAAACTGTCGGTTTTCCCCTTGAGACGTTGCGCCTATCAACTGCCTTTTTGGCAGCTTCCGTCAACACTACGACGAGTTCCTCTCTACTTGATGGCTTCTTAGCGTCAGATACCGACATCTGATTTCCACTCCAGAAGGTATGATTACGTTTCTTATATATAAATCTGTCGGATTGGCTTAGGGTGTGGGTCAGTGAGGCTGTGAATCTGCACTAATCTGTCGTTTTGGCGTCGGATGCCTAGTGATTTCGGCATGTGTCGTATGGTTTGCGTCGATCATAGGCCCTTGAGGTTTGGCCAAGCAGTGGTCTGATTCGGTTGTTCGTCGACAAGGCTATATACTTTGGAGGCGTTTCAGATTTGATCCTGTTCGAGGCGCGTTTGGCATGTCGTGGAAGAGTCTTGCGATCTTGTTTGTCGTGATTCTAGGGATTGTTTTGTTTCTATATGGGGCCAACTATCACGATGAGGTTTCAGGATGGAGCGGCCTCTTCCTGATCGTCGCTGGGATCATCGCCTATTTGATTTTGGGAGTTTATGGGGCTTTGAGAAAAAGGGAAAGCTAGAAATCGTAGAGTTTTGAGTATTTGCCGTTGAGATAATCCAAGTATGGTTTTACGGTGAGTCCTTTTCCAGCGATTTTCTTAATCAGTTCTGGCGGGTCGTACAGGTTTCCTTGGTCATGGACGTTTTTGACCAGCCATTGTTTCGTCTTTGTGAAGCTGCCCTTTTCGATCTGTTTCCGCCAGTTTGGCAGGTCTTTTTCCATTGCTGCCAGTAATTGTCCGTCATAGATGTTGCCCAGGGCATAGCTGGGGAAGTAGCCGTAGTAACCGTTTGCCCAGTGCGTGTCCTGCATAACGCCTTCAGAGTCGTTTTCTATTTTCAAGCCCATATAATCCTTGTAGTTTTGATTCCATATTTCAGGAAGCTCCTTCGTCGTTATCTTGTCGGCGAAAAGGTCTCGCTCGATGTTGAACCTCACTATTATGTGAAGTCCATAAGTGACCTCGTCTGCTTCGACACGAATCTTTGACGGCTTGACCAGATTCACGGCGTGGACAAACTTTTCCACCTTCACGTCTGACAACGTTTTTCCGGTCAGCTTCTTCAGCTTGGGCATGAAATAGACCCAGAATTCTCTCGATCTGCCAACGATGTTTTCTACGAAGCGCGATTGGGATTCATGGAAGCCTGAGGAGCAGCCTGTGCCTACTGGTTGATATAACCATTTGCGATTGAGGTCTTGTTCGTATAGGGCATGTCCTGCTTCATGCAGTACTGAAAAGATGGATGAGGCAAACATTTTTTCGTAATAGTGTGTTGTTATTCGCACGTCATCATAGTAGCCGTTTGTAAAGGGATGCTCGGTCTCGTCTATTCTTCCTCCTGCGTTCTTCGACGTGACGTCATATTGAACGGACTCCGCTAGGGCCACTGCTATTTTGCGTTGCACTTCTATCGGCATTTTGCGGCTGAGAAAGTTTACGTCTGGCTGTTTCGGCGAGTTTTCGCATTTTTTCAGCAGTGAAACTAGGCCTTCTCTGAGCTCGTTGAAGACTCTGGTGATTTCTTTTGCAGTCATCCTTGGTTCGAAAATGTCAACTAGCGCATCGTATGGTGTGACTGTCTTCTTTACCTTCATGAGGATGTCTGCGGCCTTCTTCGATAATTCAATGTTCTTCTCGAGTTCAGGTCTGAACATGCTAAATTTCCTAGTAGCTTTGGCTTTCTTCCAAACGTCTATTGCGATGGCATGCTGTTTTGCCATTTCTTTGACAAGTTCTTCTGGAAGTTTCGTCTGTTCTTCATAGTTCTTCCTCGTCAGGTACACATTTCTCTTTTGAACAGTGTCTAGCGTGTCGTAGTCTTTGTGGTTCTCTATGGCATTCAGCAAGGTTCCTATTTCCGGCGCGGTCTCCATCTTATGTTGTATGCCGCTTAGCAGGGCCAGTTGTTCGCTTCTCAAGTGAATTCCTCTTGGCGGCATCTTCGTTTCCATGTCCCACTCCATAATTGATTTAGTCGAATAGAAAACGATGATTTCCTTGGCTCTCTCCATGAGTTTCTTATAGCTTGTAAGAAGGTTTTCCGTCATTCCTAATCGCCATCAGTTTTGAAGAATAAACCGATAGAGTCAGCCTGTATATGAGTTTTGTGTGAATCTCAAACAGAGCGGAGATCGTCTTCAGGCGTAGCCGTTATCTTTAATCTGCACGAATCGGATTCCAGCCAACGGTCTATCGTAAGGCCTTCGCTTTTTCGTAGGCGCTAGCCACGCCTTCGCTGGTGACGACGCCTGCAATCTTATTCGGTTCTTCCCTATTGACTACCGGAACGAGGTCAACTTTTTCTCGTGTCATCAACCTATAAGCTTCAAGGATCGATTCATCAGCGAAAACTGATATCCTCCTTGTGGGCAATTGCGCGACCCGCTGCTGCGCTCTCTGTTCTGGTTTGATCTTCATGATTTCATTCCACGTTACGACCCCTTGAAATATTCCGTCTTTCTGAACGAGAATGTCATGGTACCGTGCCTTCAACATGATTTCAAGAGCCTCGGCGAGACTAGTTTCAGGCCCAACCGACGCAACTTCTGAGGACATGACATCATTAACTCGGACTCTGGCTAGGGTAGTAGAAACTATAGTTTGTTCCGTCTCCTCTGAGGCGCCTATGTATATGAACACGCCTATTATCACGAGCCACAGGTTGTAGAGAATCCCGAAAACAGCCATGAATATTCCCAGTAGCCTTCCGATGAACGCGGCGTATTTTGTAGCGTCTGAAAACTTCATTCTTTCAGCCAGCAAGGCCCTGAAAACGCGGCCACCGTCCATGGGAAATGCTGGAATCAGGTTGAAGGCTCCGAGGATGATGTTGAGGGTTCCAAGATCATACATGAGATTTCCAGTAATCGCCAATGAGGGCGCAAAATGTGTCCCTGCCGCTAGTATTAGGCTTAGAGGGAGAAGAATTCCGCCGATGAGAAAGCTTGCGAGTGGCCCGGCTATGGCCACGCGCCATTCTATTCTTGGGTTCTCCGGGATCTCTTCGATCTCTGAGACTCCGCCGATCGGGTATAGGACGATTTTGCGCACGTTGATGTTGTAGCGTCTCGCAATCAGTGAATGGGACAATTCGTGAACAACGACGAAGACGAAAAGAAACAGGATGAGAATGAAAAAGTACAGTTGTGGAAAGGTTAGGATGAGAACCGCCGCCATCAGCAGAATGAAGGTTATGTGGAGTTCAATGGGTATTCCCCACGCTGAGGCTATTTTGAATGAATATTTCATCAGAGAACCTTTGGCAAATCAGCTTTTCAGGTTTTCTGCCACGACTTCAAGATCAGCCATGTTTGCGGTCAGGACTTCAAATCAAACCGACCTTCAGGACTCTCGAAGTCAGTCTCTGTCGCGTGAATCTGCTCTCTCTCATGGTTTTCCTTAGTGTTATGCGCTTCAGATGTGATCTTGTGCTGATTCTGGCGACGTCTTGGGTGCATATGCGTGTGCGCACCGCCTACTCCTTGAGTGTTGTGCATGATCCAAACGTGTCCTAGAAACAACAACCTGCGGCACAAATGTCACCAATAAACGAATTTATGAAGACGACCAACAGCGCTATTCGCATCAATGTTGGGGCGACGTACACGAAATGTGAAAATTTGCCACTGAATTGGTGCTCCGGCCGGGATTTGGACCCGGGTCTCCGACTCGAAAGGCCGGAATACTTGGCCGGGCTATACTACCGGAGCCCGATAGCCCGAGGTATCATGCAGAGTGTCTCTTCGTGCGAATAAAGCTTACCGTCTGAGGGCTGCTTTCAGGCACTCTTCTTTTGTTGCGAGTATCGCATCCGCTTTGCTTAAGGTCGGTGCATAATGAGCTGTTTTCGCAGAGTTCGTCATGATTGTCTCTATTTTCAGTCTTTCGGTCCATGAAACAACGGTGCATACCCCTTCCAGCACGTGCCCGCCGCTTCTCTCAATCTTCCTGACATAGGGCTGCGCTCTCTGCTTGACGCACTGCGATGTGCAAACCCAGAATTCTGTTTCGTCTCTGAACTTTTTATCTCCGATGAGGCTTGCTACCTTTCTGATTTCGTTCAGTGAACAGTGTGGGCAGCCTATCATGACAAGATCTGGTTTTTCCGTCGATGCCGTCGACAATTCTTGGGCTGCCTTTCTTATGTCTTCGGTCTCTACGACTATCTTTTCTTCTGTCTGCAGCTTTTTCGAATGGCTCTCGTCTGCGAAGCGAAACATGTTAACCATGCCTGTTGAGGCAAGCGCCGCGCTTAGTTGTTTCAGGCTGTCTTTTGCAGCTCCTTCCAGACCTTGGATAGCCGGGATTCTGTCTCCTAAAATCTTGCCCAGGTATGCTCCCAACGCGCCGAATTCTGTCTCGTTCTTCAGGTGCCTAGCAATTTTGACTTGGACGGTGGGCTGTCGATTCTCAGCCTTGTGAATTCCATAGTCAGGGGTCTTTCCGATGATTGCCGCCGCGAGGGCGCTCGGTCCGCCCTCCCTGTTTGTCCATGCTCCAAGAACGGAGTTGGAATAGACTACGGCTGAAGATTCAGCCCAGGCAAGGTGAGCATCGCGTTTCTGCTTTTCCAGATAGTATGGCGTGCACGTCAGGGACTGAGCGAATCCCATCCTTTCAAACTGTCGAAGAATACTCAACTGTTTGTCTCGCAGGCATGCCTCATACTTCTTCCCCAAGTACTCACGGTCGAGGCTTTGTGGGTTCAGCGTAGCTTTCACTTTCACCTGTGCGCCACCGTTTGCCAAGGCTTCCAGATATTCTGTGGGCGCGTCGCCGAGGGTCTTGTATGAAACTCCTGAAACGTGGGCTGAGCTTATCGGGATCAGTCTTGTCGCGTGGAAGAGTTCGCCTAGGCGGACCAGTATCTCCATGCATTTCTGATCTGCCCAGCCGCATTCGCCAGTGTAGCTTCGTTCCTCCTCCTTCGTCAGGTACATGTTCAGCTTCCTCTTCGTTCCAAGATTTTGACCGTGCCCTTTGCTGTATTGACCTCGACGAGGTCTCCTGACCTGATCTGTTTAATGTCGACTTGGTCGACCATCGTGATGTCGGCTATTATCGCTCCGACTACGACCACGGGGTCAGCCGTCTGGTTGACTATGGCCATTGGCGCCAGGTTCTTCTTGGCTAAAGAGAATAGCACGTAACTGCCGACCGTTGAACCGCTGCCGTGTGGGAAGCATAAGATCTTGTCTTTTATGCATTGCCCGCATAGGTCATGGTTCTTCTCGATTATCTTGCCGTCTGCCGGGTCAACTCCTCCTAGGAAGCTTATCGGTTTCGTGGAGACCAGTGCTTCTGCTCTGCAGTGGCCTTCGACTATGGCTCGGCCTCTTAAGATTGTTCCTTGCATTCAAGGCACTTCAGTAGGATATCCTTGCTGTTGAGGGGATTTCTCCCAGGATCTTCGATGCTGCTTGGCTGACTTTTTCTCGGTTTTTCTCGTCAGAGTAGACGCGCAGTATGTTGATGAAGCCTCTGAGAGTCTCAAAGATTTTCGATATTTCGCTGAGGCGCTGCGGAACCTTGTCACCGCTCTGCGTTCTGTAGAACACTGGGACCTCCATCGGTTCTAAGAGAGCCGTGTGGTAATAGGGTACAGATGGAACCGTGGGAACGTCGATTATTACATTCTCGGTTTCGATTCCTGCCTTTTTCGCTATGTCTTCCTGGAGTTGTCTTCTGTGGGTTTCGCGGCTGAAGATGTTTGAAATCATGGTGTCCCTTTCGTAGAAGGTTCTCTCGTACGCGCACTTGAGCATTCTTCGTCTCTCGAGGTTTCTTATGATCTGTGCTGATTTCTCACAGTTTTTCAGCATCGTCCAGACGGTGTAGTCGTCCATGGCCATGTATTCCTCCGGAGTTCTGAAGCGTGTCAGCCCAAGTTCGCCATTTGCTTTTTCCATGGCCATGGCGAGCATTATTTGGGCTGCTCTGCCTACGCGGTGGAAGTATATGCTTTTGAATGACTCTATTCTGGCTATTATGAGAGACTCAAGGGCTGAGAGTGCTCCCAAGTCTATGGCTAGGTCTTCGTCAAGCACGTCTAGGGCGTGGATCAGGCGAAAAATGTCAATGAACCCGTACTGCGCTCCGGTGTGAAGCGTGTCCCTGACGATGAAGTCCTGTTTGTCCACGTCGACGGCGCTGCTTATGATCTGATCCAGGAAGGCTTTCTTAGGCTTGTGAAGCTTTCCTGTCGCCAGCTTTCCAACTTCTTCAGCGTCATAGCCGTTCCTTCGCAGCGTGTCTTTTAATTCACTGTTCTCTATTATCCATTGAGTCATGTCCTCATGCGTTTTACCGAGTTCTCGATCAAGTAGCTGTTCAAAAACATGCGAGAAGGGGCCGTGGCCCACGTCATGAAGTAGGCCTGCAATCTTGACGGTTTCGGCTTCGTTCTTGCTCACGAGTCTTGAAACGTTGGGGTTTTCAGTCACCTTGCCTGCCAGATACATGACGCCGACTGAGTGTTCAAAACGCGTGTGGTTTGCTCCCGGATACACGTATTCTGAGCCTGCAAGTTGCCGAAGCCTATGGAGTCTCTGAACAGGGTAGGAGTCGATGATTTCCTTCTCTCGTTCAGTTATGTAGACGTAGCCGTGCACAGGATCTTTTATTTCGCCCCAGTAAGCTTCAGGCATTCTAGCTTCCCCGACTCTTTAATCGAATAATTATTAATTCATCTTCAGTCTTATAATGCCTAGCACCTTGTCCTTGAGGGTGAAACCATGCGAAAAAAGGGTTTTTTCATATGTCTCGAAGGTTTAGACGGCTGCGGAAAGACAACACAGGCAAAACTGCTAGCAGAGAGACTGAAAAAGACATACAGAGCCGTCTACACGGCCGAGCCGAGCAATGGAAAAATCGGAAGGTTCATCAAGCAATACTGTTTGAACGCTGAAAAACGCCTGCCAAGCATCGTCGAAGCATTGTTGTTTGCCGCAGATCGCTTTGAACACGTTGAAAATGAGGTTCTTCCAGCGATCAATCAGGGAAGACTCGTGATCTCCGACCGTTACGTCTATTCATCCCTCGCCTACCAAGGAGCAACAGGAGTGGATTTAGCGTGGATCGAAAAGGTGAATGAGTATGCTATCCATCCAGATCTGGCTGTCTTCATTGACGTGTTGCCTGAGGTCGCCACCAAAAGGTTGAAGCCCAAGAGATCTATCATGGAGAATTTGGAGACCCAAAGAAGAGTGCGGCAAGTGTACCTGAGCTTTGTGAAAGAAGGGAAACTCATCTTAATCGATGGGAACGCTTCCGAGAAGAAGGTCGCTGACGACATCTTGAAGGTCGTCTTGGTCTTTCTCGGAAAGACTCGCTAGAAAACTTCCGTGATCACCTTCTTCGAAGATGCCTCGTTGACCTTGTTGACTACTACGTTGATTATGTCCTCCGGCGACGTATACCTTGGCCCTCTTTCATGGAACGCGTATGCGTCCATCAGGCCTTCGTTGAACATGAAACGGATCATAAAATAATCAAACTTCAACGATGCCCTCTTCTCCGGAACTGACCTGTGACAGCGCACAACGCAAAAGAGGTCCATCGTCTGCAAGGGCTTCTTGACTATCGCTTTCAAGGCTCCTCTGGTTTCGTCCTCATCCAGGTAGTTGAAGCCGTCGGCTTCAGCAATTCCGAACTCAAAGACTGCTTGAAATCCAGGAACCGACAAATCAGCGAGTTTTTCTAGGCTGAAAGCCTGTTTGTTAAGGGCTTGAAGGCTTTTGACGAGCTTCTGCTGCAGGCTCCTGTTTGAGATTGATATTCCAAAGTGCATAATCTTATGCACGGTTGCAGGAAAACCGTCGTAGACGCCGAGCATGTTTTGATCTTCAGTCAGGTTTTTTTGATTTTTCTAATTTTGTCGATGTTTTCAAGAAGTCCTGAGAGTGTCGTGCCAAGCTTCTGCAGTTGTTCTGGGTTGTCCTCTTTTTGCATCTTGCCTTGAATTTCTTGTACCTTAACCAGAAGCGTGGCTTCCAAGCTTTCCAAAGCCATGGAGCCTGTCACCCTCGTGGGTTCTTCTCCTTGCTTCACAACTATCACTTTCCTTTCGCATTTTCCACACCATAAGTCTCCATCCTTCAGCCTAAACAGCGGAGAAGAGCACGCGGGGCACGCTAATTCCGTAAGGGTTGAGCCCTGACGAAGTAGATCTGCCATTCGCTTGATGTGAGGCTCGTCTGTTGTTTTCCGCGACAAGTTTTAAAACCTCAAAGTAAATAGGTATCAGGGCTTATATAACAGGATTATCTCGAAGAGCGGTAAGGTGACGAATTTGGTTAGGAAGAAGAAAATGGAGGAGTATGAGGAGCGGATAAAGGAGGCGATCGGCGTGCTCGGGCAAGTCGCTGAGGACACTACCACGCCGAGAAACATAAGAAGAACGGCGAAAGATTCGATCGCGGCTCTGCAAGGAACCGAGTACACTCCGGCCGTCAGAGCCTCGAATGCAATTTCGCTCTTAGATGAGATTCTGCAAGATCCAAACATGCCTCAGTACACTAGAGTAAAGCTTTGGAACGTGATGAGCTTCATAGAGGCAATAAAGGATTAACAGTTCAAAATCTCAGTGTAGAGAAGGCTGGATTGAATGAAAGTATTTGATTACAAGCAGGTTGAAGCCAAGGAAGCGGACGAAGGCGCATCTAAATTGAGAGTGCGATGGCTCATTACTAGAGAAATGGGGGCTCCGAGCTTTGCCATGCGAATGTTTGAAATGGAGCCTTTGGGGAATAGTCCCCTGCACACACACCCTTGGGAGCATGAAGTCTTCATCCTGGAGGGCGGCGGAGTCGTTGTTGGCGAGGACAAGGAGAGAAGATTCAAGGCTGGAGACGTGGTTTTCGTTGCACCGAATGAGAAGCATCAGTTCAAGAATAACGGCTCGAAAATGTTGAGGTTTCTGTGTATTGTGCCCATAAAGGAAAAATGATCTTCGACGCCTCGGACATTGGCTGCTCGCTAGAAATATATGCAGGTTGTTACATCATCTTTCGGGTCTTACGGGGATAAACCCTTTGAAATATGACGTGATAATCGTGGGCGCTGGCCCCGCGGGAATATTCTCCGCTCTTGAGCTTACCGCGAAAAACCATTTGAACGTTCTGATGCTGGACAGGGGACAAGACATAAACCAGCGCAAATGCCCATCAAGCCGCGGTTTTGAATGCGTGCACTGTGACCCCTGCACGGTTCTGTCCGGCTGGGGAGGAGCCGGGGCCTTCAGCGATGGAAAGCTCACGCTATCGACCGAAGTCGGCGGTTGGCTCACGCAATACGTCTCGGTGAAGGAGCTTGAGGAACTCGTAAACTACGCTGACAGCATGTACAGAAAATTCGGCGCAACAGAGCGTACCTACGGCGGAGATACTGAGCGGATAGACGAGATCGAGCGAAAGGCATCGTTAGCAGGTTTGAAGCTCATTCGTCAGGAAATCCGCCACATGGGCACCGAGTGGTGTGCCGAGACTCTTCGAAAAATGCGGCAAGAATTGAACAGTAAGATCGAATTCAGGCCCAAGACGGATGTGAAGGGTCTCATCGTGAAAAACTGCACCATCGAAGGCGTTGAGACTGTCGGTGGCGAAAGGTTCTTCAGCAAATACGTGATCGTGGCGCCTGGAAGAAGCGGCGCTGAGTGGCTTCAAACAGAAGCACAGGGGCTTGGACTGAAGACGCTGAACAACCCGGTTGACATTGGAATAAGGGTTGAAGTCTTGGCGTCCGTTATGGAGGAGTTGACAAACGTTCTTTACGAGCCGAAGCTCATATACTACTCAAAGTCTTTCGATGATGAGGTTCGAACCTTCTGCGTTGCACCCTACGGGCAAGTCATAACGGAATCCTACGATGGCGTCTTGACCGTCAACGGTCAGAGCTATGCAGAGCAGAAGACTGAGAACACCAACTTTGCTATTCTGGTGAGGACGTCGTTCACTGAACCCTTCAAGGAGCCTATAGCCTACGGAAAATATGTGGCTAGGCTTTCGAACCTTCTCAGCGGTGGAGTAATAATCCAACGCTTAGGAGACTTGGAGTCGGGAAGAAGATCGACGCCTGAGAGGATCGAAAGAAGCGTCGTGAAGCCTACGTTGAAGAATGCAACTCCAGGTGATTTGAGCTTTGTTCTGCCATACCGCTATCTTGCAGATATCAGGGAAATGCTTCAGGCTCTAGACATGCTCGCCCCCGGAATACATTCAAGAGATACGTTGCTCTACGGCATCGAGGTGAAATTCTACTCTTCAAGGCTTCAGCTCACCAACTGTCTGGAGACCAAAGTTCAAAACATGTTCACCGTCGGCGATGGTGCAGGCGTCACAAGAGGCCTCATTCAGGCTTCAGCATCAGGCGTGATCGTGGCAAGAGAAATACTGAAGAGGGAAAAGCCGAAGGCGTGAGCACATGTCAGTCGTTGAAGAGATAAAGTGTCCTCATTGTGGCGCTCCCATAGAATTCAGACCTGGCGAAATACTGGCCACCTGCAAATACTGCGGGTACACCGTCGTTATAGAAACTGGAAAGACCTTCGATTATGAACACTCCCTATTGCTGAACAGCTATGACCAGACACAGGTAGAGGAGCCTATTAGAAATTGGATGCGCGAAGGGTTCCTGAAGCCTCAAGACCTGGCAAAGAAGGCGAAGATCACCGAGAAGAACCTGATCTACTTGCCGTTTTGGGTCGTCTCTGTAGAGGCTGAAAGCAGCTACAAAGGGATTTTTGAACGAATCACCCCCGCAGTGGTCAAGGAAGGAAAGATACAGAAAGAATATAATTGGCTCATACTTGCGAGGAAGGCGACTGAATTTCCGACAAGGGACTATAACGTGCCGTTGGAAGGGAAAATCCCGTATGATTTTAGGAAAATTGAAGGCTTCGCCAAAGTGTTCAACAGTGAAATCGAAAAGGATGAAGCCGTGGAACTCGCAAAAGAACAGATCGATGCTCAGCATCGTTTTCTGTCTCAGCAGGACATCGACAAGATCATCGATATCAAGACTGACATCAAGGTGCAGCAGACAGTTTACCTACATGCTCCAGTATGGTTCGTAAAGTACGAGTACAAGGGTGAGAGCTATCAGCTGCTGGCTGACGGAGCAACCGGGACCGTGATCAAGGGCAGCATACCGGCAACACACTTTGGAATACTGTGACGAAACTTTAAAAGCAACAGTTTTCATTATAGACCGAAATCGAGTGTGAAGATCACATGGAAACCAAGAGTTCAAGTCGTCGACCACTGGGATACGGCGTGGGCTCGCTTGCCATCTTGGTTGCTTCAATAGGCGTCGCGGTTGTTTTGTTCAGCTTGAATCCGGCCTACTTCACTTTTTACTATTTCGTCGCGTTGATACTGGGTCCATGGGGACTGTACACGATTGTCTACGCATTTGCAACTGGCAGAGACTTCACATACTACTTAACATGGGGCACCATAATATTCGCGGTTGCTCTAATCTCGGGACTCTATGCAGTGATAAACCCTTTGGTCATCGTCGGAATTCTTTTAATAACTCTCGTTATCATAGGTGTAGCAACGTACTGGAGGGGTAGGCGATGAGTGGAAAAGACTATACCGAGAAGGTTCAAGAAGATAGGGGTCTCCTGGAGAGAATAATGGGATACGTCCCTGGATACAGGGGATACAAAGAGAAAGAGATGAGAAGAGAGAGCGACAGACTCGTCAGGATGGACGTTGTGAACAGGCTCAAGACTGCAAAGACCACCTTCAGGAGGCGTCTTGCGGATCCAGCGGCCGTACAGAAGCTTTCGAGCGAAGACGCGTACAGGTTTGACACGTTTACGTATCGCCTTGACCGGCTTACTCAGCGAGTTGACAGGGCCGTCGTGGGATATGCTGGAATGTTCGATGCCATTAGGGTCAGGGAGGATAAGCTCAACAGCGTCGTACAATATGACTTAGGTCTGATAGAGAAAGCCGAATCGATAAGGGCCGATGTTGACAAGGTAGCCGGCATCCAACCAGGCGCTGAAGAGTGGGTCACCGCGATGGACGCGCTAATCTCAAAGGTTGACGAATTTGACAGGTTTATTGATGAGAGGTCCGGTATCCTCAGAGGGTTACAAGGTTGAACATGCTGAATGCATGAGGAATTGATCAGAAGGAGGTGAAGTATGAATGCCAAAAGTTATCGAATGGGTCGGAGCTGGAGAAGGAGACATCGTTTGGAAGTATCCAAGCGAAGAGATCGGTTGGGGAGACAACCTTATCGTCCATGAATACGAAGCCGCGGTCTTCTTCAGGGATGGAAAGGCATACGACGTCTTCAAAGCCGGGCGCCACGTGTTATCAACTCTGAATCTTCCTTTGTTGACTAAAATCCTGTCGAAGCTCGCCGGGTTCGGTAGGACCCCGTTCACATCGACTATCTTTTTCGTTTCGTTGAAACAGTTCCAGGGGAAGTTCGGAGCGCAGGGTCAAACGAAGGAGTTAGCTCCTTTGAAGTTCTTCGGCGGATTCTGGTTCAGAGTAGAAGAAGTGGACCTCTTCGTAAATGAGGTCGTGGCAGGACAAGGAGCCTTCAACACAGCGGCTCTACAGGATTTCTTGAGAGGATACTTCAACCAGAGACTCATAGACACGCTTAGTCAGTACTCGCTTGCAGATGTTTACGGGAAACTCGACGATACAAGTTTTCTATCGAAGAACATGCTCTTCGACCCCTTCTCGCGCATCGGCCTTGAACTGATAGACGTGAAGTTTGAGGGTCTAGACACAACACCCGAATGGAGAGACCGACTCTTCTACATAAGAACTGGGGTAGGGGCCGGAGACGTTCTCAGGATGGAAACGGTTCAGAAGGCGAGTGAGAGTCTGGGAAAGAGTTCCGGAGCGGCCATCGGGGCCGGCGCAATGATAATTCCGCCATTGTTCCAACAGCAACAAGCTCCAGCGCAGGCAACGGTGCTGTGCCCGAAATGCGGCTTCCAGAACCCGCAAACATCGAAGTTCTGCGGTAGCTGCGGGGCACCTCTTCAGGCAGGCAGTATCAGTTGTCCCAAGTGCGGAACGTTGAACGCGGCTGGGTCGAAATTCTGTTCTAGCTGTGGAAGTCCATTGCAGGCTGCTACTACTACTCCCGTGGCTACTGCCACCGTCAAATGTCCAAAATGCCAGACTGATGTTCCGGTTGGAACCAAGTTCTGCCCGAACTGTGGAGCAAAAATCAAGTAACCCCGCTTTCCCCTTTTCTTTGCTGTGCCAAAATAATTATGTGACGTTCCTTCTTACTGTAGATGCTCAAGGCATATTTCGATCCCCTGCGATAGTGATGCACAGCGGCTCGAGTGGTGTAACGTTTTTATTTTTATGTGGGCGTATGCTATGGGAGATCAGGGTTTAGGATGAGTGGAAAGTTGATCGGTCTCGGTACTTGGTATGACAAGATGGCCTCGAAAATCGTTGAGAGGGAGCGGAGGCTCGGTCGGAGCTTGGATTCAGTTAGAACTGAGATGGGGATTGCGGCTTCTGGTCTCCCGCACATCGGCAACGTGAGCGATGCTGCGAGATCTTTTGCGGTTACTCTGGCTCTGAGGGAGCAGGGGTTCAACTCTGAGCTTATTGCCTTCGCTGATGATAAAGACGGGTTGAGGAAGGTTCCTGCTGGGTTGCCGAAGTCTTTGGAGGAACATGTGGGCCAACCTGTTACGGATATTCCGGACATTTATGGTTGTCATGGCAGCTACGGCGAGCACATGGCGCTTCTGCTTCGTGAGGCTCTTGATGATTGTGGCATAGAGTACAGGTTCATGTCGGGTGCCGAGGTCTACCGGACGGGGCTGTTCAACATTGAGATCAAGACGATCTTGCTGAATGCAAAGAAGATAGGCGAGATCGTGAAAGAAGAGGTCGGTCAGGAGAAGTTTCTCGAGGCCCTGCCCTATTTTGCCGTTTGCGAGAATTGTGGGCGCATCTACACGACTAAGGCAACGGAGTTCTTGGCGAACGAAAACAAGGTCTTGTATATTTGCGAGGGCATGGAGGTTAAAGGAAGGTGGCTTGAAGGGTGCGGACACAAGGGCGAAGTTGATTATCGGAAAGGCGAGGGTAAGCTTAGCTGGAAGGGAGAGTTTGCGGTCAGGTGGAAGGCTTTAGACATCAGGTTCGAAGCGTTCGGGAAGGAAGTTGCTGATTCTGTACGTGTGAACGATCGGATCTGTAGAGAAGTTCTCGGTTGGGAGCCGCCTGTTCACGCGCGGTATGAGCTGTTCTTGGATAAGAGTGGCAAGAGGCTGTCTAAGTCGGCTGGCGTGGTTTTTACGCCGCAAACGTGGTTCAAGTACGGTTCGCCTCAATCGCTTATGCTGCTCTTGCTGAAGAGGTTCGTCGGTGCCAGGGCTTTGGACGTGACTGACATCCCGGCCTACATGAATGAACTTGACTTTCTGGAGGATCTGTATTTCGGCGTAAAGAACGCGAAGGATGAGCGTGAGGCTAGACTGAGAGGCTTGTATGCTTATTGTTTTGCGATGAAGACTCCGCACAAGCCAAGCGTTCATGTACCGTATAATCTGTTGACCTTTTTGTCGAAGATGGCGCCCGACGGTCGAGAATGGGGGTTCATCGAGGAGAAGCTTCAGGCTTATGGATATTTGGCGAAGGGTCAAGGTCTTGATGAGGGTTTGAAGAAGCGGATATGGTATGCGTTCAACTGGACAAAGGATTTTGAGGAGATCAAGGAAACGGGTATAAGCCTCACAACTGGGGAGAAGGCATCTGTTGAAGAGCTCATAGGAATCCTGAACGTTGAGGATGAGCCTGGAAGGATACAGAATGCAATATTTAGTGTTGCGAAGAAGCATAATTTGCAGCCGGCTGACTTTTTTAAGTTGCTGTACACGATTTTGCTCGGCGTGCCACAGGGACCCAGGCTAGGTCCTTACTTTCTTGCGATGGGCAGGCAGAACGTCGTTAACGCTTTGCAGAGAACGGTCAGCAAGAATTGAGTCGTTGCCCACACGAGTTTGAGGTGACCTTTCTCGGTTTGGTTTCCTGAACGTCCGGTTACTTATTCTCTTGCTCTGAATTTTACGCCCATTCTCTGGGCTGTTCCCTCTGTTTCTAGGAGGTTAACTTAAGTGATGGTGACCGCGGTAACTTCAACTTCCCAAGTTTTTCCATGCTTCTTGGATGAGTTGAAGAGACGGGCTACTTCCACTATTTTGGCTTCAGTACTTCAGATGAGGGGAATCGAATATTGGGTTCCATGATCTAACGCGCGGTACCTTGACGCTTTTTTGGACGTGCACGCAAGGCAAATATAGCCTGACCGATTCTGTGATAAAATCGGTGGGGAAGATCAAGAGCAAGGTCTGCCGCATTGGGTACATCAACAGGATCAGGGACAATATTCTCAGTCTGAAGAGGGGCGACCTGTCGCCTTTGTATGAGGATTTGAAGTCGGCTGACTGCGTGGTCTGCGGTGGGTCAGGCAGGTCCCTATATTCTCTCAATGCGGCGATGAGTCAGATTGCGATCAGCCAGACTGGTTGGCGGAACAAGGTTGTGTTGACTCCGGATGATCCGGGTTTCCCGGGGAAGAACATGTATGACGCGGCGGCGGAGCTTGAGAGGCGGTACAATAAGACTCTGCTGCTGATGAATTCTGGGAGCGGCGTGTCCGGGGACCCTTTGGTGATGGCGCAGGATCTTTCGAAGTATATTGATGAAAAAGGGGCATCGAAGCTTTCCATGGGCCTCATTACTTCGGGGGTGAGGTCTCCGCTAGCGGAGATAGTGTCAAAGTATGGGCATGTTATCGAGTTAAGGGGGAGGGGAAGAGCAAAGCCTTCGTTCGACTACAGCAAGGTGGGAATCATGGGCGACATCTTCGAGTTGGGCAGCCTTCTTCTCTTGTCCATGATGACAGAGGCCATATTTCGGAACTTGGACGCGGGCGACGTCATTGGACTCTGCCATGAAGAGTTCGTCAAGCTGGGTCCGATGGTTGATTCGATAGTTGAGTCTGAAACGTACTCGCGTTTAGTCGACTTCTTGGAAAGACGGACAAGCGTCTTCCTAGGTGGGAAAGGCACGGCGAGCGAGATAGTCAAGATGACCGCGATAAGACTGTCTCACCTCAAGAGCACTCTGGGAGACGCCGTGTACATAGCCAGAGGTGTGAACACGCCGCCTCCAAGGCCGGGCGACGTGCAGATCCTTCTTTCATTCTCTGGGGAGACGAAACCTGTTATTTCCTGGTGTGACATTCTGAAGAAGATGAACGGGATGGTCTTGTCGATCACTGGCACGGAAAAATCGACTCTTACGCAAAAGTCAGACCTTCGAATAGTTCTTGAGGAGGAGTCCCGGCTGGGGCAGCCTCGGAGGTTCTACATGAGGGCGGCGTATGTTCTGAGCCCCCTGCCGGTGAAGCTTGTTGAAAGATTGGGCGAGAGGGGTTTGAAACTGCCCGAATACATAATTAACTGGCATCATTCGCTCACTGAATAGTACTAACCCGCGACATCATATCCTCTGTGAGCCCATGGTTTTACATAGTGGCCTGCAACGGAAGGCGACTGTGGAAACCGGTCGTTTTGGCTTACTTGAAAATACTTGGTGTATTGAGAAGAAGCTAGGCTGCCTAGAAAATGGGGTTATGGAGAAAAAGGGATGGTTGTGTTTTAGTTTTGCGGTTGCTGTGCGGGCGGTCCAATTGGGGTTTTTGGTTTTCTTTGGCGGAGTGTAATGGCTGCGGCAACTGCGATTATGACTACGATTATGCCGACGATTATTATGCCTCCTATGTTGGGCGGCGTAGATGTGCCTGTCGTTGGTGTTGATAGGTAGATGGTCAGGGTGGGGTCGTGTTCGATGCGGTAGCCGCTGTAGTTTCCGTAGCCTATGATGTAGAAGTAGTTGGCTCGTGTCATGTTCGTTAAGGTTTCTCTGGCTCTTGCGTAGAGCCCTGGGTACATGTGAGCAACGACTAACGGGAGTAATTTCATCAGGCCTATGTGATATTTGAAGAGGTCTGTGTCCCCCGCGAAGCCTGCGGCGCTGGCCGTTCTGGCCGTTGCTTCGTTGCTAGTATAGTTTTGTTCTGTCGGGTCAGACGTGTAGTTGAAGAGCTTGTATGTGTCTTTCACGCCGAAGTTGGCGTCGCTGATCTTTTCGCCGTCATCCGTGTAGGTGCTGACTGTGGTGTTTGCGACTTGGGTTTCAGTGTCTGTTACGTTTTGGCCGTTCGCTGTTTCGCTGTAGGTTTCGTGGTTGGCTACAATTGATGTTTGATAGTCTACTATGCTCATTTTGATTCCGTTTTTTTCGATGAAGTCGTACACGGTGTCGTTGCCTGTTTTCAGGTCACCTACGTACGATCCTGTGCTATTGTAGTGAACCCAAAGTAGTGGCCCCAGTAGGGGACGAAAGAGGTTGCGCATTCTCCCGATTATGTGATTCTCGGTCAGAGTTGCCGTGTGGTCTGTTGGGTTCATGGTCAGGTTGTATCTGAACGTGAGTTCGTCGTAGACCGTTATGGCTGCTAGCTCATTGTTCCCATAGTGCGGATCGTTCGGGTCGATGGATGTTTTCCACCACATAGCTGTTAGGTTCGTGTATGTCATGCCCCATGACCATTGGAGCTTGTCGTTCGAGTGTGTCAACGGAATCGTCTCGATTTTGCTGTTGAGAGCCGGAAGTGCGGCGCCCAGGTTGCTCAAGTCGAGGCCCATGCTGAAGGATGCCCAGAGCGTGTCGTTGATGTCTGGTGAATTCGGGTAGATTGAACTGCTGGTCTCGTTGAAGGCCAGTAGCATGAGGAAGGTTGAGGCTAAGAGCGTGTCGCGTGTGTTGTTGTTGGTCTTGTAGTGTATGATGAAGGATTGCATGGGGGTCGTGAATGTTATGTTGTCTAGTCGTCCGAATGTTACGTTGTCCAATCCGGCATAGAACAGTTGGAGTCCGCTCGTATTGATGTAATTCATGTATACATAAGCATGGTAATCGCTCGGCGGAGGCTGTGAGTCACTAAGGTTAGTGTAGGCTCTTGCGTAGTCCATGAAGTCCACGGTTTTTGAGAAGCTTTCAAGTTGGAAGTCCTCTTTGGCCAGAGTGTCTGCGTTGGCGATCGGAAACATAATGTAGACTGAAGCTATGGCGAACAGCGTTATCGCGAGAAGCTGTTTGTTTTTCATTTTATCCTCTTCTGTTTTTTAGAGTTCGCTTAAGCCGATGGCGTTATTAAAGAATGCGGATTCTGGTTCTGGTAACTTGACGGGTGATTCGTCTTCGTGTTAACAGTCGGGTGATAGCATGTGTTTTTGTGTTATTCAAATCGAAATTCTTGGGTTGACACAAATTAAATATGCTAGACTGCGAACCTATT